>ERZ772971.831-NODE-831-length-18699-cov-3.849764_pt1 | contig 18699 bp, 21 predicted proteins | sample MGYA00511943_ERZ772971 | MGnify/ENA primary metagenome ERZ772971 (study PRJEB29015, sample SAMEA2737929) | human oral metagenome | biome: human oral; feature: human-associated habitat; material: dental | place: China | collected 2144 ... | reverse complement strand
TCTGTTTGCTTTTCTTCGCCCTCATTATCCACATCATTTAGAGTTAAGAGAAAACACATTTTTTTATCCAAATATATTTCATCTGGCTCCACTCTCACTTCTTTGGCTGAGTTCTTTGTTTTCGGAAGATTTAGTTTTAGCTCCGTATACAAATCATCTTCTGACTGCGCAGAGAAAAATAAAGGAAACGAAAGCGCTAGCAACCAAAGTATTTTCATAGTTTTTATGTTTGTTTAATGTTTTTCTCTTTTTTTACTTTCTACTAAATTTTTCAGAAATTCTTTTCTTTATTTTCATTAGACTTCTCGTAAAATAATTTCAAATTGTCTAAATTGATGGTACAATCATTATTTATCACTTGACTAGAGGATAAATTTAAGATTAAATCTTTCCTTGATATTATTTTTGAATTTTTGTAACCTTTTTTATCTATCAATGGAAAACTAACCATTCCTTCCCACTCTCTTTTTTCATTTTGATAAATTATCCCAGAAAACACTAATTTTCCATCTAATGAAGTAATTTCATAATAATTACGAGATTTACCATATTCTGTGAAAACATTATGTTTTAATTCATATCTAAAACAAAGTTTTTCATCTATCACGATTCCTTCTTTTGCGAACTCAATAGAATTTGGTTCTTTTCCTGTTTCAGGAATACCTAATCTCATAGTTTGATATGTCTTTTCTTGAGAAAAAACCATCATTGGAGCAAATAACAATATTACTAAGATTCTCATAATTTTAAAAGTGCTTTTTCTACTTCATTTCCGCACAAATCTTTGATGGAGATTCCGTAGATTTTCGCCTGTTGCGGCAGGATACTCGCAGGAGAAAAACCTGGGTTGGTATTCATTTCCAGCATGTAAGGCGTTCCGTTCATAATGATGTATTCCGAACGAGAAAAACCACTCATTCCCAATGACTTATAAGCTTTCTTCGCTATTTCTTCTACTTTTAGTCGTGTCGGTTCATCTATTCTGGCTGGTGTAATTTCCTGAGAAGCGCCCTCATACTTAGCTTCATAGTCGAAGAAATCATTTTCGGAAACGATTTCCGTAATTCCCAAAACGGTAATTTCACCTTTATAATCCACCACTCCTACCGAAACTTCCATTCCGTCCAAAAAGCTCTCTATCAGCACCTCATCATCTTCGTGGAAGGCTTTTTCCAGAGCGGCTTTGAACTCAGATTTTTCTTTCACTTTTGAAATTCCCAAACTAGAACCAGACTGATTTGGTTTCACAAAACAAGGAAGCCCAAGTTCAGAAATAATTTCATCTTCACTGAAAGCATCTCCTTTTCTCAAATAAATACTCTTCGCCGAAGGAATTCCGTATTTAGAAAGCACCGCCAGAGTATCTTTTTTATTGAATGTCAATGCGCTTTGGTAAAAATCACAGCCCGTATATCTCTGTCCCACAGCATCCCAATACGCCTGCAAAAGCCCGTTTTCACCAGGTGTTCCGTGAATGGTATTGAAACAAACATCAAATTTCAGCTTCGTTCCATCGGCAAGTTTTACCGAGAAATCGGCTTTGTCTATTGGGAATTTTTCATCATTATCATCCACAAAAAACCAACCTTCCTTCAAGACATGAACTCTATAAACATTGTACAAATCCCTATCCAATTCATCAAAAATAAGCTGACCGCTTTTCAGCGAAACGATATACTCATCGGAAAAACCGCCCATTACCACGGCGACATTCTTTTTATTCATAACTCTTACAATTTAGGCAAAATTAACAAAAACTTTTTATTCACCTACGCTGTCTGATAAATTCTTTAACTTTGTGGCTAAAAGAATTTTTTATGCATCTATCCACCGCAAAAACTTTTTTTGAGGAATTCACAGGCTCTCCTGCTGCTGATTTTCAGATATTACAGCAGAGCGGCTCATCGAGAATCAATTTTATCGGAAAGTCTCACAATCAGGATTTTATCATCACTTACAACGAAAACATCAGAGAAAACGAGGCTTTTCTTTATCTTTCGGAAGAATTTTCTGCATTAAAGCTAAATACGCCTAAAATATTGGCTGTCAATGAAGAAAAAACACTTTATGTTCAGGAGTTTTTGGGCAAAAATACTTTGTCTGAAATCATCTCTGCCGAAGGGTACAGCGAAAGGGTAAAATCATTGGTAAAACAAACTTTGGAAAAGCTATTCATTCTACAACAAAAAACCGAAGGGAAAATAGATTTCCGCAGAACTTTCGAATACGAAGCCTATGATCATCTGCCGATTACGCACGATTTGTATTATTTTAAAAATTTCATGGTGGATGTCTTGGAACTGCCTTATCACAAAAGTTCTTTGTTAAAAGAATTTCAAAATTTAACAACTAAAATAGAAAACCTCTCTCCTAAAACAATCATGCTGAGAGATTTCCAATCGAGAAATATTTTAGTAAATGAGGAAAACCAAGTGTTTTTCATTGATTATCAATCCGCTATGCTAGGACCTGCGGTCTATGATGTGGTTTCTTTTTTATTCCAAGCAAAAGCCAACTTCCCTGCTGAATGGAAAACAGAAATGCAGGATTTTTATTTCAGTCTTTGGGACGGAGAAACACAGCCTGCACTGAAAGAAGCTCTTCCCTACTGCCAGCTTATCAGGTTTATGCAAGTGCTTGGCGCTTATGGTTTTAGAGGACTTATTCAGCGGAAAGCTCATTTTCTGTCAAGCATCGGACAGGGAATAAAAAACCTAACGGATTTTTCTGCAAATTGGAAGGAAAACACCACTTTCCCAGAGCTTTACTCTGTCATAGAAAAACTCAATGAACCAGACACTCAGAAGAAGATAAACGCCTTGATTTCTGGGTAAAAATTCTTTTTATTTTAAGATTTGTAAATTTGCGAGAATTATTTCATTATGCTACATATCGATATTTATAGTTTTTCTTACAAGAAAAGCGGAATTCCAAAGGACAACACAGACAATGGCGGTGGATTTGTTTTTGACTGCCGTGGAATCCTAAACCCAGGACGAATTGATGAATACAAACCTCAAACAGGAGCTGATTTGGCTGTGCAGGAATATTTGGAAGAAAAAACCCAAATGCCAGATTTCCTAAACTCAGTGAAATCCCTGATATCCATATCTGTGGACAACTATATAGAGCGAGGATTTGAGCATCTTCAGGTTTCATTTGGCTGCACTGGCGGACAGCACCGCTCGGTTTATTCAGCAATAAAAATAGGAGAATTTTTACAATGCAAATACGCTGATAAAGTAAGTGTAAAAGTAACCCACAATGAACAACCTCAACTAAATGCATAGAGTATGAAAGCTTTTATATTCGCGGCAGGAAAAGGAACAAGATTAAAACCTTTCACGGACAAGCACCCAAAGGCTTTGGCTAAGGTAAACAACATCACCCTTTTGGAAAGAAATATCAAATTTCTGCAGTCTTTTGGGATTAATGATTTTATTATTAATATTCATCATTTCGGAGAGCAGATTGTTGATTTTCTGAAAGAAAATAATAATTTCGGTGCTAAAATAGAAATCTCCGACGAGTCCGAAGAACTTCTGGAAACGGGTGGCGCTTTGGTTTTTGCTAAAGAACTTTTGGAGCAGGAAGAGCATTTTTTAATCATGAATGCTGATATTTTAACCAATCTAAACATCGGCGATTTCATTAATTTTCATTTGAAATCCAATAACTTGGTTACTTTGGCTGTTTCGGACAGAAAAAGCTCTCGAAAACTGCTTTTTGACAGCACAATGACCCTACAAGGCTGGCGTAATGAGAAAACAGGTGAAGAAATCTTTGGAAACACTTATAAAAACCTAAAACCATTGGCTTTCAGCGGAATACATTGTATTAATTCTAATTTACTAAAACTATTCACCCGTCGTGGGAAATTCTCCATCATGGAGGAATATTTAGACCTGATGAAAGACTATATTATCAAAGGATACGAACATGATGCTTTACTGATAGATGTGGGAAAACCAGAATCAATCACTGAAGCAGAAAAATATTTTAAATAAAAATGGAAGAAGAAATTTTAAGAGAAAGTTTTCGACAAAAAACTTGGAGCGAGCAGGCCACCAAAGACAGCTGGATGGTCTTTAAGATAATGGGAGAAATAGTCTCTGGTTATGAAAAAATGCAGAAAATGGGACCTTGCGTGTCTATATTTGGGTCAGCAAGGATAAAACCAGACACCAAATATTACAAGATGACAGAGGAAATTGCCAAAAAAATCACAGAGCTGGGCTTTGGTGTCATCACTGGCGGCGGCCCAGGAATCATGGAAGCTGGAAACAAAGGAGCAAAAGAAAGCGGAGGAAAATCCATCGGACTCAATATAGAACTACCTTTCGAGCAGCATCTGAATCCTTATATAGACAAATTATACAGCATGGAGTTTGACTATTTTTTCATTAGAAAACTCATGTTTATAAAATACTCACAAGGATTTATCGTGATGCCTGGCGGTTTTGGGACTTTGGATGAACTTTCAGAAGCACTGACACTGATTCAAACAGGGAAAATCGGCAGATTTCCTATCGTTCTCGTTGGTTCAGAATTTTGGAACGGGCTGCTAGATTGGTTCAAAAATACTTTATTGGAAATGAAATTAATTTCGGAAGAAAATTTCTCTCTTTTCAGAGTGGTAGACACGGCTGATGAGGCTGTTTCACACATTAAAGCCTTCTATGATAAATACGCAATCCATACCAATTTCTAAGTTTGGCACGGCTTTTGCGTTTATTTAACAAATTTTAAGATTGTAATTATGAAAAAGAAAATCAATATCATCGGGGTTTTTATGATGCTGTTTATGATTATGAGTTTCACAGTACATCAGTTTCAGTCTTCTTTAACCAAAGTAGACTATATAGAGGGAAGTAAAACCTTAAAATTTACCACCAAGGTAAGTACAGAACAGATGGCAAATGTTCTAAAAATAAATTCTGGAGCTGCGAACTTCAAAGGCGAAGTAGAAAAATATATTAGCCGAAATTTTTCAGTCTCTGTGAATGGAGAACATAAGTCATTGAATGTCAATAACAGCCAAGTAAATGGAGAAACTGTTTTCATCTATTTTGAAGTTAGTAATGTACAGAATATTTCTACGCTAAGCATTAGAAATAGCATCTTGACAGAAGCCTATCCTAAGCAGATGAATTTGGTAAATATCGCTTACAAAGGCACACAGAAAAACATGGTCCTTCAAAAAGGAAAAGAAAGTTCAGAGGTATCTTTCTAAAGTTGAGGAGTAAATTATAATATTTTATTTAATGTAAAAAAGTCCGCGAAAACGGACTTTTTTATTGCTTAAAAATAGGAACATTAGAACACGCTTCTCCAAACATCAGTGATTTTACGACAGGGCGCAGTCTATCCACCAACTCCACATATGAATTTTCCGAAACAAAAGCATGAGAACACCCCTTTACCAAAACTCTTTTGCCTTCTAAATAACTAAAATCATAACTTTGAATAACATCATGAAGCAGTATTGTTTCCAAAGTTTCTCTATTTCCAGAGATTATTTTTTCAGCAAAACCGCTGATTTTCGCCGTTATAAGAAAGTATGCCCAAAGAGGAATAACAGCTTCAGCTGAATTATAAATATAAACATACGCATCTTTATAATCCTCTGGATTTATTTCTGAAATTTTTTGCCTAAAATCTGCTTCTCGGAGAATCAATCCCTCGAAGAGAAAATCCTTCAAATCTATTCCTTTTCTTGTTCCTTTGGGAATTAAATCTGAAATATTAAAGTTAATCAATCCGCTATTCGCAACTTTATTTACAATTTCTCCTTGCTCTGACATATTATTTATTTATATTTGAGCAAAAATAAATCTTTTTTACTAAAACAAAATGTCTAAAAAATATTATATCATCTCAGGAGAAGCTTCTGGGGATTTACATGGTTCTAACCTGATGAAAGCCATCCTAAAAAAAGAACCTGATGCAGAGTTCAGATTTTGGGGAGGTGACCTGATGAAAGAAGTCGGCGGAACATTGGTAAAACATTACAAAGACCTTGCTTTCATGGGATTCTTGGAAGTGGTTTTAAATCTTAAAACCATTCTGAGAAACATCAAATTTTGTAAAGAAGACATAAAAAAATACCAGCCAGATGTTCTTATTTTGGTGGATTACCCTGGCTTTAACCTAAGAATCGCAAAGTTTGCTAAATCATTAGGAATCAAAGTAGTATATTATATTTCTCCACAGCTTTGGGCTTGGAAGGAAGGTCGCGTAGAAACCATCAAAAAATATGTAGATGAAATGCTGGTAATCCTCCCTTTTGAAGAGGATTTTTACAAAAAACATTCTGTGAAAGCCCACTTTGTGGGACATCCTCTTTTGGATGCCATTTCAAATTTAAAACCAATTGACAGCGAAGAATTTAAGAAACAAAACAACTTAGACAGTAGGGAAATCATTGCACTGCTCCCAGGCAGCCGAAAACAAGAGATAAGAAAAATGCTTGGCCTGATGCTCAGTGTGACTTCTCATTTCAAAGATTATCAGTTCGTTATAGCAGGAGCACCTTCCCTACCAAAAGAATTTTATGATGAGTTTTTAACGAACGATGTGCATTTCGTGTCCAATAAAACTTATGATTTACTCCGCTCTTCCAAAGCCGCTCTGGTAACCTCTGGAACGGCAACGCTGGAAACTGCCCTTCTAAAAATCCCAGAAGTAGTCTGCTACCGCGGAAGCTGGGTTTCTTATCAAATCGCAAAAAGATTGGTAAAACACATTAAATTTATTTCTTTGGTCAATTTAATCATGGATAAAGAAGTTGTTAAAGAACTGATACAAAATGATTTAACAACAGAAAATATAAAATCCGAATTAGAAAAAATCTTAAATCCAGAGCAAAGAGAAAAAATCCTAAACGAATACGAAAAACTAAACCTTCTCCTCGGAGGTGAGGGAGCGAGTGAGCGCGCCGCAGAAATCATCACAAAACTACTATGAACAAACAACCTTTGCTAATTTGCGCCATCAGTTTTGGATTGGGAATTTTCTTTCAAGACAAATTTGATTTCCCTTTTTGGGGAGCGGCTGCCACATTAGTTTTAGGCATTGTAGGATTTTTAGCGGGATTTTTTATCCGAAATTTCTTTTTTGACAAACTGAAATCGGCGTTTTTGGTATTTTTGTTTTTTGGCATTGGAATTTTTCTGCACTTTCTCAATTCAAATTCTGCACAAAATTTTGATTTTGAGAAAAATAAAACAACTGAAATCGTTTTTCAACTTAACAAAAAACTGAACTCCAACGAAAGAAACAAACGCTACGAAGTTGAAATTCTCAATTTTAAAAAGCCTTTTTCGGCTGTGATTTCTATCCCGAAAGAACAGAAAGAGCTGGATTTTCTGCATTTTTATTCGGCCGAGGCTTATCTCAATCCCACCCAAAAACCGCAATACGATTTTCAGTTTGATTATCAAAAATATTTAGCTCGGCAAAATATTCATTATCAAGGATTTATTCCCAATGAAATTTCATTCAAAAAGAAAGAATCCGTAAGTTTCGCTGATAAAATAAAGCAAAAACGACTGGATTTACTTTTTAGAATAGATAATTCCAGCCTTCAACCGCAGAATAAAGCGATTTTAAAAGGAATAATCCTCGCCGACCGAACGGAAATAGACCAAGAAATCATCAATCATTTCAGCAAAACCGGTTTAATTCATATTTTGGCGATTTCGGGTTCTCATATGGCGATTATTTTCTTAATGATTTTATTTGTCTTAAATCCTATTTTTTCGGTAAAATACAGAAATATTCCTATTTATATTTCATTGGCAGCCATCTGGGGATTTGCGATATTCATTGATTATGGAAATTCTGTGGTGCGCTCCTGCATCATGATTACGGTCTATTACATTATGATTTTTTTGCAGAGAAAACCTAATCTCCTGCACTCTTTGGCTTTGGCTGGAATGATGATACTTTCGATTGATACTCAGCAGCTTTTCGATGTAGGTTTTCAGTTGAGCTTTTTGGCGGTTTTTGGGATTTTTTGGCTGTACAAACCTATTACAAATCATTATAAACCTCTAAAAAACAGAGCGATAAGATTTATTCTAAATACTTTTTCTCTGAGCCTTGCAGCCCAGCTGACCACACTTCCATTGATATTATTCTACTTTCATCAGTTTTCTATAATGTCTGTTTTTATCAATGTTGTCAGCATTATGGTTTCGCAGGGATTCATTATTTTTTCCTTTATCGTTTCTATTTTATTTGGAATTGGACTTACTCCCGATTGGCTTCTAGAAATCTATGACTGGTGCGCGAGTTTCTTCCTGAATATGGTTGCTTTTTTCTCAAAAACAGATTTTAGTTTTGTGGAAAATGTTTCCATCGAAATTCCTGAACTTATTATTTTATTTGTGCTTGTTTATTTATTGAGAAGTGTTTTTGAAAAACCGAATGTAAAGACTTTCACGCGTTTTTCTTTCTTCATTTTATTATTCATTTTCACAAGAATATTGACTAATTTTTATTTTTGGAGAAAGGAAGAAATACTGCTTCATTCTTTTTTCAAACAAAATATAGTCTCTATAAAACAAGGTGACAAAGTTATTTTTATAGTAAGTAATGAGGCGAATATGGAAAAAATTAATAACTTTGTTATAAAATCCTATATTACATCCAGAAGAATAAAAAATATAGAAATAAAAAAAGTAAAACCTATAACGAAACTAAAAATAAACCAAACCACCTATGAAATAAAATAAAAAAATCCGAGAATTTGTTGGCTCTCGGATCATGGCTAATAGATTCTAACATCTACTTTTTGACCAATAATGGTCGGGGATTCTAAATATAGTATTTCAAAACAGATTAAAAGAAATACTACAACTAAAAAAACTAATTATAACATTGGGGGCAAAATTACAAAATTTATGCCAAAAATCATGTTTTTAATTTGGGATAGTTTTATTCTATTGTACAACAAACTAATAATCAAATAATTGTATTTCATAGCAAATGAAATTTAGTCTTTTTTCGTATATTTTTTTTATTTTTAACTCAATTTTAATCAATTACTAATTTAAAAGTTTTATATTTGCGGTTTAAAGTATTAACATTTTTAAAAAAATCTAAGTATGAAAAAATATTTAATTTCCGGATTAGTTGTGTTATGTGCAGGTTTATCCTTTGCTCAACGCCATGAAATAGGAGTAAAGTTAGGAACAGCTTCTGTATATGGTGATTCCGATAATTCTAAATTTATTCAAATAGGTCCGGATCGCTCTCTTGATAGATTGACCTTTCCTTTTACAGGGAGCATATTTTACAAAAGAAACTTAAACTATTATCAAGGGATAAAATTTTCATTTGGATATAGTAGAGTTGACTTTATTGACATTATACAGAAAAAATATAGACATCTCAATAATTTTTCTTCATCTAATGCTATATTAGATGCGTCAGTTACATTTGAATATAATTTTTTTCCAATCAATGATGAACTAAAGAGAGATGAAACAATGTGGAGCCCATACATCTTTGCAGGACTTTCCGGCTTAATGATGGATACTCAGACAGTTATACTGGATGTAAGACAGAGTGGGATGAACTGCATTATAATACCAAATATAGTGGCGGGCTCGAATAAGAAAAATTTTTCAATAGGTGTCCCTTTTGGAATCGGACTTAAATATAAATTCAACTATAATTGGACCTTTGCTCTTGAAGCTTTATTTAGACCTACATTTTCAGATGATTTAGATTATAGTTCTATAAAACATTATAGTGTACAATATGAAAATGTATGCAATCTTCCTGACGCACAAGCTGCTGTAGAGAGATTTCTTAAGGAGAATTCTGGAAATAAATCCAAAGACTGGTTGAATACTATAACATTAGGGGTTTCTTATTCTTTTGGAAGAACGCCTTGTTGTAAGTAATAAATTTAATGGTATCCATAAAAGAAAAAATAGATTCTGAAAAACTGCCTCAGCATGTTGCTGTTATCATGGATGGTAATGGCAGGTGGGCAAAATCGAGAGATCAAGAGAGAACTTTTGGTCATAAAAATGCTATTAAAGCGGTAAGGGAGGTTATTAACGCATGTAACGAAGTTAATATTCCTTACCTTACTTTATATACCTTCTCTACAGAAAACTGGAACAGACCCACCGAAGAAGTAAATACTTTGATGGATTTATTGTCTTCTACACTGCTTCAAGAAGCCGAAGAAATTTTCTCTAAAGGTCTTAGAATCCATGCGATAGGAGATTTAGATAGGCTTCCAGATACAGTCCGAGAGCAGTTATTAAATATTATAGAATTAACAAAGAATAATAATAAAGGTAATCTTATACTTGCTTTGAGCTATGGCTCCCAAAGAGAAATACTAAATGCAGTAAAGGAAATTAGCAAAAAGGTAAAAGATGGTGAAGTAGACATCAATGATATAGATGAAAAACTATTTGAAAATCATCTTTACACAAAGGATTTTCCACCAGTAGATTTACTTATACGAACAAGTGGAGAAGTGAGAATTAGTAATTTTCTTCTTTGGCAAATCGCTTATGCAGAACTTCAATTTTTAGACACCCTATGGCCTGATTTTACAAAAGAGGATTTTTTCCAATGTATAGTAAATTATCAATCCAAAGAAAGAAGGTTTGGTAAGACAAGCGAACAAATAGCAAAAAAATAGAAAGAGAACAAGATGAATTTTAGATTAATATTGCCTATTATTTTTTTTATGGCTACTAGTGGGCTGGCTCAAGCTCAAATTACAACAACTGACCCTACTACCGAAATTGAATCCAAAAACGAAGTCTATACCTTAAAAGGAATTGTAGTAGATGGAGTAAAAAAATACACTCCTGAACAAATTCTCCGATTTACAGGTCTGCAAAAAGGAGAAAAAATAGAAATTCCTGGACAAAAAATCAGCAATGCAATCAAAAAACTTTGGGATACAAACTCGTTTTCAAAGGTAGAAATCTATGTTGACAGCGTAGATGGCGATCAGGTTGTTCTTAGTTTTGCTCTTCAAGATTTAAAAGAATTAGGAGATGTAAAATTTACCGGAAAAGGAATTAGAAAATCTCAAAACGATAAGTTAATAAAGGATAATAACCTAAAACCAGGAACAAAAATCACTGATAATCTGGTTTCTACTTTAAAAACCAAAATTCCACAAGAATACATAAAGAAAGGTTTTGCAGATGCTAAAATAAGCATCCAAGACAAAATAAATGCCGGTGATCCTAACTTGGTGGACTGGACTATCAATGTAGATAAAGGAAAAAAAGTCAAAATCACCAAAATTGAATTTGAGGGAAATAAAAATGTTTCATCAAAAAAACTAAGAAATAAAGGTTTCAAAAATACTAAACAGAAAAGATTTTTGTTAGGTATTTTTAAATCATCTAAACTCGTTCCTGAAAAATACGAAGAAGATAAGCATAATCTTATTTCTTATTATAACTCCCTAGGATATAGAGATGCAAGAATAATATCTGACTCTATTTCAAGGAATAAAGAGGGCTTTAATATTAAAGTAAATTTAGAAGAAGGAAAAAAATATTATATCGGGAATATTGAATTCTACGGAAATACGGTGTATTCTACAGAAACACTACAAAGGCTCTTGGGATACAAGAAAGGCGATGTTTATGATGCTGTAGGATTTAACAAAAAAGTAGGAGAAGATGGAGGAAAAGAAGATGATTCTGACCTCAAATCCTTGTATATGAACAGCGGATACCTTTTCTCCACGGTTACTCCGATAGAAAAATCTGTAGTGGGAGATTCTATAAATTTAGAAATCCGTATCCGTGAAGGAGAAAGAGCAACATGGAACAAAGTAACATGGTCAGGCAACACGACTACTCATGACCATGTGATTTTACGAGCTCTAAGAACCCGCCCAGGCAAATTGTTTTCAAGAACAGATATTAAAAGAACCTATTTTGATTTGGCAGGAATGCAGTTCTTTGACCCTCAACAATTAGGACAAGACATAAAACCAAATCCACAGGACAACACGGTGGATATCCATTGGACTTTGGTAGAAAAAGGTTCTTCACAAATTCAGCTACAGGCTGGATATGGAGGAAATACTTTCATTGGTACATTGGGGCTTACTTTTAATAACTTTTCATTAAGAAAGTTCCTGAGCTTCAAAAAACTAATCCCACAAGGGGACGGGCAGACACTTTCTCTGCAAGCTCAAGCTGGACAATACTTTAAGAATTTCAGTATTTCTTTCATAGAGCCTTGGCTTTTTGGAAAAAGACCAACAGCCTTGTCATTAAGTGTGAATAACTCCATCGTGAAATATCATGATGCATATGGCGACCCTATGAGGTTAAATATATTCTCTGCATCTGTAGGGCTTAACAGGCTTCTAAACTGGCCAGACAACTATTTTTCCCTTTATACAGGGCTTTCATACCAAAGATATGATTTCTCTAACTATCCTTTCTATTTTGGAACAGAGACTTTATATAAAGGGCATTCCAACAACTTCGCATTCAATGTTAGTTTGAGCAGAAACTCGGCAGGATACGACCCTATATTCCCTACTACGGGTTCTAATGTGGAAATTTCTGCAAAGTTCACGCCTCCATATTCTGCATTTAGCAATAAAGACTACTCCTCAATGAGTGCATCAGAAAAATATAACTGGATGGAGTATTTCAAAGTAAAACTAAAGGCTGATGCTTATAATGAAATTGTAGGAAAATTAGTATTGAGAAGTTCTATGGAGATGGGATTCTTGAATGGATATAATAAAAAACTCGGTGCACCGCCATTTGAACGCTTCTACATGGGAGGAACAGGATTGTATGGCGGACGATATGATGGTAGAGAGCTTATCCCTCTAAGAGGATATGAAGATGCTTCTACAGAAGGAGGCGGGGCAGCTGACATTACGCCAAGAGGCGGCGCTACACTATACAACAGATTTTCAGTAGAGCTGAGATACCCTATCTCAATGTCTCAAACTGCCAAAATTTATGGTTTGGCTTTTGCTGAAGGAGGAAACTCTTGGAATAGTTTCGGGGCTTATAATCCATTTAAGCTGAAAAGATCTGTAGGTCTAGGAGTTAGAGTTTATATGGGCGCTTTCGGGCTTATCGGATTTGATTTTGCTTACGGAATTGATAAACTGCCTTATTCTACATCTAATTCTCCATCAGGATGGCAGACACACTTCCTGATGAATCAATCACTTTAATTTATATTAAAAATGAAACGAGCTACATTATTGCTAACATTAGTTTTTGTTTTTCAAGGAATTTTCTTCGCTTCAGCGCAGAAGATAGGAGTGGTGGATACGGACTATTTATTAAATAATATTCCTGAGTATAAGGAAGCAAACACCCGTTTCGAAACACAGATAAAGCATTGGCAGGCTCAGCTTGATACGCTTCAAAGCAATTATCAAAACAAGAAAGAGCTGTTGGAAAATGAGCGGATATTATTAGTAGGTGAACAGCTCAAAACGAGGGAAAAAGAAGTTGAAGAATTAGAAAAAAAGGTAAAAACTCATTTGAAGGAAAAGTTTACTGCTGAAGGAGAAATCAATAAATTCCGAAGCAATATGGTGAAGCCTTTCCAAGACAAAATTTGGGCAGCCATAAAAGTTGTTGCAGAAAAAAATGGGTTAGGCATAATTCTTGATAAAAATTCTAACAGCAGTGTTTTATTTTTAGATAAATTCTATGATTATACTGAAAAAGTGCTTGCTGTTTTAAGAACTAAAAAGGAAGAGAAAGAGGAGAAAAAAGAAAATTCCCAGAAGAAAAAGAAATAAATAAAAAAGTATAAATAAAATTAATTAATTTTTAAATTATGAAAAAATCAAGTTTATTATTTGCATTTGCAATGGTTTTTATGTCTTTCGGAAGTATGAAAGCACAGAAAATAGCAACTTTAGATGTTGCAGGAATACTTAATCTAATGCCTGAAAAAAAGAAAGCTGATGACCAATTAGAGGCTTTCAGTAAAACTAAACAGGCAGAAATCGAAAAACAAATGACTGCTGCTGAAGCTAAATTAAAAAAATACCAAGAAGAAGCTCCTAAGCAAACTCAAAAGGTAAATGAAGAGAGAAACCAAGAATTGCAAAAATTACAGCAAAACATCCAGCAAATGACTCAGTTAGCACAGCAGGATTTAGCTAAAAAACAAAGCGAAGCATATGCTCCTATTGAGAGAAAACTAAACGATGCTCTTGAAAAAGCGGCTAAAGCAAATGGATGGGATTTTGTATTCGATTCTAACACTGTTGGGCTGCTTTATAAAAACGGACCTGATGCTACTGCAGCAGTAAAAAAAGAATTAGGACTTAAATAATTTTTCTTAATAATTAAGACACAAAAACCACTCAATATTGAGTGGTTTTTTTTAAATTTGACATTTAAATACTTTACAATGGAACTATTTTCAAAAGCAAAAATCAGATTCACAGACTGTGACCCTATGGGGCATCTCAACAATTCTAGATACATAGACTACATGCTCAATGCCCGAGAAGACCACATGGCAGAGCATTATGAATTTACCCACGAAGAATACGCCCACAAAACAGGCTGTGTATGGGTGGTTATACAAAACGAAATAGCCTATCTGAAAGAAGTAAAATACAACAAGGAAGTGATTATTTCCAGCAAGCTGATAGAACTAAATGACAGAACCTGCAAAATAGAGCTTCTCATGAAAGACCTAGACACCGAGAAAATATACGCTGTGCTTTGGTGTACTTTCATTCATTTTAATTTAAAATCCAGAAAATCAGAAGTGATGGGCGAGGATATCATTCAAGCAAATCAAAAATTCTTGACCAAAGTAGAACAGTCTGATTTTCAGTCAAGAGCTAATTATCTAAGAACTCTAAACAAATAATTCATGAAAAAAATTCTTGTAATCGGTGGAAATGGGCAGCTCGGAAACTGTTTGAATAAAATAGCTTCTGACTATTCTTTGGAGTACGAATTCTGTTTCACAGATTATGATACTTTGGATATCACGGATAAAAACCAAGTTGATAGTTATTTCTCTGATTATCAACCTGATTTCTGCATCAATGCTTCTGCATACACAGCCGTAGATTTGGCTGAACAAGAAAAAGAAAAAGCTTTCGCGGTCAATGCCGAAGGCGTGGGATACCTTGCCGAAGCCTGTGCAGAGCTTAACATTGATTTAATCCATGTTTCCACAGATTATGTATTTGATGGCGAGACCGATCTTCCCTACACGGAAAACGATTTTACCAATCCTCTCGGAGTTTATGGCGCTTCCAAACTAGAGGGCGAAAACCTTGCTTTGGAAAAAAATCCGAAAACCATTGTCATCAGAACATCTTGGCTTTATTCTGAGTTTAATAAAAATTTCGTGAAAACGATGCTCAATCTATTCAGCACCAAAGATGAACTGAATGTAGTAGCTGACCAATTCGGACAGCCGACTAATGCCAATGACCTTGCCGAGGTGATTATGAAAATCATCCGAACAGAAGAAAAGGAATACGGAATTTTCCATTTTTCTAACTATACTGAGACTACTTGGTTTGATTTTGCACAAAAAATCGCAGAACTATCCAAAAGTAAAATCAAAATCAATCCCATCACCACAGACCAATATCCCACTCCTGCAAAACGCCCTATGCGAAGCACAATGTGTCTGGACAAAATAGAAAACAGCTACAACATAGAGCCAAGATACTGGGAAAACAGTCTGGAAGAGTGTATGGAAACTTTATTAGAAAAATAAAAATATGAATATACATTTTGTTCAACATGAGACTTTTGAAACAGCGGGAGCTTATTTAGACTGGGCGGAAAAGAGAAAATACAATATTTCTTTTTCAAAAGTTTTTGAAGGTGACAAACTTCCTGACTCCGCCGAAAACATAGATATGCTCATCGTACTAGGCGGCCCACAATCTCCTGCTACCAGCATGGAAGAGTATCCATATTTTGATGCAAAAGCAGAAATGAGCCTTATCAAAAAATGTATCGATGCAGGGAAAGCCGTTGTAGGAGTATGCCTTGGTTCTCAGCTGATTGGAGAAAGTTTAGGATTTAAATTCGGGCATAGTCCAGAAAAGGAAATAGGAAATTTTGCCATCGAGCTTACGGAACAAGGGCTTCAAGATGAAAAAATCAATCATTTTGGGAAAACTTTGGTCGTGGGACATTGGCACAATGACATGCCTGGGTTGGAAAATGATAATCAAATCCTTGCATTCAGCAAAGGCTGTCCGAGACAAATCGTAAAATATTCTAATATTGTCTATGGTTTCCAGTGCCATATGGAACTGACGAATGAGGTTGTCAAAAAACTGATTGACAGCGAAAAAGACTTACTAAACATCAGCAAAATTCATCCATTTGTGCAGTCTCCAGAAGAAATTCTTGATTTTGATTATTCAGAAATGAATGAAAAATTGTATGTTTTCTTAGATAAATTGACCCAAGATTATTTACAAAATAAAAATCATTAATCTTTCCAAAATTTAATTTCGCCATGCTAGTCAAAGTTTTTGGTAGTGCCATACACGGAGTTTCTGCCCAGACCATCACGATAGAAGTAAATGTAGACCAAGGGGTGGGCTATCATCTCGTGGGGCTTCCTGACAATGCCATCAAGGAAAGCAGCCACCGTATTTCGGCAGCTTTGAAAAATGTAGGGCACAAGCTCCCTGGCAAGAAAATCACCATTAACATGGCGCCTGCTGACCTTCGCAAAGAAGGTTCTGCGTATGACCTGAGCATCGCGATAGGGATTTTGGCGGCTTCGGATAAAATTCTTGCTGAAAATTTAGACCAATACATCATCATGGGGGAACTCTCCCTCGATGGCGGATTACAGCCGATAAAGGGTGTTTTACCCATTGCAATAAAGGCGCGAGAGGAAGGCTTTAAAGGAATTATTTTACCTAAACAAAATACCCAAGAGGCCGCAATAGTGAATAATCTGGATGTTTACGGTGTGGAAAACATCAAAGAGGTGATTGACTTTTTCAATGGAGAAAGAAATTTGAAAAAAACCGAAATAGACACTCGCAAGGAGTTTCAAAATAAAATCAATGAATTTCCTTATGATTTTTCGGAAGTAAAAGGGCAAGAAACCGCCAAAAGAGCCATGGAAGTGGCAGCAGCTGGTGGACACAACATCATTCTGGTAGGCCCTCCAGGGAGCGGAAAAACCATGCTCGCCAAGAGAGTCCCCAGTATCCTTCCGCCACTCACGATGAAAGAGGCTCTGGAAACCACTAAAATCCACTCCGTAGCAGGAAAAATGGGCAGCAACACCTCACTGATGACCGTTCGCCCATTCCGTTCACCTCATCACACTATTTCTGATGTCGCTCTAGTGGGCGGCGGTGCCTATCCTCAGCCTGGGGAAATTTCCCTTGCTCACAATGGAGTTCTTTTCCTAGATGAGCTTCCTGAGTTTAAAAGAGCTGTTTTGGAAGTAATGCGACAGCCTTTGGAAGACCGCGAGGTAACGATTTCCAGAGCGAGATTTTCGGTGAATTATCCATCGAGTTTTATGCTGGTGGCAAGTATGAACCCAAGTCCTTCGGGCTATTTCCCTGATGACCCGAACAATACCTCTTCACAGACCGAAATGCAGAGATATATGAACAAACTATCTGGGCCGCTTTTGGACAGAATAGACATTCATATAGAAGTCCAGAAAGTAGAGTTTGAGCAACTTGCAGAAAAAAGAAAAGGCGAAAGCAGTATAGAAATACGAAACCGCGTGCTGAAAGCCAGAGAAATACAAGCCCAACGATATAAAGAACTGGATATCAACTACAATGCCCAAATGGGGCCAAAAGAAATAGAAAAATACTGCGATCTGGACAGCACCTGCCAGCAGCTGATAAAAAACGCCATGGAAAAACTAAATCTCTCCGCTCGTGCCTACGATAGAATCCTAAAAGTAGCCCGAACCATAGCAGATTTAGATGATTCTGAAAACATCAGTCCTGCCCATATCTCCGAAGCCATACAATACCGAAGTTTGGACAGGGATTTTTGGAGGGCGTAAAAAAACTCCACTCGTTTTAGAGTGGAGTTTTTCTTTTCTTAAAGTAGATTTACTTTTTAGGTTTTGATTGTTCCTCTGCAAGAGTTTTAATTACTTGTCCTGCTACTGCTAGTACAATAGGCATCCAAACAATCTTTCCTTGTGGTTTTCTAATTCTCATAATATTTATTATTTTAGTTATTTACTATACCGATATGTGATATAAACCCTTGTACCCAATCTTCTATCTGTCCTAACTTCTCACTATCTACACCTATTTTTCCTGCCACATCTCTAAGGTATGCTCGTTCTTTATCACAATAATCACCACTTGCATAGCCTACGCTTATTAGTTCTAATAAAACAATTTTCTTTGCTAGCGGTCTCTCTAATCTTGCTAAATCAATATTTAACTCTTCTACATCACCTTTTGATTCTTTTACAATTCTAGACACAAACGCGTTTAACTTTTCTTTCGTTCTTTCGCAACGCTCTTCAGAAACTTTTTCTAATTCTAAAGCTAATTTTAAGAAGATTTTTTGTTCTTCTTCTGTCAATAATTCTATAAACATACTATTAAATTTTCAACACATTAAAACACATAAAAAAGAATACCCAATACACTAACAATCAAAACTATAACAGAGAAACAACCTGATTTTTTCATTTGGCTATAACCTTTTTTCA
>ERZ772971.829-NODE-829-length-18731-cov-12.804830_pt1 | contig 18731 bp, 11 predicted proteins | sample MGYA00511943_ERZ772971 | MGnify/ENA primary metagenome ERZ772971 (study PRJEB29015, sample SAMEA2737929) | human oral metagenome | biome: human oral; feature: human-associated habitat; material: dental | place: China | collected 2144 ... | reverse complement strand
AAGCGAATGTCAAGTTGGGCAAGATGGGTTGGAAGACCCATGCTTTCGGCGTGCATAGTTGAACTTCTCCGCCTACGCTCATGTTATCGAAACGTTATAAAGACTGGTGGCGACGTTCGGGGTGCGTCGAAGGTCGTCACCTGTGGCGGTGAAGTCCACCACCGCCACATTCGGTTGGTCCTGGAAGTACATCGGCTTTGCGCGAAGCTGATTAGTCACCACGACCGCCATCCACGTCTACGAGGGCGTGAAACCGGGCCCGGGGGAATTCGTGTGGGGGTTCTCCCGGGCCCCCTTTATGTGCTGGCCGCTTATCGGCTGATTGGCCTCCTTCGGTTTGCGTTGAGTTCCCGATCCGCCTGCGGCGGACGGCTGGCTCTCGGTTTGGGTTTGTGCGCGACGGCTCCGGCCGGGTGCGGGCCCGGTTCCGCGGCGGCGCGCGTCCCGCCGCGTCAGGCCCAGCGGACGATCTCTTCGAGGTCGCGCCTCGAATGCGCCGGCTGGCCGCCGGCTCGGTACCCCAGAGCGAGCATGACCACCGGCGAGGAGTCCGTGGGGTCAATAAGGCCCCGCTCGGTCAGGATCTCGCGCACTCCGTCGATCGAGAACCCCTCGATCGGGCAGGAGTCGATTCCCCGCTCCGCGGCTGCCAGCATCGCCCCGCCGAGCGCGATGTACGCCTGGCGCGCGGCCCACTGATGCACGACGTCGGCCGTTATCAGCTTGAAGTCCCGCTCGGCCCACTTGGTCCAGAATGCCTTGAAGTCGTCCGCTTCGTCGTCGTCAAGGCCGCGGACGTCCCGCAGGATGTGGTCGATGTGGCCGCCCTTGCGAGTGATCTGCAAGCCCGTCTTTGCGGTGAAGATGAGGAAGTGGCTGGCGTCGAAGCGTGCGGCGTTGTTCCCCGCGAATGCCTTGACTGCGTTCCTCAGGTCCTCGCTCTGGGCGATAATGACGTTCCACGGTTCGAAGCCGTAGGAGCTGGGGGCGAGGCGAATCGCGTCCACGATGAGTTCGACGTCGGGGTCGGGTATCTTCCTGCTCGCGTCGAACGCCTTGCAAGCGTGGCGAAACTCAAGCGCGTTCGCTATCTCGCTCCGAGGGATGTCGGGTGTGGTCATAGGATCGTTCTTTCGCTTGGCTGGTGTGGATTCGGTTGACTGATTCAGTTGGCTAAACGCCCCCGCGGATCTCAAGCGGCAGGCCAGTGCGCCTGAAACGCAGCTGTCGCGTGTGGTGCGTGAAACACCGCCGTCGCATGCCGGCTGCGCGCGTAAGCGCAACTACTTTTCTTGCCATCTACCCTACCTTAAATTGTGGGTGAACCTAAGCTCATTTCTGAGAGGCGCGCCATGCCCGAGGCCGCCTTGGAAACCGAAAGGAATCGGACTTGAGTACCACAATGGGTCAAGCCGCAAATACGATAGCATTGTGCAGCGAACTTGAGGACGGCGTCGTGAAAAGGCCGCGCCCCTGTGGGAGTAAGATGAGACCCCCTCGGTTCCCGACTGCCTGGTCTTCCGATGTCGGCGCGCTTGTTTCCCAGTGTTGCGCCTCAACCGTTTGGCGTGTGGGCGCGTCGTGCGGGGGAGGTACGACGACGTCGCCATCCGTTGTCGTTCGGCGCCCCGGGAGCCTTGCTCCCTCACGCGCCGACGTCCGCAGGGGCCGCGTGAACGACGTCGGCGGCGGCCGCAATCAAGAAAGTGGTGTATGTCATAGGTGTATTGGACTCGGTTGCGCGCATCGAAAGAATTGAGGGCGGGGCAGGGTATTATGCAGTTGGCACGCCTTCACGCACGGAGTGCCGACTTTAGAGGCCTGCGCCTGCGGCTCCTCTCGTTGCCGGGACTTGCTTCGCTCATATTCAGTATTCGGGGCGCTCGTGTTCGGGATCTGCTTCTGTTCGGGACCTGCTTCGCCGGCGCCTGCGATTTGCGCCGCTCGTGCCTGCGACTCATTTGGCCGCCGCGCATCGGCGTGCCTCGCAGTCTGCCTTCGGAGGCGTTGTTCAAGGCGCCTGTGAGTCTTGTACGGGCGTCCGCGTGCTGCGGCGACTCGCGGCTGCGCTTGTCGCTGCGCCTCCGCGCGCCTGCTGCCTCGACTGGGAAAGGCCGCCCAAGTGGGCGGCCCCGACGAAAGGAGGTCCAATGACCTTGGAACGCGCTCCCCAAATCCCCGGCGGCAGCCTCAGAGAGCGTGGCCTCGGCCTCGAAGCGCGCAAGGTAGGCGAGCCCTTTGCCGCCCAGGTCGTGGATGTCCTCGCGGCCGCCGCTGCGAGCGTCGTGTGGGATTGGGCGAAGGTCGCGCTCGTGGCCAACGCGGACGGCGCCCTCCCCGGAATCCAGACCTACGCCCTCCTGATTTGGGACGGACGCGGCTTCGAAGGGTGGATGCCCGCCGAGGCGGTTGAGGACCTCAATCGCGTGCTCGCCCGGTGGCGTGCGGGGCTCGAGCGCTTGTCGCACCCGAGCTGGACGGCCCTCTTCGTCGGCGTCGTCAACGACGGCGGGCGACTCCGTTCTCGCTGGGTCGTCGCCGACGACGCCGACTTCGACGCCTGGCGGATCCGGCTGGGGGAATCCAACGTGCCGATGGCCGAGAGGGGCCTCGCCGGTCTCTGAGAGCCGCGAGCCTTTGAGGGCGTCGTGTCGAGATCTGTGCCCGAAGGCTGTGCCGAAAGCCGATCGTGCCGAAGCGCGGCGTCGAAAGACGGTCCCGCGGAAGCGTTGCGTCGAAAGCGCGTTGCGCCGAAGCGTTGCATTGTGCCGGGTCCGAGGTTTTCGCGGCAGGTCATGCAAGGCGTCGGGTGGTCCGAGTCTCACTGCCAAACTTCGTCGCACATCGTTTGACGAAATTTACATTCGATAGTGTTGTTTTAAATCAAAATGACTTATTAATAAGTTTATAATTCTAAACGAACGTCACCGTTAAAATTCGGGATGAACTCCCCTTTCTTGCAGGGTTGTGAAAAGGGATAATTGAGGTGCGGGAATGAAAGATGAGAAGCGAAAGAACGCGCATTTCGACTAGCTCCCCGACGTTGCACATCCTCATACGGCAAAGGAGAAATATATGAAGAGAAGGTATATCGCATTGGCTGCCGCAGTCTGCGCAGCATCCATGGTCTTTCCGGGCGGCCCCGCGAGCGCCGCTGCCGGCTCCGCCCAAACTCAGGTGCGGCCGGCGGAAAACGGCGAGCCCCCTTACGGGAAGGCGTCCAAACTCAGGTGGGCTGGGCGTGACTGGTACGTGCGCGACAGCGCTTGGAACGACGGCGGCCCGATGCGGACTGACGAATGGTCCAAGGACAACGCCTCCGTTTCAGGCAATGATCTGGTTTTGAAGCTCAACTACAACCGCGGAAAGCGTCTGATGACCGGTTCGGAGATCGTCAGCGCCGACGCCGTGGGCTACGGAGACTACACCCTTTCTTTCACATCGAACACTCGTGAATTCGACGAACACTCAGTATTCGGCGCTTTCACATATGACTGGGGTTCGAATGCCACGAAAGGCAATAGCGAAGTCGACCTCATCGAGACTTCGCGGTGGCACGAGAAAGACAACAAGATGCGGGCCAAGTTCACGTATTACAGGGACAGCGACAGCAAGTCGTTCGAGGTCAGCCCCTACGTGATGCCCGAGGCCACTCGCACCTATCACATGGATGTCAAGTGGGAGCCTGGGAAGGTCACCTGGCGTCTGTGGAACGGCAACCGCACCAGCCTTCTGCGGGAGGGGAGCCGCACCGAGAACGTCCCCGCGCCGACGGCGACCACGCGCATGCATCTGAACGCCTGGTGCTCGTGGCCGCAGACCGGGAACAAGGACGACGACGCCAGGCTCCTGCACAGGGAGACCAAGCCCATCACGGTCAAGGTCCACGGCTTCGACTACACGCCGAAGAGGGCCGCTGACCCGAGGGAGAACTCGGGCTCCGGCTGGCACCGCCTGAGCAGCTGAGGCAGCTGACCCCGGGCGGCTCGGCTTGTGCGGCTGAGACGCCCGGGGCGACTGTGCGCGGCCTCGTGCTGCCAAAGTGTGGATTAAGCGCTCATGAATGCCTGGTTCATTGTCTGATGGATGCCATGTGCCGCACAACGGAGCCCCTCCTGAACGATGCAGAAGCGTAGGTGCGGCCGGAAAGGGACGACATGTCTGAGCCGCTGCTGGCGACGCTCGATACGATCCGACGGCGCTCGGGAATTCTCGCTCCAGGGCCGATCGTCAGGGAAACCAGCGCCGATGGATCGGAAGTCAGAATCGTCTACAGCGCGTGCCCCGAGTCCACGCTGCCGGACGCCATCGGCCGCGAGATCTCTTTAGCGTGCGAGAGGGGCGCGCAGTTTGAATGGAAGCTCTACGGCCATGATCTTCCCACGCGGCTCCCTGCGGCGCTGCTGGAGGCAGGGCTGGTCGCCGGGGACCGGGAGACGGTTTTGGCTCTCGACCTCCGCCAGCTCCCGGAAGCCGTGAGAGCTGGGATGAAGGCGGCCTTGCCGGCGGTTCGAGCCAGCGTTGCCCAACTCGCCGACTACGCTCAGATCTCCCGGGAGTGTGGCCGCAGCGGAGTCGACGCTGAATGTAGCCGACTCGCCGCCGCCATGGCCGACGAGCCCGACCGCCTGCAAGTTCACATCGTCTATGTCGACGGCTCGCCCGTTTCGGCCGGCCGCCTTCTCGTGGACCGGCAGCCCGCGGCGGCAGAGCTGGTCGGAGGCCGCACCGCCCCCGCGCATCGACGGCGCGGACACTTCACCACGACGGTGCTCAGCCGCATAGCGGCTGCCATCGAGGCGGGCGCCGAGACTCTTTGGGTGGACGCGCTGCCGACATCGGCGCTGATTTTGACCAAGCTGGGCTTCATCCCAGTGACCTGGACCCAGCCCTACGCGGTGGACAGCGCCGCAGGCTTGGAGTGATCGCCTGTGTTCTCCCGCCGGCACGAGGTTCTGGCTCGAAAACGGCCTTCAAAACCCTAGCGTTGCTTTGCCTCCGCCGCTCCAACCTTTCTATGCCCCAACTGCTTGACACGAGAGGCCAAACCAAAACAACACCAGACCCAGCCACCGCCAGACAACCAAGCCCTGCAAAACCCAGGGTCCGGCACCGGTGGGAAGGGACAACGGGAGTTAAAGGGACAACGGAAGTTAAGCTGACTGGAATGGCATTAGAACTGCTTTAAACGTTGTAATGAGGTCATTACCCGTGAAACGGATCATTATCCGTGAAACAGAAACGGCGGAGGATGGGGGATTCGAACCCCCGAGGGCTTGCACCCAACACGCTTTCCAAGCGTGCGCCATAGGCCACTAGGCGAATCCTCCTGACGCGCAATACGCCCCACAAGCATAGCCGAAATTCTGGACATGCGCCGAATCATCGACGTGACCTCGAACGCACCGCGCGGCGCCTCGCGTTGTAGCGGGTTCCGCATTGAGGAATGGGCTCGTTGTCGATTCCTGGTTGTCGCATTGGCGTCCGGCTGCTGCGCTGAAAGCCAATCGATGCTCTGACGCCTGGAACGGCGTCGATGTGCAGTCGGTTGTCGCGTCTGCGCATTGCCCCGGTCGGCGCGGTTCGTTGCCCTGGGGTGATCCGTTGCCCAGGCGCGGTTCGTTGCCCAGGCGCAGTCCGTTGCTGCACTGGCGTCTTCCTCGTTGGCGCGGATGTCGGTTGTGCCGTAGACTTGGGCGCGGCTCCTCATGCGGCGTCACCTCGCAAAACTCCCCCAGGGCTGGAAGGCAGCAAGGGTATGCGGGCTCTGGCGGGTGCGTGGGGAGTCCTTTGTTTCGCCCAATGTGGAGGGCGACTGAGTCTTGAGCGGGAGCACAGGCAATCCAGAGAGGCGAAGGGATCCGGGCAGGATGCCGTCCAATGCGGAGAGGCGATTGAACTGAACGGGAACCGCGCTGCCGTGCAGGGCGTTGAAGCTCGGAGGCCTGGCGGCGCCTCAAGCGGAGCGAAACCCGATGCGTCCCTCGGGTCCTCGCCTCACTTCACCTTTACGAGCTGGACGTAGCTGTTGGTGTCGGTCGTGATGAACTCGCCCTTGCGCAGTTCGATCGTCGCGGTGTTCTCGTTGCGGGTGCGGCCGATGTTAGTGAACCAGTAGGTGATCTCAGCGGAGTTGGAGACCATGACGTCGTAATACCCCCGCTCCGTCACGGTCACCTCGTAGGTTCCCTCCGGCACGTCGCTGCCGACCAGCAGCGAGGAGCGCGTCAGCTTTGCGACGTCGGCCTTCGGCTTGTCCGCGGGCACGAGCTGAAGCACCGGCTCGCCCCTGCCCTGCTGGTGATAGCTGGCGCCGGCGTTTAGAGCCTTCGCGTCGACGTTCACGCTCTGCCCGCTCACCAGATGGACGTCCGCAAGGTTCTCGCGGGGGATAGCCGAGCGGTCCGAGTTCTCCACGAGGATCCTTCCCAGCGCCTGGCTCCTGTCCTTGTGCATCGTGAACGTCAGGCTGGCCAGCTGCTCAGGCGCAACCACCTGGATCTTGTAATAGCCGGGCGGGATCCGATTGCCCACTTGGTAGATGTCCTTTGAGTTGAGCGGGATCGCCGAGCCGCCCGCCCTCTTGGGCGCGGTGTCCTTCCAGCCGGGCGAGGAGGGCGACGCCGTCGCATCCGAGGCCTTGGCGAGTGTGATATTCGCCGTCGGCGCGGAGCTCGGGTCCCCCGCGATCGGGTTGTAGGCGAGGACGTCGCCGTCGTCGAGCCTCTGCCTGACGGGGGCTTCGTCCTTGCGCCCCAACACCCCGCGGAACGTGCGCGAGCCGTCGGCCTTGTAGATCCTCGTCATAGAGGGGGAGGAGGCCTTGATCTTGTAGCTTCCCGCGGGAAAATCGACGCCTGCCACCCATTCGCCGGGGAAGGCGATGCCGTCGCGCTTGGAGGTCATCTGAGGTCTGAACAGCAGCTTGGCCCCGCCCTTGACGTTCACGGTGATGCGTTCGTCTTCGGAGACGTCCAAGGTGTAGGCCGCCACGTTCGGCGCGGATACCGCCGTCTGAGGTATTTCGAAGTTCTGCGAGTAGAAGGGCCGGGCCTCGGAGACGTCCGGACGGGAGTCCAAAACGTTGATCGGCTCCTGGGGGCTGCCGCTGACGAAGATTCCGTACCTTCCCGGCGGAATGTCCGTGCCGCCGTCGATCCTCACGGGCTTGCCGTCTTGCGGCAGGTCGAAGCTCCTCTGCCTGGCCTTCCTGTTGCCTCTGTCCTCGACTTTCATCTTCGGGCCGTCGGCCGTGGTCGACGGCGAAGGGGCGGGCTCCGAGTTCAAAGTGGCCTGAAGACCGCAGCCTGACGCCGCGCACAGTGAAGCTAAGGCCAAGGCCATGATGCTGCGGATCCTCATTGTGTCCCTCCGATGGTCGATGAACCCGTGTTGTGGCTGATTACAATCTTGCCGCATGCGGGCGTCGACGACCATACGCATGCGCAGGGCGCCACACTTTCTTTGCGAGGGCGGGGCGCCTTCGGTCTGCCGGGCGGCGCGGGCAGACGCAGACCGGCCGGGCGTCAGCTTGGGAAGAACGCTCCACGAAATGTCGGAGGGCGCCCGTAGACTTATGCCGTGAGCATGGCACTGTACCGACGCTACCGTCCGCAGACCTTTCAGGAGGTCATCGGCCAAGAACACGTGACGAGGCCGATCATGGCCGCGCTGCGCGCCGATCGAACGGCCCACGCGTACCTCTTCTCGGGGCCCCGCGGATGCGGCAAGACGACGTCGGCCCGCATCCTGGCCAGGTGCCTCAACTGCGCCGAAGCGCCGACGGACACGCCCTGCGGGGTCTGCGAGTCGTGCCGCGAGCTGTCGCTGGGGGGAGGGGGAAGCCTCGACGTCGTCGAAATGGACGCGGCGAGCCACGGCGGCGTCGATGACGCCCGCGAGCTCATCGAACGCGCCGCTTTCGCCCCCGCGCGCGACAGGTACAAGATCTTCATCATCGACGAGGCGCACATGGTCTCGAATCAGGGGTTCAACGCGCTCCTCAAACTCGTGGAGGAGCCGCCGCCGCACGTCAAGTTCGTATTTGCCACGACGGAGCCCGAAAAGGTCATCGGGACGATCCGCTCGCGCACCCACCACTATCCTTTCCGGCTCGTCCCGCCGGAGACCCTTGAAAACTACATGGCGGGCATCTGCGCCGAGGAGGGAATCGAGGTCGGCGGCGGCGTGCTGCCCCTCGTCGTGCGCGCGGGCGCGGGGTCGGTGCGCGATTCGCTTTCGGTGCTCGACCAGCTCATGGGCGGAAGCGAGGGCGGAGAGCTCGACTACGCCCATGCCATCGCCCTGCTCGGATACACCGACGGCTCCCTTTTGGACGACGCGGTCGAAGCCATAGCCGCGAGGGACGGATCGACCCTCTTCGCGGTTGTCGAGCGGGTGGTCCAATCGGGGCACGACCCGAGGCGTTTCGTCGAGGACATGCTCCAGCGGCTCCGCGACCTCATCGTCATCGCCCTGGCGGGAGAGGGGGCCGACGACGCCCTCGTCTCCGTTCCCCGCGACCAGTATCAGCGCATGGTCAACCAGGCCGAGCATCTCGGGGCGCGGGGGGCGTCCCGCTCGGCCGACCTGACGAACGAGGCGCTCAGCGGGATGGTCGGGGCTACCTCGCCGCGACTCCAGCTCGAACTCCTGTGCGCGCGCCTCCTCCTTCCCGGCCCCGAGTCGCCCGGCGCTTCGGCCGAGGCGGGGAGCGAGGGAGGGCATGCCGAGGGGCGCGCGGCCGGCTCCAGCGGCAACGGACTTGGGACGAATGCCCGCGTCGCCCAGGCAGGCGAGGGACGTCGCACCGCGGGAGCCCGTGCGGGCGGCGCTGTGGGCTCTGACGACGGAGACAGTCGCGGCGGGGGCTCCCGGGACGGAGGCCCTGGCGCGAGCCGGACCCCGCGCCCGAAGGGAGGCGGCGAGGCGGACAGACACGCGGGTGCGCGATTCGACGGCGACGCCGATGAAGCCCGGAGGCCCGCGGGTCCGCCGGCTCGGCCGGCTTCAGCCCAGCGGCAGCCGACGCCGCAGCGCGGGGGATCGGGGCCGTTCTCCGGCCGCGGAATCTCGCCGACGTGGGCGGCGGGTGCCGACGACGGCCCGGACGAGCCGACGCGCTCGCGGGCTCCGCAACGCGACGAACCGCGCGCAGCGGGCCGGAACGGTTACGCGGCTGCGGACAAACCTGCGGCCGCGGCTGAGGCGGCCGCGGGCGGGAACGAAGCGACTGCGCAAGAAAGAAAGACGGGAGCGGAAAGCGGCGTCCCGCCCGTGCGCGAGAGCGCCGACGCCTCACGCGAGGGCGTGCAATCTGCGAGCGGCGACGCGGCGATCGTCCGTCAGCGCTGGGCCGAGGTTGCGGCCGCCGTCGCCCGGTCGTCGAAATCGACGGCCGCTCTCATCGACGAACGCAACGCGATGGTCGCCGGAATCCGAGACGGGGTGCTCGGGCTCCAGTTCCGCACGGCGGGGCTCGCCACGACCTTCAACGATCGCGATCATGCGCGCCGCGTGGCTTCGGCCCTCCACGACGTTCTGGGGTTGAACCTGCGAGTACGCGGCCTCGTGGGTGGTGATGCAGCCCCAAAAGCGCCTCCCGCCCGTAGCCGGGCGGGGCGACCGGAACAGGCCCGCCGTCCAGCGCCCCAAGCCCCGCCGCCGCAGCCCGCAGCACCGCATGCCCCGTCGCCGCAGTCTGCGCCGCAGGCCCTTCCTCAGCCGGCGTCCGCGGTTCCGCAAAGTCAGCCCCGGTCCGAGCCAGACGAACCGCCGGAACCGGAGACTCCGGCTTTCTCGGAGACGCGGAGTCCGGACGGCCAAACGGATCGGAAAACGCGGAAACCGGCGCCGCGAGCGGCGGAAACGGAACGGGGCGCTGAAAAGGCGCAGCCGAGCGAAGGCGAGTGGCGGCCCTCGCCGGACATGGAGGAGCGCGGCCTGGTTCTCTCTTCCGATCGAGTCGAGATTCCCGAAGGCCCTCGGCCGACCAGAGATCAGCTTGCGTCCGCGCTCCGAGAGCTTGAGTCCGAGCAGGCGGCACGCACTTCCGGGCGTCCGGCGGACGCCTCGAGCCATGAAGGCCACGAGTCTTCGTCTGACGGCAAAGCGTCGGCGTTCGAGGAAGGCACGCCCGGGTCGCCCATGCCCGAAGCGGCGTCGGATCCGCACGCAGACGAAGAGATCCCAGGTCCAGACACGCCTGACGCGCGAGCGCTCCGGCCGGAAAACCCCGAAGGCGGGGCCGGGGACGACGCCGATGTTGCGTCCACGCCGCACGGCCGGCCTGCCCCTCCGGCGCACCCCAAAACCGCTCCAACCGCGTACCGAGGGTCTGACTCGACGGCGACCGGCGAACCTGTCCCCGCGGCGCGCGCCAAGCTCGACCCAGTGGCGCGCGCCGACCCCGCCGCTCCGGCGCGCGCCAAAACCTCCCGGGGGAGCGACGACTTCGGAGGCCTGCCCGAGCCGGTCGAACTCGACGACGAACCGGACCCGTATTTCCCCGTTCCCGAGCCGCAGTTCTTCGGCGGCGCCGCTGCGGCCGACGTTCGAGGGAGCGACGACCCGGCCGGAGTTCTCGCTCAATTGCTCGACGGCGATGTCCGCGACGTCAAGAGAGCGGCGCCCGCTTCAGGCGCTGCCTCCCCGCCTGGATCGGTTTCGTCTTCCGCCGACGCAGCCTCCTCGGCGTCCAGCGCAGCCTCGTCTGCGGGAGGCTCCTCTCCGTCGCCGTCCGGTCCGAGTCCGTCGTCGCCTGGTCCGGGCTCGTCCCAGGCTGGCGCCGCCTCGCCGTCCGAATCCGACGACGTTCCCTTCTACGAGCAGCGCATGCCGATGCCGCAGCGCCCGCGAAGCGCAGAGGAGCAGGCGGGATCGGGCGAACGCGCGAGACGTCCAGAGCAGCGCATGCCCGTTCCGCAGCGTCCTCGAAGCGGCGGAGCCGCGCCGCGCGGGGCGGCGTCAATCTCGGAACGGATCATGGCCGCGCACGGGCAAGGGCGGCAGAAACCGCGAGTCGAAAGCGCCGCGGTCGACGACGGCGAAAGCGACGTCAGCCAGTCCGACCCCACGATCTCCCAATCGAAGCTGGTCGGCCTCGACGTCGTCCTCTCGACGTTCGACGGCACGATCATCGAAGAAATAGCCCGCACTGACGGAGGGAACTGATGGCTGGAGTGTACGACGGCGCCGTTCAGGAGCTCATCGACGAACTGGGTCGATTGCCCGGCGTCGGGCCGAAGAGCGCACAGCGCATAGCCTTCCACGTCCTGGCCGAGGACCCTGAGGAGGTCAAAGCCCTGGCCTCCGCGCTGCTGCGCGTGAAGGAGAAGGTGCGGTTCTGCGAGATATGCGGAAACGTCACGGAGTCCGAAGTGTGCTCGATCTGCACCGACCCGCGCCGAATGGACTCGGTCATATGCGTGGTCGAAGAGTCGAAAGACATCGTCGCCATCGAGAGAACCCGCGAATACCGCGGGCGCTACCACGTGCTCGGCGGATCGATCAATCCAATCCAAGGGGTGGGGCCGGACGACCTGCGCATCCGCGAACTCATCTCGCGGCTGAGCGACGGCGCCGTCGCCGAAGTCATCATCGCCACCGACCCCAACATCGAGGGCGAGGCGACGGCCGCGTATCTCATCCGCATCCTTTCGTCGATCGGCGTGGCTGTCTCCAGACTCGCCTCCGGCCTGCCCGTGGGCGGAGACCTAGAATACGCCGACGAAATCACGCTCTCCCGAGCCTTCGAAGGAAGACAGCGGATCCTCGCCCAGGCCACCCCCGGAGCGCCTGATTCGACGTCGGCACAGGGCTCGTCAATGGCACAGGGCTCTCCGACGGCACAGGGCTCGTCAATGGCACAGGACTCCCTGTCGGCACAGAGCTCCCCGACGGCGCGGGGCTCGTCGTCGGCCCAGGTCTCGCACGGCAGCCCCGCCGCGGACGCCGGTCCGGCGTCAGGCTTGACCTCGCCTGCGGAAGCTGCGCCCGCTCCGACGTCGCCCGCTGAGACGGGGCCCGGCCCGGCGTCGCCGGGGCATTAAACGGCACGCCCCCAGGGGACGAAAGGCGCGAAGGCACCGAGACGAAGGCAATAGTGTGACGAATGCCCGCGTTCAAATTTGAGAATCCGTAGCAGGCCCGCGGCTGCGCGCAGCTAACATAACGGAGACTGAAGGAGTAACACGTGGCTTTAATCGTGCAGAAGTTCGGCGGCTCGTCCGTTTCGGACGCGGCCAGCGTCAAACGCGTCGCACAGAGGATAGTCGACACGAAGAACGCGGGGAACGACGTCGTCGTGGTCGTCTCCGCGATGGGCGACACCACCGACGAGCTCATCGACCTCGCCAACGAGATCGCGCCGGACGCTCCCGCCCGCGAGATGGACATCCTGCTGACGGCGGGCGAACGCATCTCCATGGCGCTCCTGTCGATGGCGGTCAACTCGCTGGGGGTCGGCGCCCACGCCTTCACCGGCCAGCAAGCGGGCCTGCGCACCGACGCCCACTACGGCAAGGCCTCAATCGTCGGCGTCGTCCCGGAGCGAATAGCACGAACGATCAAATCCGGCGCCGTCGCGATCGTCGCCGGATTCCAGGGGGTCAACGACCGCAACGACGTCACCACCCTCGGGCGCGGAGGGTCCGACACCACGGCCGTCGCGCTCGCCGCAGCCCTGCGCGCGGACGTGTGCGAGATCTACACCGACGTCGACGGCGTGTTCTCCGCGGACCCGCGAATCGTCCCCGCGGCCAGGCAGCTGCCCTACATGACCCACGAGGAAACCCTCGAACTGGCCGCCCACGGCGCGAAGGTCCTTCACCTGCGAGCCGTCGAATTCGCCCGAAAGTTCAACGTGCCCGTGCACGTGCGATCGTCATTCTCAAACAAGGAAGGCACCTGGATCGTGGACGAGAAAACTATGAAAGACAAAGCCCTGGAAGCGCCCGTCGTCGCCGGCGTCGCCCACGACCGCTCCCAAGGGAAGGTCACGATCACGCGCGTGCCCAACGTTCCCGGAATGGCGTCGAAGATCTTCGCCATCGTGGCCGGAATCGACGGGAACATCGACATGATCGTCCAAAACACGGCCGTCGCGGCGCCCGACGTCTCGAACCTGAGCTTCACCCTCCCCAAGGCGGAGGTCGCCGCAGTGGTCGAGGCGCTGAAGAGCCATCGCGGGGAGCTCGGCTTCGGCGAGATCCGAGTGGCTGAAGACATCGGCATCCTGTCCGTCGTGGGCGCCGGGATGCGGTCCCACTCGGGCATTTCGGCCAAGCTTTTCGCCACGCTGGGAGACCTGGGCATCAACGCCGACATGATCGCCACCTCGGAGATTCGAATCTCCGTGGTCGTCGACCCCGAGCGCCTCGACGAGGCCGCTCGCGCAGTCCACACAGCATTCGGCCTCGACAGCGAGTCCGAGGCCGTCGTATACGGAGGTACTGGAAGATGACAACCCTCGCAGTCGTTGGAGCGACCGGACAAGTCGGTCGCGTCATGCGCACGCTTCTCGAGGAGAGGAACGTCGACGTCGACGACGTCCGCTTCTTCGCCTCGGCCCGATCCGCGGGCAAAGTGCTCCCCTTCCGGGGCAAAGACGTCGTGGTCGAGGACGTGGCGAACGCCGACCTTTCCGGGATCGACGTCGCCGTGTTCTCCGCGGGCGGCGGCGCCTCCCTCGAATACGCCCCGAAATTCGCGGCCGCCGGCGCAGTGGTGGTCGACAACTCCTCGGCGTGGCGCAAGGACCCAGACGTGCCGCTCGTCGTCTCCGAGGTCAACCCCCACGCGATCAAGGACCGCCCGAAGGGGATCGTCGCCAACCCCAATTGCACCACGATGGCCGCGATGCCGGTGCTCAAGCCCCTTCACGACCGGTACGGGCTGACCCGCCTCGTGGTCTCCTCCTACCAGGCCGTCTCCGGCTCAGGGCTCGCCGGAGTCAAAGAACTCGAAGGGCAGGTTCGCTCGGCGGTCGAGCAGGACGTCGCCAAGCTCGCCGTCGACGGATCGGCGGTGGACCTTCCCGAGCCTTCCGTTTACGTCGCGCCCATCGCCTTCGACGTGGTGGCCCTCGCCGGCAAGATCGTCGACGACGGGTCCGAGGAGACCGACGAGGAGCAAAAGCTCCGCAACGAATCGCGCAAAATCCTCGAGGCGCCGGATCTGGCCGTCTCTGGCACATGCGTGCGCGTCCCGGTGTTCTCGGGCCACGGCCTGGCCGTCAACGCCGAGTTCGCCAATCCTGTGACGCCCGACGAAGCCAGGGCGATCCTCGCGGACGCCCCCGGGGTAGAACTCGACGACGTGCCGACGCCGCTGCGCGCAGCCGGCACGGACCCCTGCTATGTGGGCCGGATCCGCACCGACCAGTCGGTGCCCGACGGCCGTGGCCTGGCTATGTTCATCGTGGGCGACAACCTGCGCAAGGGAGCGGCCCTCAACGCCATTCAGCTGGCCGAGATCGTCCTCGCCGAGCTGAAGAGCTCATAGCCGCGGACCGGTTCGCCGGGCCCGGCTGGCTTCGGCTCGCCTGGCAAGGCCGAAGGGCCTCCGATCCGAGTCGGAGGAGCTCGCTCGCCGGCTGATGGCTCTTTGACCGGTGGTCGCCCGCGCTCTTCGAATTGGGGAGGCCGGTCGCATAAAGCGGGCAACTGCAGAGAACCTCCGGTCGCATAAGGCTGCCAGTTGCTTAAAGCGGGGGCGGGACCGCCTTTTAGGCCGTCCCGCCCCCGCTGCGTTCAACCGCTCGGCCAGAGCATCTGCTCGGCCGGGCAACGCGGTTTACGAGTCGTACTTGTCTTCGTCGAATTCGTCGTCGAACTCATCCTCGTCGCCCGATTCCACGGAGGGAGCGCTGTCTCCCGTGATGGGGCTGTCGCCGGTGATCGGGCTGTCGCCGGTGATGGGGCTGGCGCTGGTGATCGGCGTCGCCCCGCTGACCACGATGTAGGAGCGCTCGTCGCGTTGGTGGCGCAAGACGTTGTCGATGAAGCTCGCAATCGCCTCGTCCATGGGGATGTCGCGGCCTGCCTGCTCCGAGATGTACCAACGGTGGTCGAGGAACTGATGGAACAGCTCGGCCGGCTCGAGCTTGCCCTTGAGCTCGCGCGGCACCGCGTCGATCATCGGCTCGAACACGTTCGTCATCCAGTCGTGCGCGGCGATCGGAAGCGACACGCTCTTGTTCGCCGCCACACGGTACTGCTCGATGTCCTGAATGAGCCGCCTCGCCTGGTTCTCCTGAACGTCCATGCCGGTCAGGCGGATGATCTTGCGCGAAAAGTGCCCCGCGTCCACCACCTTCGGCTGGATCCGAATCCTCCGGCCGTCCTCGTCGGCGACGATTTGAAGCTCGTCGACGTCGAAGCCCAGCTCGTTCAAGCGCTTGACGTGCTCGTTCACCCGCCACTTTTCGTCCGTGAAGAACGTGGTCTCTCCGGTGAGCGCGTCCCACAGGGTCGTGTACTGCGCGACCAGCCGGTTCCCGATGTCGATCGTGTCGTAGTCCTCGGAAAGGTGGCCCGCCGCCTGCAGATCCATGAGCTCGCCGATGATGTTCGTGCGTGCCACGTCAATGTCGTACAGCCGCTTGCCCTGGGTGATCCCGTCGTAGACCTCGCCCGTCTCGGCGTCGACGAGGTACGCGGCGAATTCCCCGGCGTCGCGCCGGAAGAGCGCATTGGAAAGGGAAACGTCGCCCCAGAAGAATCCGAGGAGGTGAAGCCGCACGAGCAGAACCGAAAGAGCTCGGATGAGCCTGTCGACCGTCTCGGGGCGCTGATACTGGCCGAACAAAGCGCGGTAGGGAAGCGAGTACGGCAGATGCTCCGAAACGAAGGCCGAATTGAGCGGGTGGCCCGAACGGGTCGTCCTCCCGGTGATGACGGCTACCGGCTCGACGCAGGGCGCGTCGAGCCGCTGAAGCGTGCGCAGCATCTGGTACTCGTGATGAGCCGCCGAATCGCCGATCTCCTTGATGGCCAGAATGCGCCCGTCCAGGTGGACGAATCGCACGACGTGGCGGGAAATTCCCTGAGGGAGCGCGGCCACGATGCTGTCCGGCCATCGGCTCAACGGCTTGTCCCAAGGAAGGTCGAGGAGGGCCGCATCAGGCTTGGCCGCGGTGATCCGCAGCGAGGAGCTCACCGGCCTCGCCTTCTTTGAGGCCTTCGAGCGTCTCGTCGACTTTGACGATACCCGTTCCTTCTTTGGAACCGGTTTGAGTTGTTGAATTGAATTGTCCATGATATTTGCGCGTATTGGTTATATTTTACGTGATCTCCTCGTCTGTTGAGGTGCCTCTATGTAAATATGGGGTACGCCCAACGGGCGAGAAGACGTCTTCTCTCCTTCCGCGGCCCTGCCTCGAAATGGCAAAGGCCGGGGCGTGTTCTTCCAAGCCCCGGCCCCGAACGCCATCAGTTGATCCGTTCGCCGCCGCTGGCGGAGAAGAAGTGAATCCGATCCGGGTTCGGTTCCACGAGGATCACTTCCCCGGGAGCTGGAACTCTATCAGGTTCGATGCGAATCGTCACGAGGTCCGAACCGTCGCCGGAGCCGAACTTATCGACTTCGCGATCGGCGCCGACCACGTGGCCGTAGACATAAGCGTCCGATCCGAGCTCCTCAACGAGCGTGACCTTGAGCGGTATCTTGCCCAGCGGGGCGCCCTCATCGGAGCTCGGCGTGTACGTGTCGTTTGAGTTCCACGAAAGGGCCTCGGGTCGGAAGCCGACGATGATCTGCCCGTTGTCTTCGCGGGTGACGGAGTTAGCGACGCTCGACGGAACAGGGAGGGAAGAATCGCCGTAGACGGCGGCGTTGCCGACGAGGCGCCAACGCCCCAGGTTCATGGCGGGGGAGCCGATGAATCCGGCGACGAAGGCGTTGGCGGGCGAGGAGTACATCTCATTCGGCATGCCCACCTGCTGGAGCAGGCCGTCCTTGAGCACGGCGATCCGGTCGCCCATCGTCAGAGCCTCGGTCTGATCGTGGGTCACGTACACGGTGGTGATTCCCAGCCGCTTTTGGAGGGAGGCGATCTGGGTGCGGGTCTGGACGCGGAGCTTCGCGTCCAGGTTCGACAGCGGTTCGTCCATGAGGAAGACCCGAGGTTCGCGCACGATGGCGCGGCCCATCGCCACGCGCTGGCGCTGTCCGCCGGAGAGCGCCTTCGGCTTCCGGTCGAGATAGGGCTCGAGGTCGAGGATCTTGGCGGCGTCGACCACGCGTTCGCGAATCTTCTCGCGCGGCACGCCTTGGATCTTGAGGGCGAAACCCATATTGTCCGCCACGGTCATGTGGGGGTAGAGGGCGTAGTTTTGGAACACCATGGCGATGTCCCGGTCCTTCGGCGGAACGTAGGTGACGTCGTCGTCGCCGATGTAGACGGTTCCGTCGTCCACTTGCTCCAAGCCTGCGAGCATGCGCAGCGAGGTGGACTTGCCGCACCCCGAAGGCCCGACCAGAACGAGGAATTCTCCGTCGTTGATGTCCAGAGAGAGGTGATCGACTGCGGGCTTTTCCGAGCCCGGGTAGAGGCGAGTAGCCCCGTTAAAGGTCACAGTTGCCATATTCAAATGGTCCCTTCACCGGCAGGAACGTGCCGGACGGTCCGAGTGAAGAGTGCCAAAGTGTCGACTCTGACACGGATGCTTAAAACACCCGTGAAAATTATTACACAGAAATGCGCCGAGCGTGCCGCTTTTTTGGGGAGGCATGTGCAGAAGAACGCAGAATCGCGGAATCCCAACGCAAATCTGCCTTTTGGCGATTCGTGCACAGCATGCTCAGGGAGCGTAACGAGCGCGCAGGGGGCGTCCTTCGATAGCGTAGAGGCGTGCGTAGGCAGATGAACATCGGCGGATACAGGCTTATCAAGCGAATCGGCGCGGGCGGCATGTCCACCGTCTTCGAGGCGGAGGACGGCGCCGGGGTCCGTGTCGCCCTCAAACTATTGCATCCGGCCCTGGTGGTGGACCACTCGGGAAGGGAGCGCCTTCGCCGGGAAGTCGCGATGCTCCAGAAGGTGCGCGGCCGCTACGTCGCCGAAGTCCTGGACGCCGAGACCGACTCCGACGAAGCTTTTATTGTGACGGAACTCATAGATGGGCCGACGTTGGAGCAAGACGTCGTCGATTCGGGAGTGTTCGAAGGGGAGGACTTGGTCGAACTCGCCGAGCATCTCCGCCAGGCGGTCGAGGCGATCCACGAGGCGGGGGTCCTCCACCGAGACCTCAAGCCGTCCAACGTCATGCTGGGCCCGGACGGGCCCGTGCTCATCGATTTCGGAATCGCGCAGGTCGATGAGGATTCGCGGCTGACCGTTCCCGGCTCGGTTGCGCACACGCCCGGGTACTGCGATCCGCGCGTCATCAACGGCGCCAACCCGGATGAAAGCGCGGACTGGTGGGCATTGGCCGCCGTCCTCGCCTTCGCAGCTACGGGTCGGGCGCCCTTCGGCAAGGGCAATCCGCAGGCGATCATGCGAAGGGTTTTCGAGGGGGTGCCGGACATCGTCGGCATTCAGGGCCCGGTGGCTGCCGCTTTCGTGCGCGCTCTCGCGCCGGACATCGAGGATCGGATCGGGATCGACGAGCTCGTCGAGGTTCTCAAGACCGGCCGGTTCGACGACGACTCTTCCGCGCCGCACGCGGCCTTCGCCGGCATCGCCGGCGTGATGGGGGGAGTCGGAAGCCTCGCCGCCGCGGACTCCGCAA
>ERZ772971.828-NODE-828-length-18740-cov-4.391330_pt1 | contig 18740 bp, 18 predicted proteins | sample MGYA00511943_ERZ772971 | MGnify/ENA primary metagenome ERZ772971 (study PRJEB29015, sample SAMEA2737929) | human oral metagenome | biome: human oral; feature: human-associated habitat; material: dental | place: China | collected 2144 ... | reverse complement strand
TCACCCTCGACCTGCCCGGCTACGGCAAGGACAACAGCCAGGGCGTCGTGGCCCGCCTCACCGACATCCCCGTGGAGAACTGATATGAGACTGAAGAACCTGCTGCGCCGGCTGCGCGAGCGGCGTCGCGACGAACGCGGGGCCGTCAACGTCGTCCTCGTCGGCGCCCTCGTGGTCATCATGACGATCGCCTTCGCTGTCATCGTGCCCCTGGGACATGGCTTCGCCGAGCGACGCAGCGCCACCACGGCTGCCGACGCCGCAGCCCTGGGAGGTGCTGACTACTGCGCCGATCGGCTCGAAAGGGCGTACCAGACGGCCATGCGCTCGGTCAACGGCTGGGGCTTCTGGGCCCAGTTCGGCAAGCCCATCTCCTTCTACTGCGCCGGAGCACCCGTGCAGGCCCAGCGCTTCGCCTCAAACAACGGCGCTGCGCTGACGGGCTTCACCATGATGCCGGGCCTGCGTTTTAGGGCGAGCGTCCGCCGCCACGAGTCGGTTGCCGAGATCGGCAGCCACGCGACCTCTCGCTCTACTGCCAAGATGGACATGCGTATCGGGGCCTGCGTCTCGGGAGGACTCTTCGGAATCCGCAGCGGGGGCACCTGCCAGACCTTCCCCACCATGTTCAACCCCAAGACCGGTGAGCCCCTCAGACCGTTGGTGTACTCCCCGATCGCCCGTATCGACACCGAGCTGGTGGTGTCGTGAGAGGTCGGTCCTCCGACCGTGTCGGCAGCCGTCTCGACGGCTATCGAGGCATGATCGCCGTTCTTGCCCTCGTGGCCCTGGTCCTGCTGACATCGCTGACCGGGGTACTTCCACGACTCATATGCGCTGTGGACGAAGGGACCTGCTCGAGTTCGTCCCAGTCATCCGGACGGAGTACACCCTCAGAAGCGACAACCGCGCCCTCGGGCATGGTCCTTCCCACGCCCAGCGGCGCCGCTACCGGCTCTGCGGAGCTGCCGGTCGCCACTGATGAGCTCGCCGTCTCCACGGTCCCGGGTGAGGGGACGGTGCCCGCGGGCCGTGGCAGGACGGTCGGCGCCCAGTACGCCCCCGCTCCCGCCGGGGCTGCACCCGTCGTCGGCGGCCTCTGGGGAGACGAGGCGGACTCGGGGAACATGATCGACCCCGAGCGCCTTGTCGAGGTCAGCGCCCTCTCCTGCGGTGCCCCCGGAACGGGACCCTGTGACGTGTGGGAGGGGCTGCAGACGGACACCGGTGCTGCCCTCGCCGCAGGTCCGACCCGCCTGACCCAGGCGGGGCTTGACCCCTTCGTCGGCCAGGAGGAGGCGACGACGGTCGTCGACGCCACGCTAGGAGCGGCGACCACCATCGGGGGCGAGCAGACAGAGGTCCTCTACCGCTCCATCCAGCGCACCCGCGACGGAGCCCTCACGGAGTCATGGACCTGGCAGGAAGGTACGTCCTTGCGTCAGGTCCTCACCCGGCGCAGCCGCGAGGGCGTGCTCTCGTCGGTCACGATCGTCGGTATCGACACCACCGACACGGGCACGTTCCTCGTCCGCACCGAGATTCCCGTGACTGACAGCTCCGCCGACGTCATGGAGGACTGGCTGGCGGCCCTGCCTGCCGACCGGTCAGCGGCCGATACCATGGTCGGGGACATTTCGGGTGCCCCCGATCTCTCAGCCCCAGCCGCCGTCCGTGTCGCCTTCCGCACCGGCGTCGTCCAGCGTTCGAGCATCGAGGTAACCGAGACGCTCACCGCCCAGATGCTGCGTGACTACCCCGACGGGTCCTTGCCGGGTGTCACGGTCGTGACCACCTGGGACCTGGGGCTACCGAACGAGCGCGGCAACCGCACGTGGACGACCGTGGAGGCCTCATGAACGTCACCGCGTCTACGGTGGATACGACGACGCGCCACCGGGGTCTTGCTCGGCGTCATCTGCTTCTGCTCGCACCCGTCACCATGCTGCTGGCGTCCTGCTCCCAAGGCGACGACGAGATCCCCGCCGAACCCACGCCCCTGGGCTCCTCTGGCTCGCTGACCACAGTCGTCGTGTCAGGACTGACCCTGGAGGTCCCTGAGTCGTGGACGCGCGAGAGCTCTGAGACGGGCTCTGCCACCCCGACACCGGCACCCGAGGAGGAGGCTCCCGCTGAGGGCGAGGCCGCTGAAGGGGAGACGGAGGGCGGTTCGGTCCAGGACGCCGCTCTCACCTGGGCAGCTCGCTTCACCGACGGCGACGACAACCTCGCTCTTCTGGTGTCCACGGTCTTCATCGCCGGCGATCTTGACCAGGCCTCGGCCCTGTCCCGAGCTCTCGTCGTCGAGGCACTGTCCGGGGCCGTGGTACGCACCAGTGTGGATCTGGGTGCGGAGGCCGGAGAAGGTCCGGTGCGGCTTGTCCTCGACCGGCGTGGTGAGGAGCCTGTGGCCACCGCGTGGACCGTGTCGACATCCTCCGGATACTGCCTTGTCGTGCTTCTTGTTGATGATGACCAGGCGCGCAACGCCATCGAGGGCTCGGTGAGGAAGGAGGGAACCGCATGAGCCTCCTGCTCACGCGGCGTCAGGCACTGGGCGCCGCCTCCGCCGTCGTATCGGCCTGCGCTCTGAGCACCCTTGCCTCGTGCTCGGCGCACAGTGAGGTCCTGCCCCAGGGCTGGGACCGGGTCCTCACGCACGGCGTGCTGGTGCCTGTGCGTTCCGAGTGGGAGCACCGGGCGGCCGCCGAGGAGGTGCCCCTGTGGGCCGACTTGTGGGCCGCCAAGGACTCCTCGGTCCACCTGCTCGTCGGCTCACCCGTGGCTGACGCCCACGATGCGGCGCTGGTGGAGGCCAGAGCGGCCTTGCGCGCCGCGCTGCCGGGATACGTCGTCACCACGACGACCTCCACGGCTGACAGCGCGGAGCGGAAGCTGAGCGTGGAGGACTTCACGACCAGCGCGCCGGGCTTCGAGGAAGGGCGGCTGTGGGTCGTCTCCGGTGCCGAGACCGTTGCCGCGGTCGCGCTTGCGGCCACCCGGCTGTCGCACGCTGACTGCGAGGTCATCGTCGGCGGCCTGCGCCTGGGGCCCGTTGCCGGGGCCGGCGCGGCCCCGGAGGGCTGGGTCAGGGTGGGGCGCGGCGACCTCACGGCGCTTGTGCCTGAGTCCTGGCGGCTGCTCGGTCCGGTACCGGGATCCAAGCGCTGGACGGACTCCTGGGCCGACGCCGATCCCGACGGCTTCAGCCGTGCCCGGCTGCTGCTGTGCGCCGATACCGGTGTGCGCACGCTCGAGGACGCGCTCGCCCGGATCGAGTCGGACTCGGTCTCGGGAGCGGTTCCCGGCTACCGGGCGGTCGGTGACCACACGCTCCGGATCCATGAGGCCGCCGCCACCCGGCGCGACTTCGCCTTCACGGGCGGCAGTGGTGTCCTGTGGGTCGTCGACGTCGGTGACACCATCGGTGCCGTCCAGCTGACCGTGGTTGACGAGGCGCTCAAGGCGTCGCCTGAGCTCATCAGCGACATCGAGAGGGGACTGTGGGTGAAGGGCGACGAGAAGTGACAGGGGTGCAGAGACCTGGCGCGAGCCGCCGGGCGGTCCTGACAGCGGGTGTCCTCGCACTGGCGGCAGGCTGCGCGCCCGGAGACTCCGACGACGTGTCCTCCGGCGGCGCAGGGGCGATCGCGGCAGTCACCCCCGCGGGGACGTCGCTCGACGCCCCCGAGCTGGTCCTAGCACCCTGGGGTGACGAGACCACCGAGGAGAGCGTCGAGCCGTTAACCGGCCTGTACCTCGTGCTTGCTCCGGGAGCGCACGCCCTGACCCCCGAGTGGGTAGCGGACGGTCGCGTCCAGGTGACCTATGTGTGGACCGAGGAGGGCAACTGGGGGTACCTCGTGCTGGAGGGCCCCGGTTCCTTCCCGGTGACGGGGGAGGGCGATGCGATGACGGCAGCCCGTGCCGAGGAGCAGCTACTCATCGGCGAGCTCATCCGCCCACGCCCCCCGGTGACGACGACGTGGACAGGTCTGGCACAGAGTGTGCAGATGAGCTGGAACCAGACGACGACCCCTCCGGGCTGGTCCGAGGAGACGAGTGTGGATGCCGAGGCCCTGTTCGCCGTCGACGCCGCCGGACGCTCCTACACCGCTGTCGTCTACGGGGCCCGGAACCTGCTGGTCCAGGCCAACCCGGCGGTTACGACACTGTGCTCGCTGACGGTGAGCGAGCCCGCGTCCTAGAGGCGAGGCTAGGGCATGCGTGCCGTGGCTCGATGCCGACCTGTCCTCGGGTGTCCTCGCGTGAGGACACTGCGCCCGACCGTCCGGCGGTCGATCACATTGAGGACGCTGTGCTGTGTGGCTTGCTCATGCAGGAGGATCTGTGATGACTCGTACTGACCGGCTCCGGTCCCCGTTGCGGCGCCGCACCGTCATGGTTCTGCCGGTGCTCGGCCTGGGCCTCGGTGCTCTGGCGTCCTGCTCCAAGGAGATTGACGCGCCTGAAGGATGGGTGCGGCACGAGAAGGGTTTTCTGTCCGTGGCGGTGCCCCCGGAGTGGTACGAGGTGACGATTCCTCAGGGGGCGCAGGTATCTACGTGGGACTGGATCGTCCAGGACAAGGAGGACTTCAGGGACCCTGAGGTCACGGCACGCCTGACCGCGATGACGGCCGGCCCTTCGGTCGCGATCGGGCATCCCCCGGCTGAGGCGGCTGAGGTTGCGCGGATCCTTGGTTCTGTGAACCTCTTTGGTGACAGCGACCTCACGTACCCGAAGCCCCGCAAGGTCGAGAGCGGGGAGGATGAGGTGCAGCGGGTGGACATGCCCTTCGGGGATGGTGCTGGATACGACTACCTGCTTGTCGCCAAGGACGCGGACTCGGGGATCATGGTGGTGGTCGGGCTCACGGGTCCGGGTGTGACCGAGGAGATCGTCACCGGCGTGACGGCAGGTATTCGCGTCGTCGTCCCAGAGTAGTGGGACGTGTGACCGGCCTGAGGGCCTGGAAGCTGCCTGGGTGACGCCCTGGAGGCATCGGGGCGGAGGTGGGGCGAACGCCCCTGACTGGCGGTGAGCGATCCGCGTATCCTCTGGCCAGGCGTGCCGTCTCTCCCCTGCGGTGCGCATGTGAGAGAGAGGAGCCGTTGGTGCAACGGACCAGTCTGACCCGGGCCGTCGTTCAGGCACGCCGCAATGAGTCGGGTGCCGGTACCGCGGTGTACGCGGGCGTCATCGTCGTCGTCGTCATCCTCGTGGGGGCGCTGGCGGCCGGGATGACGCCGGTCGGCCAGGACATTGCCGATGGTGTGCGCAACGAGATCTGCAAGATCTTCGGTATGTTCTGTGGTGGCAGTGAGCAGGCTGGGCAGACCGGTGAGGACGCCGAGCCGGTTGACCCGCGCCGTCCGGGGGAGTGCGTTGTGTCCTCGCACGAGGACGGCTCGTCCGCGTACGTCAAGATCGGCTTCGTTAAGATCGGCAGCTCCTTCGGCTTCGTCACGCAGCAGGAGCAGTACTACGACCCGAAGACCGGAGAGGTCAGGACCCGCTACAACGTCATCGCGACCGACGGCGCCTCCCTGGGAGCCGAGGGCGGGATCGGGACCAAGGGGGAGATCGGCAACTCGGGCATCGGCGCCGACCTGACCTTCGAGGCGGGCTTCGACGTCAAAGGTGGTGACACGTGGAACTTCGACTCCGAGGAGGAGATGAACGCCTTCATCAACCAGTACAACGAGCACCGCATGCAGCAGCAGATGCTGGCGAGCGAAGGGGGTGCCGGCTACGCCCTCTACCTGTGGATGACGGACGGCTACGTCTCCCCACCCCGGACCGCTGACAAGCGCTCGACCACCCTCAAGGTGGAGGGCAAGGCCAACTTCGACGCCGGGCTACGTGTCGGCAAGGACGATCCGAAGACCGGCGACCAGAGCGTCAACCTCAATGCCGGCCTATACGCCCAGGCGAGCCTCAGCGGGGCGTACACCCACACGAAGGACCTGCGCCCGGGCCACGAGAACGAGTTCTCCGAGACTGTGACCTACTCGGGCTCCATCGGCGGGGGAGTCAACGCGGTCTTCGCGGGCGTCGGTGGCAACGGCTCCTACGAGGGGGCGACGACCTACAACTACAAGCCCGGGCCCGGCGGCAAGCCCGTGCTGTCGAGCATCACCTTCAGCCAGGTCACCTCGGGTGACGTGACCTGGAAGGGTGGCAACGGGCCCGTCAACACCGCGGGGGACGCGACCGGAAACGCTGAGCTCAGTGGGACGTCAGACAAGCAGTCCCACGTGACGGAGACGACGATCGAGGTGACGGACGCCAACAGGGCCGTCATTGAGCAGTGGCAGCGTGACTCCCTCATCACCGACCCGGAGACCGGGGCAACCACGATGCTGCTGCCGCCCAACGTCCTCAACCCGTCGGAGCCCTACCCGAACGACCCGATGGCGCAGCTGCTGTACGAGGAGGCGAGCAACACGCACACGACCTACAACGTCAGTGGTGACGGCTTCTCCCTGGGGGGCGAGGTGGCGCTGGGGCTCAAGCTCGGTGGCGGCTTCTCCATCACCAACGAGGACCAGAAGGTGGCGAGCTCGACCTACCTGGCCTCACCGTCGGCTCCGGGAGCACCGCGCCAGCGCGAGAACAACCTCGTGTGCGACTGACCTCCCGATCCGGGACTGCCCGCTCGTCATCGTAGGGCCGATCGCCGTCTCCTCGGGACGGGACAGGGGACTGCTACCCCTGCCCCTGTTCCGGACGAACCCGTAACCTCGACGTCGGTCACGTGTCTACGTTGTTGGGAAGAAGGAGTCGGTCATGGGGCGGACAGCTCTGCACCGGGCGGTCTCGCGGGTGCGTCGGGGAGAATCGGGTGCAGGCACGGCGGTATACGCGGGCGTCATCGTCGTCGCCGTCATCCTCGTGGGGGCGCTTGCGAGAGGGATGACCCCCGTCGGGCAGGACATCGCCGCCGGTGTCGACAACGAGATCTGCAAGATCTTCGGAGGCTCCTGTGGTGGCGGCAGCGAGCAGACGGGGCAGTCCGGTGAGGGGGACGAGCCCGGTGAGGAGAGCCAGCCTGTTGCCGTGGACCCGCTCCGCCCGGGGGAGTGCGTCGTCTCCTCCCACCAGGGTGACGGGTCCTGGTACGTCAAGCTCGGTGTCGTCAAGTTCGGCAACTCCTTCGGCTTCCTCAGGCAGAAGGAGCAGTACTACGACCCCGAGACCGGAGAGATCAGGACCCGCTACAACGTCATCGCAACTGACGGCCTCTCCCTCGGGGCCGAAGGCGGGGTCGGCGTCAAGGGAAAGGCCGGTAAGACGAAGGTTGGTGCCGACCTGACTGGGGAGGCAGGCTTTGGCGTCAATCTCGGTGACACGTGGCACTTCGACTCCGAGGCCGAGATGAACGCCTTCATCAACCAGTACACCGAGTATCGCCTGCAGGCGATGGACGCGCATGCGTCGACAGCTCCCTCCGTCGGTGTCAGGTACGCGATATCGGGCGACTTCAAGCACGCCCCACGATCCGCTGACAAGCGTTCGACGACCCTGAAGCTGGAAGCCAACGGCAACGCCGACGGTGGACTGCGCCTGGGCAACGGCAACGGCAACGCCGACACCGGAGAGCAGGACTTTGACCCCAATATCGGTGGCTACGTCGAGGCAAATCTCAGTGGAACCTACACGCAGACGACCGACCAGCGCCCAGGGCACGAGGGCGAGTACTCCGACACGATGACCTACTCGGGCTCCATCGGCGCAGGAGGCGACGCGGTCTTCGCCGGACTGGGCGGGAGCGGCTCCTACGAGGGCGCAGTGACCTATAACTACAAGCCGGGTCCGGACGGCACGCCCGTGCTGTCAAGCGTGACCTTCAACCAGGTCACCTCGGGTGAGGTCACCTGGAACGTCGGCAACGGTCCCGCCAACTCGGTGGGTGGCGGAAACGGCAGCGCTGAGTACAACGGGACGCTGGTGAACAAGTCCTACGTGACGGAGACGACGATCGAGGTGACGGACGCCAACCGGGCCGTCGTCGAGGCGTGGAGGGCGAACTCGACCAAGCTGGGGCCGGTCGACAAGCCCCTCTTCCTCCTGCCGTCCAACGTCCTCGACCCGTCCGCGCCTCCCGCCAACGGCGACCCGATGGCGCAGCTGCTGTACGAGGAGGCGAGCAGCACGCGCACGACCTACAACGTCAGTGGCGACGACTTCTCCCTGGGAGGGGAGGCGGCGTTGGGGCTCAAGCTCGGTGGGGGATTCTCCCTGGCGAACGAGGACCAGACGGTGGAGAGCTCGACCTTCCTGGCTTCGCCGTCGTCTCCGGGAGCGCCGCGTCAGCGTGCGAACAACCTCGTGTGCGGCTGACCCGCCCGCCTGGGGCGGCTTGCCTTCGGTGCCGGTGATGGCCTTCGTCCTCTGCGGGGCCGGACCGGGGAATGCTGCCCCTGTCTCGCTGCCGGTGACACCCGCATTCTTGACGTAGGTCCCGTTCTTGCGTCGTTGGGAGAGGAGCCGACCATGGAGCGGACAGGTCTGTACCAGGCGGTATGGCGGGTGCATTGTGGAGAGGTGGGTGCGGGCTCGGCGGCGTACGCGGGGGTTGTTGTCGTCGTCGTTATCCTCGTGGGGGCGCTGGCGGTGGGGATGACGCCGGTCGGTCAGAATATCGCGACTGGTGTGAGCAACGAGATCTGCAAGATCTTCAACGAGTCCTGCGCGGGCAGTGAGGAGGCTGACGGGGGTGACAAGCCCCCGGCGGTGGACCCGCGCAGGCCGGGTGAGTGCGTCGTCTCCTCCCACAAGGACAACCACTCGGTTGACACGACGATCGGTGTCGTCAAAATCGGCCAGAACTTTGGGCTTCTCAAGCAGCGTGAGCAGTACTACGACCCCAAGACCGGCGAGATCAAAACCCGTTATCGGGTCGTGGCTACCCACGGACTTGGAGCAGGGACCGGGGCAGGGGTCGGGACCAAGGGAGAGTTCGCCAACTCGGGTATTGGTGCAGACCTGTCGATGGAGAATAGCCGCAGTGGCCAGGTCGGCGACACGTGGGAGTTCGGCTCCGAGGAGGAGATGAACTCCTTCATCGAGCAGTATGAGAAGTACAACACGCGTCTGACTAATCTCGGTAACCCGTTCTACGCCGGATATGCCCTGCTCTCAGGCACCTGGCCCCAGCCACCAAGGCATGCCGAGAAAACCTCGTGGACTGTCAATTCGGGCGCCCTCGTCAACGGTGATGCAGGCCTGCGCGTCGGCAAGGACAACGAGGAGACTGGAGAGAAGAGCGCCAATCTTAACGCGGGCCTGTACGCCGAGGCCTCGCATGGCGAAGCCGCGACGCTCACCTTCGACCACCGTCCCGGTCACGAGGGCGAGTACTCGCTGACGACCACTTACGAGGGGACGATCGGTGGGGGCATCAACGCCGTGTTCGTCGGTCTCGGAGGGGCGGGCTCTTACACGGGGGCCATCACCTATGGCTTCAGGTCCGGGCCGGACGGTCTGCCCCAGTTGTCGAGCGTGACCTTTAACCAGACGACAACCGGGGACCTCACTTGGACAGGGACTAGCGGCCCCATTGGTCAAAGCGACGACACGAAGGGCAAATTCAGCGGTGAGACCACAAGCACGCAGTCTCATGTCACCAGGACGACGCTTGAGGTGACGGATGCCAACCGTGCGGTTGTCGAGCAGTGGGCGGCGCAGAACCTGGAAAACTCAGCTGAAGACCACCACCGTAGAAGTATCAGCCCTCCTGGGACGGACCTCCCACATCCCAATGTCGCCCTCATTCCGGCAAACATCCTCGATCCCTCGGCGCCCGTGCCGGACGACCCGATGGCGCAGGCCATGTACGAGGGGGCCACGAGTTCCCACACGGTCTACGACGTCGACAGTGACAATGCCACCGTGGGTGGTGAGGTCGCCCTGGCGCTTAAGCTCGGCCTGGGTGTGTCTTCCTCGGGCGAGGACCAGAACGTGGTGAGCTCGACGTACCTGGCCTCGCCGTCGTCTCCGGGAGCGCCCCGTCAGCGCCAGGACAACCTGGTGTGCGAGTGACCTCCTGACCTGTCCGCCTGGGGCGGCTCGCCCTCGGTGCCGGTGACGAACGCCGTCTGCCGCGGGGCGGACCGAGGGCGGGCGCCCCTGCCTCTGTGCCGATCACGCTCGTAACCTTGACGTAGGTCACGTGTGTGTGCGGTGCGATGAGGGGAGCCAGTCGTGGAGCGGGTGAGTCTGGACCGGGTTATCGCCCGGGTGCGTCGTGGTGAGGCGGGTGCGGGCTCAGCGGTGTACGCGGGGGTCATCGTCGTCGTCGTCATCCTCGTGGGGGCGCTGGCGGTGGGGATGACGCCGGTCGGCCAGGACGTCGCCACCGGAGTGCGCAACGAGATCTGCAAGATCTTCAACGAGTCCTGCGCGGACAGTGAGAGTGACAAGCCCCCGGCGGTGGATCCGCGCAGACCGGGCGAGTGCGTCGTCTCCTCCCACAAGGACAGCCAGTCAAACTACGCAAAGGTCGCCGTCGTCAAGGTCGCACCCGACTTCAGCTTCCTCACCCAGCGCGAGCAGTACTACGACCCGAAGACCGGAGAGGTCAGGACCCGCTACCGGGTGGTGGCCACGGAGGGTGGCGCCCTGGGAGCCGAGGTGGGCGTCGGGACCAAGGGCGAGGTCGGCGACTCCGGCCTCGGCGCTGACGTGTCCGCTGAGATGAACCTCGGCATGAAGAGCGGTGACACGTGGGAGTTCGGCTCCGAGGAGGAGATGAACGCCTTCATCAAGGGGTACGAGGAGTATCGCTTCAACGTGCTGCGATCCCGGATCGACCCGTTCTACGCCGGCTACACCCTCTTTACGGGCGACTATCCCAAGCCCCCGAGGCCGGCTGACAAGACCTCGCTGACCTTCAAGGCTGAGGCCCTTGCCAACGGCGACGCCGGCCTGCGCCTGGGGAAGGACAACAAGGAGACCGGTGAGAAGAGCCTCAACCTCAATGCGGGCGTGTATGCGAAGGCCTCGGGAAGCAAGTCGTACACACGCACCGAGGACCACCGTCCTGGGCACGAGGGCGAGTACTCCTTGACCTACGGCTACGAGGGGACCATCGGCGGAGGAGTGAACGCGGTCTTCGCGGGTGTCGGCGGCAACGGGAACTACAATGGCACGATCACCTACAACTTCAAGCCCGGGCCGGACGGCAACCCTGCTCTGACGAGCGTGACCTTCAACCAGGTGACCTCGGGCGACCTCACGTGGTCGGGGACCAACGGTCCCGTCAACAAGATCGACAACAAGAAGGGCACCGTCAGCGGTGAGGGCTCGGGCAAGCACGCCCACGTCACCAAGACGACGATCGAGGTGACCGACGCCAACCGGGCGGTCGTCGAGTCGTGGGCGGCGCACAACAGGGAGGCGTCGCTCTACGGCGGGGACCTTCTCGTGCCCGGCAACATCCTCGACCCCTCGACGCCCACTCCGGGAGACCCGATGGGACAGGCCATGTACGAGGGAGCCACGAGCTCGCACACCGTCTACGACGTCAAGAACGGCAAGTTCGCCCTGGGTGGCGAGGTCGCCCTCGGGCTCAAGCTCGGTGCGGGATTCTCCTTCTCCAACGAGGACCAGAACGTGGTGAGCTCGACGTACCTGGCCTCGCCGTCGTCTCCGGGAGCACCCCGTCAGCGCCAGGACAACCTGGTGTGCGAGTGACCTCCTGACCTATGTGCATGGGGTGGCTCGTTCCCGGTCCCGGTGACGGTCTCCGTCCCCTGCGGGGCCGGGTCGGGGAATGCTGCCCCTGTCCCATGTGCCGGACACACCCGTAGTCTTGACGCAGGTCACATGTGCGTACGGCACAGAGAGGAGACGATGATGGGGTGGACCAGCGTGCCTCGGGTGATCGCCCGGGTGCGTCGTGGTGAGGTGGGTGCGGGCTCGGCGGTGTACGCGGGCGTCATCGTCGTCGTCGTCATCCTCGTGGGGGCGCTGGCGGTGGGGATGACGCCGGTCGGCCAGGACCTCGCCACCGGAGTGCGCAACGAAATCTGCAAGATCTTCAACGAGTCCTGCGCGGGCAGTGAGGAGGCCGACGGGGGTGACAAGCCCCCGGCGGTGGACCCGCGGCGGCCGGGCGAGTGCGTCGTCTCCTCCCACAAGGACAGCCAGTCAAGCTACGCGAAGATCTTGTTCGTCAAGATTTCGCCGGATCTTAGCTTCCTCACCCAGCGTGAGCAGTACTACGACCCGAAGACCGGAGAGGTCAGGACCCGCTACCGCGTGGTCGCGTCCAAAGGCCTCGGCGCGGGAGCGGAGACAGGTGTTGGGACCAAGGGGGAGATTGGTGACACGCACATCGGTGCAGACCTTTCCGCCGGAATCAGCAGCAGTGTCAAGGGCGGTGACACGTGGGAGTTTGACTCCGAGGAGGAGATGAACGCCTTCATTCAGCAGTACCAGGAGTACGGCGCTCACATGAGCAGAGCCGCGCACGACCCGATGTACGCCGAGTACGCCCAGATCTCGGGTAACCATCCCGCTCTACCGAGGGGGGCCGACAAGACCTCGACGACGTTCGAGACAGAGGGCCATGCCAACGGCGACGTCGGCCTGCGCTTCGGTCATGACAACGAGGATCTCGGTGAGGAGGCCTTTAACCCCAACGCTGGTTTGTTCGCGAAGGCCACGGCGAGCACGACGTATACCCGCACCGAGGACCACCGTTCCGGTCACGAGGGCGAGTACTCCCTGACCTACGGCTACGAGGGTTCCATCGGCGGAGGACTGAACGCGGTCTTCGCCGGCGTTGGCGGAAACGGGAAATACAACGGGACGATCACCTACAGCTTCAAGCCCGGGCCGGACGGCCAGCCTCGTCTGTCAAGCGTGACCTTCAATCAGGTCACTGCAGGCGAGCTCGAATGGAACCTGGGCAGCATTCCTGGCAGCAAGGTCGGTGCCGGAAACGTGACAGGCGGTGGTGAGGGAACGGACAAGCACACGCACGTCACCAAGACGACGATCGAGGTCACCGATGCCAACCGCTCGGTGGTCGAGGGCTGGGCTGCGGCGAACATGACGGCAGCGGGGACCGGAGCGGAGATGCTCCTCCTGCCGTCGAACATCCTCGACCCCTCAGTGCCTGCCCCGGGTGACCCGATGGGTCAGGTCTTGTACGAGGGGGCCACGAGCTCGCACACCGTCTACCACGTCGACAGCAACACCTTCTCTCTGGGGGGTGAGGTGGCGCTAGGCCTCAAACTGGGTGCGGGATTCTCCTTCTCCAACGAGGACCAGAACGTCGTCAGCTCGACCTACCTTGAGTCGCCCACAGGACCCGGGGCCCCGCGCCTACGGCGGAACAACGACGTGTGTGACGGGCAATCAGCAGGAAACACCGGTGGAGGCGCGTCAGGAGGGTCGTGGTGACACGGCCACGGTGGGGAGCGGTCCCCGGCTTCGCACCGACCACCGCCACGCGGACCGCCTAGAATGTCGCACGCACCGCAGCACGCTGCCTACGACAGGAGACGAACACATGACGATGACCGACGTGACGGAGGACCGCGGCCCTCGTGGGCGTTCCCTGCTGGTGTTCACGGTCGTCGGATGGGCGGCGAGCCTCGTCGGCTACCTCGTGGCCCGTGAGATCATCAAGGCCGTCGGTCCCGCGACCGGATGGTTCAACGTCCTGCTCGCCCTTGTCGTGCCGATCCTGTCCGCGCTCGCAGGCACGCTCGTCATGCCCCCCGCCGCACTGCGTGGGGCCAAGGGCGCGCTGCTCCACGCCCTCGTCGTCCTCCCGGTCCCGATCGCCCTCAACCTCTTCTCCATGTTCGGGCCCTTCTCGGAGTTCGTCACCGGAATGCTCATAGTCTTCCTGGTGGGCGTCATCAGCGTCGGCACGCTCATCGGTGCTGTGCTCGGGCGTCTGCTGCGTCGTGACCCGGACCGATTGCTGCGCGACAGCTTCTAGACCCGGGGCTCACCGTCCGCCGCTCCATACCCGCCCGACATGACCTGAGGAGAAGCCCATGACTCGTTCTGACATCCCTGCCGAGGGTATGCGTCGCCGCGCCGTCCTCTCCCTCCCGGTTGCCTGTATCGGCGCTGGTGCTCTGGCCTCCTGCTCGGGGTCCCCCGAGGTGCCCGAGGGGTGGGTGCGCAAGGAGAAGGGCCTGCTGTCGGTGGCCGTGCCTCCCCAGTGGCAGGAGGTGACCGTCCCCGAGGGCGCCCAGGTGTCGAGCTGGGACTGGGTCCTCCAGGACACGCCGGACTTCAACGACTCCGCGACCACGGTGCGTCTGCTTGGGATGACCGAGGGCCCGGAGGCGGTCATCGTGTACCCGCCCAAGGACGCCGTCGAGGTGGCTGAGACCCTTGGCACGGTCGACCTGTTCGGCCAGCACGACCCCTACTACCCCAAGGCCAAGGAGATCGAGGGCGGTGAGGACGAGGTCCAGCGCGTCGACGTCCCCTACGGCGACGGTGCCGGCCACGACTACCTGCTCGTCGCCAAGGACGAGAAGTCCGGGCTCATGGTCGTCGTCGGCCTGACCGGGTCAGGCGTGACGGAGGAGATCATTGCCGGTATCGCCGCAGGCATCCAGGTGCTCGTCCCCTCCTCGTGACGGTGCGGAGGGCCGGCCCATCCCGCTGACCTTCATCCCCGGGGTCGTCCCCTCCTCGTGACGGTGCCGAGGACCTGCGGCGCCCAGGACACCCCACCACCGCAGCCTGCTGCCTGACACAGGAGACGACCGCATGACGATCGACCTGACGGAGGACCGCGGCCCCCGTAGGCGTGTGGTGCTGGTGCGCACGGTCCTCGGATGGGCGGCGAGCCTCGTGACCTTGGTGTCGGTCGTCGTGCTCAGCGGCGCCGTTGCCGAGGCTACGGGGTGGATGGGCTTCAGTGGTGCACTGAAGTGGCTCACACTCGTGCCCATCTTCGGCATTCCTGCTCTATCCGCGCTCGTCGGAACGCTCGTCATGCCGCCCGCCTGGCTGCGTGGGGCCACGGGCGTCATGCTCCACGCCCTCGTCGTCCTCCCGGTCCCTGTCGGCTTCATCCTCCTGGCCATGCCCAGCCCCGCTGCAGAGCTCGACACGAACGCCCTGGCAAACCTCTTCGTCACCGGCCTTTTCCTGGTCGGCACGCTCGCAGGCGCTGTGCTCGGGCGCCTGCTGCGTCGTAACCCTCATCGCTCGCGGCGCGACAGCGACGAGGTCCGGCTGCCCCCGCCTGCGGCCTCGCGCCCCTCTGACCTCACCTGAGGAGAGCCGGTCACGTGCTCGGACAGCCACGCCGTCGGCCCCGGGTGCCAACGGCGGAGCGGGGTCACAGGACGACCAAGCCCCAGACTCCGAAGGCGCCGGCGATGAGGTAGGGCCCCATGGCCATCATCGTGTGCCGCTGGGCGCGGCGCGTGACCATGAGCGCGATGGCGACGAGTCCGGCAAGGAACAGCCCTGCCACGACGCCGAGGACCGGAACCGCCCAGTGGAGGCGGCCGAGCCAGAGCCCGATGAGGCAGCACAGCTTGAAGTCACCCAGCCCAAGCCCCAGGGGCAGGAGCGTCATGAGGAAGGTGACGAAGCCGAGCCCGGCGGCGGCCCCCAGCGAAGCGAGCACCGGCGCGACGGCCTGGGACGGCTCGCCCGAGCTGAGCGCGCGCCAGCCCGCGTCGAGGAGCAGGGCGAGCGCGGCGCACAGGGTGGCTGGGTCAAGCAGGCCGTTCGGCAGACGGTGGCAGACGGCGTCGGTACTGCCCGCCACCGTCAGCGCGGCCATGACCGGCAGGGCGAGAACGAGCTCCCACCACCTGCCCGAGCTGAGCGCGCCGGCACCGGCAGCGCCGGCGACGAGGAGGAACAACGCCGTCTGTACCCGCGGGAGCAGGAGCCTGCGCCGCCCCGGGGCGGCGCGCAGGGCGGGCTCGTCCTCGATCTCACCGGTGGAGACGTCGAGGAGCAGCGCGTCGACATACTCGCGGGCGAAGCGCGAGGCGGGCCCGTAGACCGCGGCGCAGCAGGCGGCCAGGACGGCGAGGACGATGAGGATCGGGACGAGGGTCGACAGGATGTGCACGGTCGCCACTGTCTCACGTCCGGCGCACTACCCGCCTGAGCCGTAGACCCCGAGGCCGCCCGCAGATATGGGGCGAAGGCCCCTGCACCCGACCTTGCACGCCCGGTACGTTGTGAACACCGTCCTTCCACCTTGCAAGGAACCCCATGGCACTCTCCCGGCGCCTGCTCCTGGGGGCCTGTGCGGCGGCAGCCATGACTGGTTCAGGCACGCTCGTGGCCTGCTCCGACGGCGGATCGCAGGACCGCGTGCCAGCCGCGCTGCCCGACGGCTGGGGCCTGGACACCATGGAGCCTCTGACGACTCCCGTGCCCGCGGGCATGAGCCCCTTCACTCAGGAGACCGGCTCCGCCCGCTTCTACTGGGACCGCTGCTGGGACAGCGACACCTCCGCGGTTGCTGGCTCCGACCTCGTCCTGGCGCGATAGTGGGGACCGGGAGCCGAGGACGACGTGTCGTCAGAGAACGGGCTGGCTGCCCTCAAGGGGATCGTCGGCACCGACGTCACGCTCGGCGACGCAGGGCGGACCGGCACCGGTGAGCGCCGGTCGCTCACCTCCACCGCCGGTTCCGGTGCCCTGTGGACCGTGTCGAACGACCGCTCGCAGGCCGTCGTCGTCCTCTTCGGGCCGAAGGTGGACGAGAGCATGGTCTCCTCCTTCGATGCCGGGCTGGTCATGACCGACGAGCCCGACCTATCGGTGCACAGCGATCTCTGGCAGCGTCGCCAGGCGGAGGGAGTCTCCGTCCTCGTCGGCAGGGACTGGAACGACATCGGCAAGCCGGAGATGCGCGGCGGTGCCGTCACGTGGGCGCGCGCCTGGACGGACCGCGCTGAAGGGTCCCCCCTGCCCGGCTCGGTCATGGTCGGAGACGGGCTGCCAGGAGCCACCCTGGACGAGACCGTCGCCGGCTTCCTCCAGGACCCGGGCATCACCGAGCTGCGTGAGGCGCAGACGCACGTGTTCCACACCGACACGGTCGAGGGCCAGGCCGTCAGCTTCCTGTGGAGCAAGGCGGGTGACTTCGCAGGCAGTGTGTGGTTCGTGCGTGAGGACGAGGTCACCAAGGCCGTCCTGCTGCTGCACTGGGACGCGTCTGCGAACCACGGGCGCCACCGCGTCGTCTTCGAGAACGGGATCGCCCTCCTGTGACGTGAGGGGCCCTCAGGCGGTCGGGGCGTCGTCGGCCTGTCCGACGGCCAGCACGCTGCCGACGACGATCCCGGCGCTGGCAGCGGCCCCCGTGGGCATCTCGACGACCGCGGTGGCTGTCAGCCGGGGCGCCCCCAGGCGCCCCGGCCGGGTCGTGCGCACCGCACGCACACGGCCCGAGCGGGCGACATAGACGACGTCGATGGTGTGACGCATGCCGAAGGTGTGGATCCAGTTGCAGCCGCGGATCCACAGGGCACCGTCGAGCCCGTCCGTTCCCAGCAGGCCGGCGTTGCGCTCCTTGCGGTTGCGTGTGACCCACAGGGGCATGCCGGAGTCGACGCCGTCGACGAGCAGACGGGCGGGAGCGGTGGGCGAGGCCCACGTGGGGAAGAGCTGAGGCACGACGACACCGTAGGCCCGCGGACCGGCCACCGTGAAGGGGCGGGCGCCCCACGAGGGCGAGGCCCCGGTGGAGACCGGCGGCCCCGGTCACGTGACCGATCGCACCGCGCTGGAGCCACGCAGCGCTTGCGGAGCCGGGCGGCCGGACCGGTAGTCTGGCACCTGCCAAAGACCGCAGGTCTCCCGGCCCACAGGACCGGGACCAAGTTCGGCGCCCACGGGCGGCGAGGCCAGCGCAGGTGAGAACGAGACCCCTCCGCCCCCAGGTGGAGTGCGAGCCCCGTGCCTTGCCGGCGCGGGGCTTCTTCCGTTCCCGGGCCCGGGCGCCTGTGGCAGACCACGGAAGGAGGGCCCATGGCAAGGCCTGACAAGGAGGCGGCTGTTGCCGAGCTCGCGGGCAGGTTCCGCGACTCCGGTGCGGTGCTGCTGACTGAGTACCGCGGGCTGACCGTCGCCGAGCTCAAGGAGCTGCGTCGTTCGCTCGCCGGTCACGCCGAGTACACCGTGGTGAAGAACACGCTTGCCGCCATCGCCGCCCGCGAGGCCGGCCTGGAGGCCTTCGCCGACGACCTCAAGGGCCCCACCGCCCTGACCTTCGTCACCGGTGAGCCGGTCACGGCCGCCAAGGCCCTGCGTGACTTCGCCAAGGACAACGCCAAGCTCATCGTCAAGGGCGGTGTCATGGACGGCAACGTCCTGGACGCCGCCGAGGTCGAGAAGCTGGCTTCGCTCGAGTCCCGCGAGGTGCTGCTCGCCAAGGCTGCCGGCGCTATGAAGGCGTCGCTGTCCAAGGCCGCGTACCTCTTCGTCGCGCCCGCCTCCAAGGCGGTCCGCACTGTCGACGCCCTGCGCGACAAGCAGGAGACCGCGGCCTGAGCCGCGCGCGTCACCCACACACCACACAGACCCTGTGCTGACACAGACGGTGCAGGACCCTTTTGCAGGAAGGAACGCCCATCATGGCGAAGCTGACCACTGACGAGCTCATCGAGGCCTTCAAGGAGCTCACCCTCATCGAGCTCAGCGAGTTCGTCAAGGCCTTCGAGGAGACCTTCGACGTCACCGCCGCGGCCCCCGCCGCCGTCGCCGTTGCCGCCGCCCCC
>ERZ772971.826-NODE-826-length-18771-cov-2.918412_pt1 | contig 18771 bp, 13 predicted proteins | sample MGYA00511943_ERZ772971 | MGnify/ENA primary metagenome ERZ772971 (study PRJEB29015, sample SAMEA2737929) | human oral metagenome | biome: human oral; feature: human-associated habitat; material: dental | place: China | collected 2144 ... | reverse complement strand
TTACAATCAGCGTCTTTCCACGTGCAAGTTCTGAGAGTGCCTGTTGAATGAGCTCCTCACTCTCGGGGTCTATGAACGCAGTTGCCTCATCGAGCACAAGAATCGGTGCATCTTTCAGATAGGCGCGTGCGATAGAGATGCGCTGGCGTTCTCCACCCGAAAGAGCTCCTCCAGCTTCTCCGGAAAGGGTCTCAAATCCATTTGCAAGCTTATCTGCCAACTCTTCACAGTGTGCAGCGGCAAGTGCGCGCTCTACCTCGGCGTCAGTTGCGCCCTCACGTCCGAGTCTTACGTTCTCAAAGATTGTTCGATCAAAGAGGAAATTGTCTTGAGTCACAAAGCTTACAAGACCAGCTAGCTGATCAAGTGGTATATCGCGCACGTCAGTTTCCCCGATGCGGATTGCTCCTGATCCCGCGTCCCAGAATCGAGCAATGAGCTTGGCCATTGTTGACTTTCCAGAACCACTTGGTCCCACCAGAGCACACGAGGTGCCTTCAGGCACTTCAAGAGAGATACCGTGGAGTACTTCTTCGTTGGAATATGAGAATCGGACGTTCTTGAATGAGACATCGTGTGACGTGATGATTGCGGGAGAGGAGACTTCGGGCAAGGGTTTCATCTCTAACAGCTTACTAACGCTGTCCATTACCTTCTCGATTTCCTTGAACATATTAGTGTACTGCGTAATTTTAGTGAGAGGACCAATGACGCCGATTGACAACATACATGCAAGAGCCATCTGAGCTACGTCGATACTGCCCGAAGCTACAAGAATGCATCCAACTGGTACAACACCCAGAAGAAGCGTTGGCAGTATTGCAAACATGGCGTTCATGGGGACACGAGCAGACCTATACCAGGCAAGTGTTAGTTTCTCAAATTCAGAGATGTCGTTACGAAAGCGAGCATACGAGGAGTCGGCTTGGTTGAAAGTCTTGATGACTTCGATTCCATCGATGTATTCGACGAGTGTTGAGTTAACGCGCTCACTTGCTGTCCAGTACGCTGCATAGTCTTGTTCAAAGTTTTTAAAAAGTAGCGAAAGAGGCACAATTGACAAGGCTGGTGCGATGAGCATAGAGAGAGCGAGCCGGATATCAATTGAGCACACGATTGCAAAACACAAGATGAGAAGAAGCACATTGCTGGTAAATTCCGGGATAACGTGGGCAATGGGCAGCTCCATTTGCTCAATATCGTCAATGATTATTTTCTTAAGTGCTCCAGAAGGCGCTGATTGAACATCGCCGAGGGAGCATGCAGCAAGATGTTTGCAAGCGGCGTTTCGCAAGTTTTCAAGCGTATGGTAGGCAACGCTGTGTGATGTCGATGTTGAGGCTAGATAGCCTATTGTCTGAACTGCCACTCCGAGAAGGGCAATGAGTGCCCAGTATCCAACTTCACTGATGGCAAGGGTGCCTGATATTGAGAGCGCAATCAACTTATAGGCGGCAAAAAAGGGAACAATGCCTCCAACAACACCTGCCACAGCAAATAACAGCGAGGCTCCAAGTTTTAGACGCTGTCCGCGTGTAAATAAAGCAAGCTGCCCTATCCAACTGCTCTTTTTCTTTTTGCTAGGGTCCATGGGTCCTCCCAAACGACGAGTATGAGCAAATTGTATTCATAGCTCGTTGAATGAGAAAAGCCCGATTGTCGCGGCAAGCTCCAAGTGTATCTATGCGGTTGGATTATCTTTCTTGCCCAGCGCTTTCACGGTAATCGCCAGGTGCCATGCCAACGACACTACGGAATGTGGAAGCAAATTTTGAGGCATTGGTATATCCGACTTCAAATGCCACCTCACCAATTGGCTTGGAGGTTGTCCGAAGGAGTGTCGCAGCTTGTGCCATGCGATAGCGTGTGAGGTATACGTGCACACTGGTGCCATAAACCTCTTTGAACCACCGTTGCATGCTGGCATAGGGAAACTCGAACTCTTGTGAGAGCTCTTTGAGTGTCTTATGGGAAGAAAGATCAGAGGTTATAGCTCGTTCTATTTCCTTTACCTTATCAACCTGTGCGCGCGTGAGACCGTACTGTCCAATGCGTCCGCCTTCAGGAATATTACTGCCGAGAAACAAGAGAAGCTCCATAATCTTGAGCTTTAGGTAAGCATCTCTAAAGCGGTCATGAGCGTTATATATCTCGCAGAAAATATGCTCGACCGACGGTCCGCTACGGAGCACACTTGGTTCATCGCTTGAACAGAACCTCTCGTAGAACTGCTTAACACTTACAGGAAAGCCCTCGGGAAACATTGATTGCAGCGATTTATCTGCTATGTCAGGATCAAGACAGACGGTGACACCACGATAGTGTCCAAACGGAAACCGAAAGAGACTTTCATGTCTTGCGTGATCGTCAATGCCAAGATCACCTACGTCAAGGTACAGGCATGAGTCAGTCCCGGACTCCCACTCAATTCTTCCTTCTCGACAATAGTTCAGGCAGAGCATGCGTGATCCTGGGGTAAGTTTAAAGCCCGACTCAAGGTTCCATACGCTTGTGAAGTCATTGAACATGAGGGTAATTCCAGGCATGACGTCGTGCATTGTCATGATGCCCTGTCCGTCAGTACCTTCCGCCCTCCATACAGAATGATCTGTATCGTGCGTCACGCGACGGACGTTGCCACCCATGTCAGCATAGTTAGCAATGTCCATCGTGTCTCCAATCCCCTTCGTTTCTCTGAAGAGTGTTCTCAAAAAATGACAGCACCTTTGACCAGCCCGCATCGTTGAGCGCGCCTTGGTCTACAAATGATCCGTCTTCCATGCAGGCAAAGTCGGTGCAACATGCTCTGATGAACTCAGGATCGTGTGTTACAACCACGACAGCTCGTCCTTCCGCCGCTGCTGCGGTAACGCTTGCAGCAACCTGTTCCATATGGGCAAGGTCAAGTCCACTGGTAGGTTCGTCAAGTACGAGTAGATCACGACCTGATGCAAGTGCCGTAGCGAGGGCAACGCGTTGCATTTGGCCTCCTGAAAGCGACAACGGATGGCGTTGTGCCAGTTCAGTTAAGTCCAACGATGCAAGTATAGTACGGGTAAGGTGCTTGTCAGCACGTCTCGTGGAGTCGAGTACCTCATCAAATACGCTCTCTCGGAAGAGCTGATGGCTCACGTCCTGCATAACCAAGTAGCCGTTCCTTGGTTTGCTTGAGAATGGGCTAGGACCTTCTCCAACATCTTTGGTCCCTTTGCAACCGCTAACAAGACCGCAGATACAGCGTGCGAAGGTAGACTTTCCAGCACCATTGCTTCCGATGATGGCAGTGACACCTCCTCGCCTGAAGGCGATGCGAGAAACGTTGATGCCTCGGCTCGACTGCGGGTAGTGATAGTTCATATCCCGTATTTCTACAAACTCGTTCTTCTCGCATCGTGCGCAGCACTGTTCAGCTGCAATGGCCGCAAAGGTTGGTGCACGCAAACCAAGCGCTCGCGCCTCGGCAGCAGTGGATCCATAGAATTGCTTGGAGTCAATCTCGCGTTCCACGCTGCCTGAGCGCATCACAATAATGCGATCGGCGATGCCCTCCAACCAATGGAGTCGATGCTCGGAGATGAGCACAGTGCGGCCCTCAGCTTTCCATTTTGCAACAATCTTTCGGAGAAGTCCTATGGAAGCGAAGTCAAGGTTGGAGGATGGTTCGTCAAGGACGAGAACATCTGGGTCAAGCATAGTGGCCGAGCCACAGGCAACGCGTTGTTTTTCTCCACCAGAAAGTGAGAGGCAGCTGCGGTTGATAAGATCTGTGAGCTCAAGCGCGTCGGTGACGTCCTTTAAGCGTGTGCGTATCTTGTCAGGTGTTATTCCTTGGTTCTCACATGCAAATGCAAGTTCACCGGTTGTATCCAAACAGAAAAATTGGGTCTTAGGATTCTGGAAGACTGATCCGACCTTTGGCGCTAGTTCCCAAAGCTCGTGGTTGGAAGGCGTAAGACCACAGACCTCAATCTTCCCCGAGAGTTTCCCTTCATAATAATGGGGGATGAGGCCATTGACGAGCCTTGTTAGGGTTGTCTTTCCAGATCCTGAGGCACCCGTCAGGCAGACTACTTCACCAGGGGTTACGTTAAGGTTGACCTCGGAGAGGCTGTTTTTCTCGCTTGCCTGATAGCAGTAGCATGCATTTTTTATCTTGATCATTTCAATCCTAGTAGTAGAGCAATGGCGTGATCACCGCGCAGATAGTGGCTATGGCGAGAAAGGCGATTACTATCCAGTCTCGTACACGCATGCGCGCTTCGTTTATGTTTGTGCGAGCCGTTGGTCCACCGAGCCCTCGCACAAGCGCCGAAGCAGAGAGGTCTTCACCGCCTCGCACTGCCGAGACAAGTAAAGGTACCAGGCAACTTTCGATGGCGGAGATAGGGTTTCTGAACGTCTCGCTGCTGTGCATGCGTATAGCAGCAGCTATCTGTCGGTAGTCGTCGGCTATTGCCGGGAAGTATCGAAGCATTACGACAAGAGGAATTTCTAGGGCCTGAGGCATGTGCATACGGTCGCATGCTGCCATGAACTCACTCACTGACGTGGTTGTGACTAGCCAGGTTCCCATGGCAATACCTGGAGCAAACTGCCTTACGATTCCTGAGATGCCCAGCGTGGCAAAGAGAACAACTTCAGTGAGGCATGATTTCGCGATTGCTGCCACAGCGCTTGCAGCCCCGTATAACGTGAGGTATGTGATTGCTGAGCGGAAACGGTGAGAGAGGGCTAGCATGATAAAAGGTGTTGCAATAAGCAGCGGCTTAACCACAAGGAGAGGACCCACATTATAAGACCCAAGCATAATTGTTGAGACGACGAGTGTGGCAAGCACTTTAGTGCGGGGATCAAGCACGAGCCCTCGGTTATTGGCAGTTGAGAGGAACAGCCCCTTTTTCATTATGCGATGCCGGCTCGCTCAAAGTGCTTGTGGAGGAGTTTCTTGCCGATGACGGCTCCGATACATCCCGCGATAAATGCAGCAAGAGCAAGAGGTAGAAGGCTCCAGTCAGGAATGTAGCTGGAGAGGGCGTTGGCATATTCTTGTCCGTAGCCAGAGGCGATACCTGCGAAGTAGCTCGCGCGATTCATGACGATGGGAATATAGTTGCCTATCAACCATACGCTCAGGACTCCGTGTGAAATTATGGCGCGCCCAGCGCTGTTATAGTTACCGCTTCTGAGGACAAGGTCGGCGAGAAGACCACATACTGGCCCTGTAATAAAGGCATATACGCCCATGCCACCGAGACCCATAAGGAGGCCGAGGATGGTTCCCATGATGAAAACCATTCCGAAATGCCTTACTTTTGTGATATAGAGCATGTACGGAATGCCTCCGATAAGCGGACAGATGACAGAGAGCAATGGAATGAATATAGGAACGTAGCCCAGCATTGCCACAGCCATGATGATTATGAAGTAGAGAGCGGTGAAGATACCGATGTTTATAAGGTCCTTCGGTTGCAACCCTTTTTTCTTGACTGAGGGTGTTTCAGACATAATGCGTCTCCTTTCGGTTAGCTCTATCTAACTTCTAAAGGATAGACATATAGAATCGCAGTCAATAGCCCATTCGTATCATTATGTTCCGTTTGTATCACATGGCTGCTATTCGCTTTCCGATAAGTATTTGCCAACTGCCTTTTTAATACCATACAAGTTCGCCTATATAACTCGCTAAAATAGAGTGGGTTGATTAAAACTAATCGTTTCTGTGACACTCCCAGAAGCACACGATTGGAGTTTATATATGTGCGGCATCGTTGGTTTTACCGGACACCAAAGTGCAAAAGATATCCTCATCGAAGGTCTTAAACGTCTCGAATACCGTGGGTATGATTCTGCTGGTATTGCTTTGCAAAACGCAACCAACGAAGAACTTACGGTCGTACATCGCGTAGGAAAGGTTGCGGGATTAGCTGAAGCGGTGGAGTACCTCAATAATGCAAGCCCCTGTGGTATCGGACATACCCGCTGGGCAACGCACGGCGCTCCAAGTGAGCGCAACGCCCACCCACATACCTCTTGTGACAATCAAATTGCCGTCGTACACAACGGCATCATCGAGAACTTTGCCGAACTCCGTGAGCAGCTTGAGGCTCGGGGGCACAAATTCCGCAGCGATACCGATACTGAAGTTGTTGCTCACCTTATTGAAGAAGCCTACAGAGGCAACCTTCGCGACGCTGTTGCCAAAGCATGCTCGCAAATTGTAGGAACCTATGGCCTTGCTGTTATATGCTCTCAGGAACCCGGTCGCATTGTAGTTACTCGCAAAGATTCTCCCATTGTCCTTGCACATGGCGAGAAGGGCAGCTATGTTGCATCTGACATCATTGCGGTTATCGAAGCCTCCCGAGATGTCACTGTTCTTGGCGACAACGAGTTTGCTGTTATGGAGCCCGATGGCATCAGCTATACCGATGCTGATGGAAATCCCATTCAACCTAAAGTCATGCATGTTGATTGGGATGTTGATGTTGTCGAGAAGGGCGGCTACCCCGATTTCATGCTCAAAGAAATCCATGAGCAGCCACGTGTTATCCGCGATACCCTTGCAGGACGTCTGACCAACGGCGTACTTTCCATTGATGAGCTGGGCATGTCCTTGGAGCAGCTCCGTTTGATTGACCGCGTCTACATCATTGCCTGCGGAACCAGCTACCACGCCGGTCTTATCGCCCGTCAACTTATCGAAGGCTGGGCACGCATACCTGTCGAAGTTGAAGCTGCGAGTGAATTTCGTTATCGAAACCCCATTATTACTCCGTCAACGCTGGTAGTTGCCGTTTCTCAGTCCGGCGAGACTGCTGATACTTTGGCCGCCATCCGCGATGCTCGCATTAAAGGCGCCAAGGTTTTTGGCATCACTAACGTTATTGGCAGTCCCGTGGCCCGTGAGTCTGACGGCGTTATCTACACTAAGGCTAACAAGGAGATTGCCGTTGCCTCAACTAAATCTTTCCTTGGCCAGATTGTGAGTTTGACGCTTCTTGCCATGGTTCTTGCGCAGGCAAAAGGAAAGCTCTCAATCGCTCAGATACGCCTGCTCTTTAAGGAACTTGCCGACACTGCCGAGCAGGTCGAGGAGGTTCTCAGCGATACAAAAGCTATCGACATTGCCGCGCAGGCCTGCAAAGATGCCAATAATGCTTTGTTCATTGGTCGTGGCATGGGAGCCGCTATTTGCTACGAAGGCGCCCTCAAACTCAAGGAAATTAGCTATCTTCATGCTGAGGCATATGCTGCAGGAGAGATGAAGCATGGACCCATTGCGCTTCTGTCCAAAGGCTATCCTGTCATTGCCGTGGTAACTAACTCTCCGGTATACGACAAGATGATCTCCAATATCCAAGAATCTCGAGCACGCGGCGCCATGATTATTGCCGTGGCGACCGAAGGTGATCAGGAAATCAAAAAGCATGCCGACTATGTCATCTACGTACCTAAAGTCAGAGACGCATTCTCACCGATCATCGCCTCGGTACCTCTTCAACTGTTTGCGCGCTCCGTGGCTCTTGCGCGTGGCTGTGACGTTGATAAGCCAAGAAACCTTGCAAAGTCAGTAACGGTCGAATAAGACACTGACGAGCCTGAAGAACGGCGGATCAACCTCAAAAAATTTTCTAAAATCTTCTTGACAACTATTACGACTCTCGATATATTATGGATAACGATATAACGTTACTCGATATATCGAGAGTCGTAGTTCTGTTCTTCGTTATAGTTACACAGCGAAAGGAGGGGTTATGGCAAAGGCAATCGATTCCGGTGCACTCACTGAACCGACGTTTTACATTCTTCTTTCTCTTCATCAACCTATGCACGGATACGCCATTATGCAAAACGTCCAAGAGATTACTGACGGTCGAGTTACCATCGGAGCGGGTACACTTTACGGCGCCATTAATTCGCTCATTGAAAAAGGTTGGATTGAGGCTCTGCACAATCAACCCAGCGACCGTAAAAAAGAGTACCGAATCACTCAGCAGGGCAAGCAAGCTTTTTTGCAGGAAGTTAATCGACTACAGGCACTTCTCGCTAACGCACAAAACGTCATCAACACAGCCAATACAAAGGAGGCTTGATTATGAGCACCTCAACAACAATCAAAAAATTCTTTACCGACTTTGATGCAGAAGAAGCATGGCTCAATCAAATGAGCGCACAGGGTAAAGAACTGGTTAACTATCGCGGCGGAACGTACACATTTATTACAAGCGAGCCTCATGCGTGGCAATATGCCATTGAGATCTTAGGCACAACCTCAAAAGAAAGCCGCGATTACCTCAGCTTCCTTGAAGATATGGGTATTGAAATCGTATCTATCTCTGCCGGCCGAGCTTACCTGCGCAAGAAGGACGACGGAGCCCCCTTTGTTCTCCACAGCGATCTGAAGTCTCGCCTCGTCCAAGCTCAAAAGGCCGATTTTTGGCCCCGCATTATAATTTCACAGCTTTTCTTTGTACTGGTATTTTGTGTAAATGGAATTCTCACTCAACAGGTATCTCCTGTCGCTTTCGGTATTCTCATTGGGACAAGCATTGTATTCATAATTGCTGCGGCTATTGAATTCTTTGTTTTTGCAAAACCGTATCGCAAGCGCATCCGCCAGCTAAAGCAGGAGCTTGCTATCAAAGAGTAGCGAGAAGAACTTGTCGTAATGTATGTGATAACTGTTCAGTAATTGTCATGCAAACTTAGTCTTAGTTGATACAAAGCATCATACAAACAGGGCCACACCTTTCGATGCGACCCTGTTTTGTTCTTACCTGTGAGATCTAGCCAATGAGACTGCTATTCACGCCGGCCTCTACGACGAAGGTATATTCTGCCACCGATAAGGACTACTGCTGCAGAGGCAAGTGCGATTGCAATACCTGTAGCGTTTGAGTCTCCCGTATAAGGGACAACCCCACCGGATTTCTTAGCAGGTTTTCTGTTGGATTTCTTAGGCGTATCCTCTTTTGGCTTTGGAGTGTCGTGAGGAACTTCTGTATTGGTGATGGTAAAGCCTGTTGTGGCGTCTCCCGTTATCTCTGAGGTATAGCCTGAGACCTCATCCTCTTTGACACTGTAGACAATCTCAGTACCGTCAGCGTTGTACTTGTCCAAGCCGGAGAAGGTATCAGTCCAACTGTTGGCATCTGAGAGTGTTACGGTCTTGCCGGTATCAGTACCGTCAGCCAGAAGGTGTACGGTTACAGAGTTTGTTTTAGGGCCGACCCATGCCTTGGACCGGTTGCGTATTTTGTGGCGCGAGCGGATGTCCTTGTTGATAATCTTGCCGACAATCTCCTCAGCGACTGTCTGCATGAGACAAGAATCTCGGATACACGATCAATAGATGGGTTTCTCGCCCCACCAAGTCCCTCTTGTTTTAATGCGTTTCCAAAGCTACTATGGTTTTAACAATCTGCCGGAGCCTTTGGCAAGCGCTGGTGCGAGAAGGGATTAGGTGCATGAAGAACTAGCGATACTCATAAACCCGAATTCACGTAACGTCGCCGACGGCTATCACGGGTGCAGCATCGCTTATTCATGTCTCAACACACCAAATAACGATATCTTTGCAGTTAGATATATTCAAAGTTAAATACAGTTGAAGCTTATAATTTGCATGCTGCTCCGCATAGCCTTCGGCAGAACCGAGGTAACATGCAGCTTAATCTATCGAATATTGAATATTCTTATCCGTTGGCAGCTGAACCTACTATACGCAATGTGACCGCTACGCTTCCTGCGGGCTGGACTGGTTTTGTCGGCGAAAACGGCTCCGGAAAAACAACACTTGCGCGTGTCGTGTGTGGCCTTCTGCAGCCTGATGCGGGAGTTGTGAGCCCTTCGCTTTTCTCGACATATTGTGCTCAAAGCACAGAGGAACCTCCAGGCAATCTCGAAGACTTTGCTGTGACTTACGATCGGGCAGCAATAAAGTTGAGAAACGAGTTGTCCATCGGAGACGAGTGGCCTTGGCGGTATGACACGCTCTCGTGTGGACAACAGAAGCGACTCCAGGTTGCGTGTGCACTGTGGTCCGCTCCCGATGTGCTTGTTGTTGATGAGCCCACCAACCATGTAGACGCATCCACTCGGCATGCTTTGTTTACAGCGTTGTCAAAATTTAAAGGTGTTGGCGTACTCATTTCACATGACCGAGAATTGCTTGATGCGCTTTGTTCGCAATGTCTGTTTATAACAAACGGTACAGCTACTATGCGGCCTGGTGGGTATTCGCAGGCATCTTCGCAGGTAGCTTTAGAGCGTTCAAGTGCAATTCATGCTCGAGACATAGCACAAAAAGAGAAGGCACAAATAGAGCAAGAAGTTCAACGTCGTAGAGAAGAAGCGTCTCGGGCACAAGCACGTAGGAGTGGAAAGGGTATTGCAAAGAACGATAGTGATGCAAGGGCAAAAAAGCGCCACTACATTATTTCTGGTCAAGATGGAAAGGCGGGCAAGTTGTCCGCTCGTATACAGAGCAGGCTTGAAAAAGCAGAAGATAACGTTGCTAATAGTAAAGTTGAAAAACGGTATGACGCTCACGTGTGGCTTGACACCGAACCGAGTAGAAGAAAGGTTCTCTTTAGGATGGAACCTGGCCACATTTCCGTTGGTGAGTCTTTGCTTAGTTTTCCAGCACTTTTTATCGGCAATACAGATCATATTGGACTTGTTGGAGACAATGGATCTGGTAAGACTACTTTGGTTAAGAAAATTATCGCGAGCATTTCCGCTGATACGAGCTCTATTGATGCAACCTTTGCAAATACAGGTCGCGCCGACACAAGGGTACTGTATATTCCTCAGGAACCGGATATGCTGCAGAAAGAAAAAACGTTGAAAAAAATGAGAGAGCTTACTAGCGCCCAGCGTGGACAAGTGCTTTCCATTGTGGCGCAGCTCAACTCAGATCCAGATTGTATTCTTGAGGGGGATGCCGTAAGTCCGGGTGAAATGAGAAAGCTCATGCTTTCGTTAGGGATTTTGGAATCACCTGAGTTTCTTGTGATGGATGAGCCAACGAATTATCTTGACCTTGGATCCACAGAGGCTCTTGAGCGACTGCTGTCCGCATATCCTGGGGCGCTTTTACTTGTTTCTCACGATGCGTCTTTAGTGAGTTCGGCTACGTCTACAACCTGGAGAATACAAAAGTCAGAGGATGGCTATGAGCTTACGGTCGGTTAACGTATCGTTTTTATGTGACGGACTATTGTAATAACAGTGCAAAGGACGGTACTGTGACGGAGCAAAAGCAGAAGACAGAGCTTGACCTAAACATTCCTCCTAAGTCTGAATAGTGGGCAATCACTATTTCTTTCGGAACTCTGAGGGTGTCATGCCCGTTTCGCGTTTGAATGCGGCAGCAAATTTACTCGGATTGCTGTACCCAGCCTCACATGCCGCAATCGAAACGCGTTTTCCCTGCATGAGTGTTTCCTTGGCTAAGTGGATTCGCTGTCGACGCGCATACGAAGCAATTGTCATGCCGTACATTTTTTGGAAATAACCGTTAAGCGTGGTTGCGGAAATGCCCATATCAGAGGCTATGTCTCGCGCGTCATGAGGCTGGGTGGGTGAGGATTCTATTAAATCGTGTGCTGTCTTTGCCATGTGCAGCTGTGCCGGTGTAAGCAACGTTCGCGGTTTAGCCAAGTTGTAATCGCGACGAGAGAGCGCCCAAAGAAGCTCAAGTACTGCGAGCTTTGCTTGTACCCAATCGCTTGATTGGGCTGCAGAACCCGCACGTTTCATCTGGGCTATAAGCTCCTTGTCGCCTGAAAATATTGCCGACGGACCTGCCTGACTCCATGTATAAACTACGTCGTTTCCCGGTTCACGCAAAAGACTAAATTCAGGTTCATTGAGAACCTCGGCGCATACAAATACTTCGATGCCAACGTATCGTGCAAGGGGATAGCGAAACGAACGAGGTAGTTCGTAGCTTCCATTTGACGTATGAGAAAAGCTCACGCATACATCGGTTTCACTTACTACGGCAACACCTGCGTGAGGGATATCGGTTTCGCAACGACCTTCGATGCAGTAGTTAATTGAAAGCCACTTGTCGGCATCTGAGTTCTCGGTACTTCTCGGAACTGAATTGGACTTGGTGACGTTTTTAATATGCTCCACAATATCGTTTCCGGAAAACTGACTTCCTGGCATCATGCTTGGGCATTCTTCGCATGCAAAATCTACCAAACACACCACAACATGAGGAGAAAGTATATACCCCGTCATCGTACCTTTTCCGATAGGGTTGGATAGTTTTAGTTCCACCACACGCTCATTTGGGAAGGAAAGCGTCATACCCTTACGAATAACTAAATCGGATAGCAATGAGTTTTTCATAGATTCCTGCCTTATTTTCCGTTAACAATACCTCCGAGATATGGAGCTATTTTAGGATAAATGGAGTTGCATATATCTAACTTCTTGGATATTCTCCTTAATTAACAGGTGTTTAGCAATACATCTTACGCGATTAAAGGGAATAACATGAAACTCAATGAGATGGAAACGGGACAAAAAGGGGTAATCACATCCGTTTTGGGGACAGACCGCTTCGTGTCACGCGTAACGGCCATAGGGCTTACCGAAGGCTGTTCCATTGAAATGGTGCAGAATGCCAAACGGAGGCCGCTTCTTGTGTTTGAACGAGACAGTGTGGTTGCCATTGATCGTGCCGATTGCAAAAACATCGAAGTGGAGGTTCTCTCATGAGCTGTGAGGCCTGCGCAAGTGTGAAGCCCTCTTGTGAGCATTGCTCGCATGGTTCGGTTGAATTTACGAAACGCGGCGATGCATGCATAGCGCTTTTAGGGCAGCCGAACTCGGGCAAATCAACCCTGTTCAATGGTTTAACGGGGTCTCGTCAGCATGTGGGCAATTGGCCTGGAAAGACGGTTGAACGCAAAGAAGGCGAATTTTGTCGCGGTGATGCAACGTATCAGGTTGTTGACTTGCCTGGTGCTTATGGACTTGCAGCGAATTCGCCCGAAGAACAGATAACTGCGGATTTTGTGACGTCGGGAGTGGCCGACGTAACTCTTGTGATGGCCGATGCTTCCCAACTTGAGCGCAGCCTGTATATGCTGGCTGACTTTGCCTGTATTGCTCCTGACGTGCCTTGTGTGCTTGTACTCAATCTCATGGACGTTGCTGAGCAACAAGGTAAACGTATCAATGGGAAGAAAATTGAGCAGCGCCTCGGCATTCCTGTTGTACCGTTCGTGGCGGCGGAGGTTTCGAATTACGATGCGCTGCTTGAGGCTATCGATTATGCACTGAGTAAGAAGCCTCTTCTCGATACTAAGTTGTTGAACATTGAGATGTCTCATCGTGCTGATACCATCCAAGGGCGCGGTGCGGCAAAGTTTGCGTGGATCGAGAAGATCATTGAGGGCGCCGAGATTGCGCCAAAGGCAACTCATACGCTTTCTCGTTTTGACCGTTTAGCCACTGCATCGCGCGCATCAAAACCGCTTGCCATTGCCATGATTTTGGTTGGCTTTGTACTTGCGTTCATTCCGGCGACGCCTATCATGCTTTTGGGTGGCGGCATATCCAGTTTGGGTCAAATGGCGGCAGCGGCGCTTATTAATGCAGGGGCGCCGGCGATTCTTGCCAGTATGCTTTGGGGTGTTGTTGCCAATAGCTTGTGCTTCGCGGTTATGATGACAGGCTACGTTTTTGGCATTAACCTCGTGTTTCTCGCATATGAGGAATGGGGATACATGGCTCGTATCTCCTATGTGTTTGACGAAACGCTTTCTCGTTTTGGTTTGCAGGGCAAATCGCTCATGCCGTTCCTTATGTGTTTTGGCTGTACCATGGGAGGTGTCTCAGGCGCGCGCGTTATTGACTCATGGGGTCAGCGTATGCTTACGATGATGATGGCTTGGGCCATTCCATGCGGCTCTACGTGGGGGATTGTGCCCGTGCTGGCCGTGACTTTCTTTGGTGTTGGGGCTCCGCTTGTAATTGTTGCCATATTCGCGGTAAGCCTGTTGCTTATGTGGCTCATTGGTATTATCTTCGGACCGCATCTTGTTCCCAAAGGAGATCGATCCGGTCTCGTTATGGAGCTTCCGCCTTACCATAAACCACGTGCGAAGAACGTGTTGCGCGGAGCGCTTATCAAATGCTGGAGCATGTTCCGTCGTGCATTTAAAGTGGTGGCGGTATTTACATTGGGAATTTGGCTGCTTACCTATACTGCAAGCGGCAACATAGAAGATTCCGCACTTTATGCCATTGGTATAGCGATTGAGCCGGTGACACGTATCTTTGGTATGGGTTGGGAAACATTTACTGCCTGGGTCTGTGCATTGGCCGTCAAAGAGTCGGCTGTGGGAGTATTTTCTGCGTTGTTTGCAGGTGGATCGACTCCTAATGCGGTTATTATGGGTGCCGTTTCAGGTTCAGCGGCCGTGGCACCCAACATTGGTGAGCTTATTGCCGCGCGTATCTCGGCGCCAGAAGCGCTTGCATTTATCTTTGCATTTACGTTCAATGTGCCGTGTGCCGCAAGCTGTTCCATGACTGTTGCCGAGGCGCATTCGCCAAAGTGGGTTGGTATAACTGCTGCCTTCTATATTTGTTCAGCGCTTCTTTTGGGATGTGTGGCCTATCACGTGGGATTGCTGCTGTTTGGGTTCACATCTTGACTATAGCTGTGTTTTAGAATCTAATCTTACTGAGACTAGGGTGAAAATACCCAGTTTTCGTTATAACCCCGATTATGCTGACTGTTTTATGAAGTTCAGTGTTGTTGTACTCGTTGATGAGTCTAGTCGGTGCTACGCTTTATTTAGCTCGTATCTAGCCTATTGCTAGGAAAGATTATGAACTATAATTATCTTAATAGGAAAACCTATCATTAACTGATGTGTTAACATTCGTTCGTCAAGAAGTGAGGCTAGAGTGGATACAATCGAAAAAGCTAATCAGTGCGCAAAAGGCGAAATGATAGCTTGGGTTTCTTATCCTGTTGACCGAAAATTTTGTTTTGTCTATCCTCGCTATCTTTTTGATTCAGGTAAATGGAAAGCTATCAGCACCAACGCATTTCCCAATACTGGCTCTTTTTATGCAGCAATAACAGGTAATCACGACTCATCAGAAATACAAAGCACCTATGGTTCTATTGTAATAGCAAAAGTTAATGCCAATAAGTTTTATGAAAACAACCATTATGATTCCCAATCGGACAATTCCACACTTTACTCCCTCGCTTTAAATCCAACTTTTCAAAAGGGTTATTCTGAACTTGAATTTGAGCTGTTTTCAGAACACTCAATGTCAGTTGAGCTTGTCCAGGTGGTTGATATCAAGGAAAATGTGTCGTTCCTTAGGCCATTCAATAGATCTATAACTATAGATGGCGTGACTGATAATCTTATATGTAGGTTGATACTCGCACGAGACGCATCTGGTATGTGTTTTGGCCCATTTGAGTATGCTAAGAAAGATGGAACCACAATAAGTCTCGTTGCTCCAAGCTCAAACGACTATAGGATTGCCTGTTTTGAGTCGCTTTGCTCTGATAACATTCTTGCGATATGTGACGAGTTGAACACACGGCGCTGCGAATTTGTTGAGAAACATGTTGTTGATGATATGTATGCAAAAATCGAGCAAAAGAATGAGACACTTGATTGGATGCCTCAATCCGAACTTATTAACGTAATCATGCAAGCTATTAATGCTTCTGAAGAGTTCAATAGCTTAGGAAAAAGCCAGCTTCGTGGTATTAAATCTGCAATCCGTGACTTTAATTATAATGGTGGAAATCTCAAGCTCGATGAGGCTAGGAGGCAGCGCATAATTGATTGGCTTTCTCAAATTAATAGTTGGGTTGAACTTCCTCCTCAAGTGATAGGCGAGGTCATCAATTCGATTTCAAGTGAGAAGATTCTCGAACTTATGCAAGATAGTCGGTATTTTCCGCAATTCAAAGATAAGATTATCGAAAGCACAGGCATTCAAGATATCATAGCCGAGGAGCATAAGAGACTAGAGGCATCACTGTCCGATATCAAACAGCAATGTGATGCAGCTAAAGAAGAGCAATTTAAAGCAGAATGTGAAGCCAAAGAAGCGAGAGCCAATGCTGCTGAAGCGCTTGAGCAACTAGAGAAAGTGCGAGAAGAAGCGCTTGAACAAAAACGCGAAGAGCTAAATGGACTTGAAATTAATATTGAGAAGCGCAGCGCGGATCTTAGCCGACTCGAAGAAGAGTACGAGCGCGCAATTGTTAGTAAGAACAAGATTGAAAAAGATGTTGAAGAAATTATCAGCGGAATCAATGATGAAGTGACGGCCTCGACCAAGATTCTTGAAAGCGAAATTCTACGAAAAGTTGTAGCGGCAGTTTCGGGTGTCGATCTTCGTGAAGTTGATCAAGAGCCTGTAGCTAATTATACCGCTCTTCATACAAATGAAGACTCGATGAAAGACGAAGAAATTGTCGAGTTCATCTATGATTCCATAAATCGACGGACGGGTAGGCAAATCACTAAGAACGATACGATTAATCTTATGATTTGTTTGACGCAGGGCTATATTACTACGTTCGCTGGGAAGCCGGGCACAGGAAAAACTAGTCTTTGTAATATACTGGCAGGTGTTTTAGGTCTTACTAATACCGATGCAGGCAAACGATTTACGGAAATTAATGTAGAAAATGGTTGGACTTCTTATAAGGACTACGTTGGTTACTACAATCCGCTCGCAAAGACTTACGAGAAAGCCAATACTTCCGTGTATGATGCTATGCACATGCTATCAAAAGAGTCCCGCGAATCTACTAATATTCCGCCCTATGTGTTCCTTCTTGATGAAGCTAACTTAAGCCCAATAGAACATTATTGGTCACCGTTTCTCCGGGCATGTGATATCTTTCAAGAGGACGGTGTGACGTTCTCGCTTGGTGGAACCGAGAAATGGCATTTACCGAACCGCGTTCGATTTTTGGCAACCGTAAATTTTGACCATACGACCGAGACACTGTCCCATCGCTTCCTAGATAGGAGCTGGGTTATTACGTTGGACCCTGACTTTATTGATTCGGATTTAGAACGGGTAAATATTGCTGAGGAATTTGCATCAGAATATGCGTTTTCAAGTAATCGTCTCTTTCAAGCGTTTGGCTATGGGAAGGCCGATGTACCCAATCAGGATAATGTGCAGCTCTTTGATGAGCTCATCCGTACATGTAGATCGTATTCCTTTTCAATATCGCCACGCAGTCAGCTTATGATGAAGCGCTATATTGCGACTGCATCCCGTCTTATGTCTTTGCAGTCTAAGGACAGTCAGTATGCGCCGCTCGATTACGCATTTTCGCAAAAAGTCCTTCCACAGATTACAGGTCCGACGGAGATGGTGGGCGAGTTAATTGAAGACCTTTCCGATAAGTGTTCTCAGTTAAAAACTACAAAGAAACAACTTGATCGCATGAAGGAGTTTGGTAAAGACAGTGGCTTCTACCAATACTTCATATAGTAATAGTCTCTGCGGTTTCATTCGCGTTGAGAACGATCATACGCATCAAGTATGTGATTATCCACTCTACAGATCAGCATTGGTGTCAAGCTCTATAGATGTGGTTTCGGAAAAACCTGTCATCGAAAATGCACCATACAATCTCTTTGTCCTTTTACCTGCTGGTGTCTCTGTTTCTGATTTGAGTGTGAGCATTAATGGCTCGGATTCCATGATAGATCCGTTAAATCAGTACCTTGTAGAGATTGTTGAGGATGAAGGGTATAGTTTGTACCGTGTACCGCTGAATCAGAATAAGAAACAACCTTTTTTGCTGACGTACGGATTTGCACGTATCGAAGTATTACTAACGGTTAAGGATTCTCCCGAGAGCGAAGTTATCCTTACGACGAAAGACATACCCTGTCTCAGTAATGAAGATTATCAAGCTCCTATGATTGCAAAGATGCTAACCGAATTGCTTGACGTCGAAGAGAAGACGGTTGCCAAATGGATGTTTTCCGGAAATGAGAGCAACAGGAAAGTTTTCTCAATTATTGATGTTGCACTACAGGACAAATCACCAAAGTCACTCTCGTCGATGGTTCAACTGTTTGAAGCTTCAGTTGTTGAATATGAGAATGATTACGATTATTTTTGTGCTCACGGGTTTAGTAAAGTTATACGTACGAACAGCAAGTTACCGCCGAGAAAGATTCGCTGTACCGGAAGCCATGAGCTACTATGGATGGCAAGGAACTCACATGTTCTATCTGAGACGCCATATGAAACAAGCATCGACTACCTTGGCAGGTACTACCTCCCAAGGGAAATCGAAACGGGAATTCGAGTGAAAAGTTATGATAGCTATGAGAACCGGATTGTCTTAGGATTCTTGAGCGAGCTTCTCGCGAGCGCTAAGACAATATGTTCAAGCTTAAAGAGCGACACCGCATCGATTAGAGCCTTGGAGGAACGTCTTAATTCGCTGAGAAGATATGAGTATTCGCTGCCAGCTCTTACTTTACTGCGCCAATGTATAATTAGAGAGGATTGCTATGTTGAGAAGCTGAATGATGTGATAAACAATCTTCAGAGGATAAAGAGAAAATATGAGGCAGTGCTACCCGGTGTGAAGGCGCAATTTGTCCGGGTGCCTAGAAGGACGAAAGTCTTCCAAGAGATTAAATGCTATTCAGGTATTTATGAGCTTGTGATGAGGTGGCTTAAGTTTGGCGATTTCTCTTTGGCGCGAGAAAACCTTGCTCTTCA
>ERZ772971.824-NODE-824-length-18790-cov-4.652896_pt1 | contig 18790 bp, 21 predicted proteins | sample MGYA00511943_ERZ772971 | MGnify/ENA primary metagenome ERZ772971 (study PRJEB29015, sample SAMEA2737929) | human oral metagenome | biome: human oral; feature: human-associated habitat; material: dental | place: China | collected 2144 ... | reverse complement strand
AAAAGAATGAAAGAAATCAAATCTTTTTACATGCATCTCATCACTTACTTGGTTATGAACACTTTCTTTATCTGTCTTAATCTGTATCACAATCCCGACCATCTTTGGTTCTGGTGGCCGCTTGTAGGCTGGGGCTTCGGGGTAGTGATGAACGGACTGAGCGTATTCTCTCCTTTTGGGAATTCTTGGGAAAAGAGAAAAGTTCGTGAAATCATGGAAAAAGAGGAAAAAGAAATTTAATAACGATAACTTTCCAAACGAATGCCTACTCGTTTTAAACGAATAAGCATTCGTTTTAAATCTATAAGCATAAAATTAATTTTAAAAACAAAAACATGAAAGTCATCATTATAGAAGATGAAAAACCAGCAGCCAGACAGCTCCAGAGAATGCTTTCGCAGTTTCCTGATTTAGAAATCGCTGCGGTCATTCACTCGGTGGAGGAAGGCGTAGAATGGTTCAAAACGCATGAGCATCCACAGCTTATTTTTTCTGATATCGTCCTTGGCGACGGGCTTTCTTTTGATATTTTTGAGCAGGTTCCTACCCAGAGTTTTATCATTTACACCACAGCTTTTGACCAATATACGCTGCGGGCTTTCAAACTTAATTCTATTGATTACTTGTTGAAACCCATTACTTTAGAAGATTTAACTAAAGCGATTGATAAATTTAAAAATTTCATTCCAAAGGAGCAGTTTTATAACAACTTGAATTTCAAGGAACTTATCCAAAAAGAAAAACCTTCTCTGAAACGAGTTTTGGTCAAAATCGGGTATAATTTAAAGATAATCCCTGTAGAAGAAATTTCCTGCTTCTACACCGAAAACAAGATTGTCTACGCGCAGACCTCTGAAAGAGCTTTTCCAACGGATTTTAATTTAGAAGAGCTGGAAAGCGTTTTGGATTCTTCATCATTTTTCCGTGCAAATAGGCAGTTTATTATTAACATTGATTACATCAAAAATATCCACACTTCACCGCATTATAAAGTGGAACTCCGCATCCAGCCAACAGAAGAAATCAGCATCAGCCGAGAACGAGTGAAAGATTTTAAAAATTGGCTAAATTAGGCTGGTTCTAAAAAAATCCTTACTTTTGTTAGCATGTTAGAAGGTGTTTTAAATAAAATATTCAATCTTTTCATTCTCAGAAGAATGTCAGGAATCAATCAGTTTATCGAGCATCCTATCGAGACTCAGCAGAGAGTTTTGTTTTCCCTGCTTTCCCAAGCGAAAAATACGGAATATGGGAAACTTCATCACTTTGCAGAAATTAAGTCTTATGAGGATTTCAATAAGCAGGTTCCCATCGTGTCATACGAGGATTTTGAACCTTTTATCGAGAAGGCGAGACAGGGAAATCCTGATGTTTTTTGGCCTGGTAAAATAAAACATTTCGCGAAATCATCTGGAACGACCAATGCGAAGAGCAAATTCATCCCAATTTCAGATGAAAGCCTCCAAAACTGCCACTATAAGGCAGGGAAAGACCTTTTGGCGATTTATATTAACAATCACAGAGACAGTAATTTATTTAAGTTTAAAAATCTAAGACTAGGCGGAAGTGCCGAGCTTTATGAAAGTTTTGGAACGAAATTCGGCGATTTATCAGCGATTTTGATAGAAAATCTGCCTTTTTGGGTAGAGAGAACCACCACGCCGAGCAGAGAAGTTTCCCTCATGTCCGAATGGGAGACCAAACTAAAAGCCATAGTTTCAGAAGTAAAAAACAAAGATGTAGGAAGCCTCACGGGAGTTCCCAGCTGGATGATGGTGCTTCTGCAAAGGGTTTTGAAAGACACAGGAAAGAAAACTATTTCCGAGGTCTGGCCAAATCTGGAAGTGTTTTTCCATGGCGGAATTAGTTTTGTGCCGTATAGAGAGCAGTATAAACAGCTGATAGGCAAGGATATCCGCTATTATGAAATTTATAATGCTTCGGAAGGATTTTTCGGAATTCAAGACCGATTTGGCAGCGATGAAATGCTCCTCATGCTGGATTATGGAATTTTCTATGAATTTATCCCGATGGATACTTTTGGGACAGAAAATGCAAAAGCTGTTTCGCTGGAAAATGTAGAATTAGGGAAAAATTATGCAGTCGTTATCTCCACTAATGGAGGGCTTTGGCGCTATCTGATAGGCGATACGATAAGATTCACAGATTTGAAGCCGTTTAGGTTTAAAATTTCGGGAAGAACCAAACATTATATCAATGCATTTGGCGAGGAACTGATGATAGACAATGTGGAAGCAGCCCTCTCTAAGGCTTGCCAAGAAACCAATGCAAAAATCACGGATTACACAGGTGCGCCAGTCTATATGAAAGATGGCGAATCTGGCAGCCACGAATGGATGATAGAGTTTTCCACAGAGCCGAATGATTTTGGGCGTTTTTCTGAAATCTTTGATGAAACACTGAAATCTCTAAACTCTGATTATGAGGCGAAAAGATACAATAACATGACCCTGAAACCGCCGATTATCCATAAAGCGAGAACTAATCTTTTCTACGACTGGATGGCATCTCGTGGGAAACTGGGCGGACAGAATAAAGTCCCGCGCCTTAGTAATGACAGGCAGTATATAGAACCTCTTTTAGAAGAGAATAAATAAAAAAACTCCTTTTTAAAAGGAGTTTTTTGTTAATTTTTGAAGGTAATAAAATCCATCTTGTTTAAACTAATTGCACTGATACTTTTAGAAAAATTTAGAATAAAATCTATGGTTTTCTTTTTGGGCATAAGTACAATTTTAGCAAAATTGTAGTTTTTTTTCATTAGTGAGATATTTTTATTTCTCGAACGAAAAAAACTGTTAATTATTATGATGTTAAAACAATTTTATTTTCTGCAATTATTTTTCTAATGTTCATCAGAGCATAGCGCATTCTACCGAGAGTAGTATTGATACTTGTATTGGTCAGCTCCGCTATCTCTTTGAATGTCAGTTCATCATAGAAACGCATTTTGATGATTTCCTGCTGGTTTTCAGGAAGCAGGGACATGATGTTTTTCAGGTCGCTGTGTATTTGGTTCAAGATCAACCGATCTTCTATATTGTCTTCGGTTTCTTTTATTGTATCAAATATAGAGAATTCCTCATCTTCATAAGAGGTGTCGGAGACCTTTATGTATTTTGATTTCACGCGGAAGTAATCTATAATAAGATTAGAGGCAATGCGTTTAGCCCAAAGGATAAATTTATCCTTTTCTGCGTATTTCCCTTCTTTTAGTTTTAGGATAATTTTAATAAAAGTATCTTGGAAGAAGTCATTTGCCAGTTCTTCATCCAATACTTTATAAAAAATAAAAGAAAACAGCTCCCTTTGGTGTCTCTCTATTAGAGTAGCTAAGGCCTGTTCATCGCCGTTTTGATAGTTAGCAATCAGTCTGCTGTCTGGTAGTTTCATAATCCTACATTTAGTGGTAAAGACAGCTTTCGCATCTGTTACCTGTTCATAATGTAGAGGTGTTTTTCATTTCGTTGTGCTTTTTTATTGGTACAAATGTAGAAAAAATATCTTAAAAACCAACATTTCTTTCTGAAAACCTTATTTTTTTAGGACAGAGGTTGGGAGATTTATCACAAAACCGAAATTTATCCCATGAAGTCGCTTGCCATGCAGGTTTTGTCCTACAAAAGAAAAAGCATATCCTGCCCGAAAATCTACAATACCCAGAATACTTATCCCAGCATAGGGAGCGACATACTTAGTAGTAGCCTCAGCGCCTATCATATAGTAATAGGCATGCGCCACATCTACATTTTTTCGGAGGTTGAGGAGGAGGTCTCCCTGTATTTTCGGCATGATGGCAAATTTACCATTCGTAGCTCCCAGCAGTGCCGAACCGCCGATGCGGAAAGCGATGTTGTCTTCCTTTAAAAAGAGAATTTTGCCGCCCACTTCGCCGAAACTTTGGTTTTGGTAGTGATACCCTATCGTAATCATGGGGTGGGATGTATATTGTGCTTTAAGATTTAAAAAACCAAACAGCAGAAACAGCACCGGAATATTTTTATAAAACTTCATTTTGATTAAAATTAAAATGCAAAAGTAAAAAAATCATCCGACATGTGTCTTTTCTCCCTTGTGAAAAGGTTATTCAAACAAAAAAACCTCTGTAAATAGAGGGTTTTATTAACTAAAAACAATATTTTTTTATATTTAATAAATTAAGACTCAATGTCATCATTTAGTATTCTTTTTGCAAATCTATATCTTGCACCCCAATATTTCTCATTTAGAGAAGATATTGTAACTCCTTTAGATGTAGATGCATGGATAAATTTGATTTCTCCTTCTGGTGTAATATCTTGAACAATACCCACATGAGAAATTCTGCTTCCTCTTGTTTGGAAAAATAGTAAATCTCCCTTTTCCAAATTGTGTTTTTCTATTCTTTCTCCTTCTTGTGCTTGTGCAGCAGCTACTCTTGGCAAAGATATCCCCGTAGTAGAACCAAATACAGATAGAACAAACGCAGAACAATCAATACCATTTCTTGTCATTCCCCCAAATCTATAAGGAGTTCCTATGTAAGTGCTTGCTTCGTTTAGTATTTGGTCTATAGTATTGGACTTTTTTAGTTCTTTTTCTATAGAAGCAAGGATTTTTGTGTTATCTTCTTTTACGATTTTAACTTCCTCTGTATGCGCTTTTTTTGCTTCTTCTAGTTTTGCAACTAAAGCTTTGTCTTCAGTTTCAGTATGAACTTTCTGCATCACTGGAGCTGTTACCATGTAGTTGGAAACACATGATTGTAGCGAAAATATAGCAATAATAATAAAACTGTGATACAAAAACTTTTTCATACTTATTAATTTTTATAGGTTGATAGAAGAGAAATGGAATATTTTGAATCGTTTTCAAAAATTCACTTTGCAAAAATAGGGAGCTTCTTTGTAAAAAGATGTAATGTTAAGCCGCAGCATATTATTTTTAACAAAATTTAACAAATAAACCATAAAATTTAAAATTTTTCTTTACATAAATAGGAAGTTTGGAGGAATTTGGTTTTATAAAGTTTTAACATTTTGTAAAAAATTGTATTTATATCAAAAGTTGTATATTTGCCCTTTCAAAAAATAAAAAAGTGAATTTATCAAAAGAAGTAAAAGCGGGACTTATTGCGATTTTTGCGATTGTAAGTTTCATGTTATTTTTTCAGTTTTTGAAAGGGAAAAATGTATTTTCTACGGATAATTTTTTCTTTGTAAAATATGACAATGTAGATGGACTAGAACCCTCTAATGCAGTCACTATCAACGGATTGAAAGTTGGCTTAGTAGACCAGATTATTCCTATAACATCTAAAGATGGCAAAATAAGTTTTGTAGTAAGAATTTCTGTAGATGACCAGTATTCTTTCTCTAAAAACTCAGCAGTAGAAATCTTTGAACCAAGTTTAATGGGCGGTAAGCAACTGAAAATCAATTTGGTTTATGATAATAAAATTGCGAAAGACGGCGATACATTGGGAGGAAAATTCCAGCTTTCTGCCATCAATGCTATGGCATCCGAAATGGGACCAAAAGTTTCCAGCGTTCTTACAAAAGTAGATTCTACACTGGCTAGCACAAATAAAATCCTAGACGAGCAGAACAGAAGAGAAATAAAACAACTTTTGGCTAATCTAAACGCCACTGTATCAGCTTTCAAAACTACAGCTGACCAAACCAACAGACTTTTGTCTTCTAATGAACATAAAATAAGCTCTCTACTAGATAACGCAAACCAAACGATGGTTTCTACGAAAAATACAGTAGATAAATTTGGAAAAGTAGCAGATGAAATAGATGCTAAAAAACTTAACCAATCCATAGAAGAGCTCAGCAAAACAGCCAATCAGCTAAACCAAGTAATCGCTGGAATAAACCGAGGAGAAGGCTCTCTAGGAAAACTAATGAAAGATGAAGAGCTTTACAATAATTTAACTAAAACTTCTAACTCACTAAACGAGCTTATAAGTGATTTAAAACAAAATCCTAAGAAATACATCAATATTTCTGTTTTTGGGAAAAGCAAATAAATTAAAATTCTAAACTAAATAGGGCAGTGTGAAATTCATACTGCTTTTGCTTTTTAGTTAGTTTTTTATTTAACACAATTGGAGAATAAAAAAGATTGATTACTTTTGCGTTCACAAACCATGAAACCAAGAAAGATTTATTATATGAAAAATTGGTGGCTTTTATTTATTGTTTTGTTTGTTTCTTGCTCAAAAAATGCCCAAGTATATGCACCTGTGGGCGGACTAAGTGAGGAAGAAATGGGCGTTTCCAAAAACAGAGCAAAACAGCTGAACACCATGGAAAGAGAACAAATCCAAGAATGGATTTCCAAACAGAAAGAGAAATTCTATCCTACCCAGCTCAACTATTGGAGCAATATAGAAAACCTAGAACAAAGAAAGAAAAAACAGGATGGAGAACAGGTTTCATTCCAATATGAATTGTATGATTTTGATTTACAAAAATTCTACGAAAAACCTAAGGTTCATAAAAATGCTCCTCTCGGAAAATTTGAGGAACTGGATGCTATAGAAGATGCCGTTCGGTATCTAAATCCTGATGAAGAAGCCACACTTCTCGTTCCTTCCGTTCTGGCGTATGGGACTTATGGAGATGGCGACCAAATCCCTTATGACATGCCTCTAATCATTAAACTAAAACTTATAAAATAATTTTAACATTATGAAAAGAATCTTATTTTTATTAATTTCTGCTTTAATTTTAACAAACTGTAAACCTATTTATAAAAAAATGAATATAGACAAAGCATTTTACGAACAACTTCCTGATGGTGTCTATGCAAAAATGGAAACATCAAAAGGAGACATGATTATTCAGTTCTTTGACAAGGAAGCTCCCGTTACGGTGGCTAACTTCGTAGGACTAGCACAAGGAACTATAGAAAACAAGGCGAAAGGAAAAGGACAGCCTTACTACGATGGAATTATCTTCCACAGAGTGATTAAAGACTTTATGATTCAAGGTGGAGACCCTACAGGAACAGGAATGGGCGACCCTGGGTACAAATTTGATGATGAAAAAAATGATTTGAGACACGAAGGAAAAGGATACCTTTCTATGGCAAACTCCGGCCCTAATACAAACGGTTCTCAGTTCTTCATCACAGAAGTGGCTACACCTTGGTTAGATGGAAGACACACTATTTTCGGGAAAGTAATCAGCGGTCTGGAAACTATCGATGCTATCGCAACGGTAGAAAAAGGAGCACAAGACAAACCAAAAGAAGATGTAGTAATCAAAAAGGTGGAAATCTTCACTAAAGGTGACAGCTACAAATCTTATGATGCTGCAAAAATCTTCAACGAAGGTAAAAATAAAATTCAAGAAAAAAACAGACAAGAGCAGGAGAAAAAATTCGCTTCTCTAAAAGAAGGAATGCAGCAGACTCCATCTGGTTTGTTCTATAAAATAACGAAACAAGGAAACGGAAAACAGCCTCAGAAAGGAGATGTAGTTTCTGTTCACTATGCAGGAAGACTGGTAAATGGGCAGGAATTTGACAACTCTTTCAGAAGAGGAGAACCGATAGAAATTCCTATTGGCGTTGGTCAAGTGATTAAAGGCTGGGACGAAGGAATTATGCTTCTAAAAGAGGGCGATGCTGCTACTCTTCTTATCCCTTCTGAACTGGGCTATGGAGCAAGAGGCGCTGGCGGTGTGATTCCACCTAACGCTTGGCTGATTTTCGATGTAGAATTAGTAAAAGTAAAATAGATTGATAAAGAGCTCCTAAATTAGGAGTTCTTTTTTTATTTTTGTCAAAATTCTTGATAATCTCATCAAAATGACAATACAAAACCTAATAAAAGAACTTAACCCAATCATTCCTCTTCAACAAGCAGAAGACTTTGACAATGTGGGACTTCTCTGCGGAAATCCAGAGCGGGAAATCACAGGCGTTTTAATCTGTCACGATGCCTTGGAAAGCGTCATAGAGGAAGCTGTACAGAAAAATGCAAATGTGATTTTGACCTTTCATCCGATTATTTTTTCAGGATTAAAATCCATCACTGGCAAAAATTATGTAGAAAAAGCCGTCTTGAAAGCGATAGAAAACAAAATCGCCATCATCGCCCTTCACACGGCACTGGACAACCACTATTTCGGTGTGAATCACAGAATTTGCAAAGAATTAGGTTTAGACCAGCTCAAAATTTTAATTCCAAAAAAAGAAAACCTTCTACAGCTAATCACTTATGTCCCTGTGGATTACACCGAGCAAGTCAAAAAGGCTCTATTCGAGGCTGGTGCGGGAAACATTGGTTTTTATGATGAATGCAGTTTCAGCATCGGTGGCGAGGGAACTTTCCGCCCGATAGACGGTTCTAATCCGTTTTTGGGCAAAAAAGGAACGACTGAAAAAGTCAATGAAATTCAGCTTTCTGTGATTTTTGAAAAATTCAAAAAAAATCAGATTATTTCCGCTATGAAATTCGCTCATCCTTACGAAGAAGTCGCCTACCAAATCTATGCGATAGAAAACGAAAACCAATATTCTGGCTTGGGAATGTTTGGCGAATTGCCCGAGGAAATGGAGGAAAAAGAATTTCTGAATTTCGTGAAAGAAAAATTTGATTTAAAAATCATCCGCCACAGTAGTTTTACTAGTAAAAAAATAAAAAAAGTGGCTGTTTTAGGCGGCAGCGGAGCCAGCGGAATAAAAAACGCCCTGCAAAACCAATGCGATGCCTACCTCACCGCAGATATGAAATATCACGATTTTTTCACGGCTGAAAATAGAATTTTGCTGTGTGATATCGGGCATTTTGAGTCGGAGCAATTTGTAGTTCAACAATTATATGAAATTTTATCAGAAAAATTCACTACATTTGCAGTTTCAAAATCAAGCATTAATACCAACCCTGTAAATTATTTCTTATAAGTTATGGCTAAGAAAAATATAGAAATCTCTGTTGAAGAAAAACTAAGAACCCTTTATGACCTGCAATATATCGATTCTAGGTTAGATGAAATCCGCAGTACCAGAGGCGAACTGCCGATAGAAGTGGAGGATTTGCAGAACGAAATAGAAGGATTGAATAAAAGGCTGTCTAAAATAGAAGCGGAAATCAGCGAATTGCATGGAGAAATCAACAACAAGAAAGAGGCTGCCAACCATTCGCAGACATTGATAGATAAATACAAAGCACAGCAGGATAATGTAAGAAACAACAAGGAATATGAAGCATTATCAAAAGAAATTGAATTTCAAGAATTAGAAATACAATTGGCTCAGAAGAGAATAAGAGAATTTGAAGCAAAAATTTCTCATAAAAACGAAGTTCTGAACGAAAATAAAGCAAAATTAGAAGAATTAGAATCTCATTTGAACTTTAAGAAATCAGAGCTTGATGGGCTTATAGCAGAAACTCAAAAAGAGGAAGAATTTTTAGTGAAAAAATCTGAGGAATTCGCAGCCCTAATTGATGAAAGACTGCTTTCTTCTTATAGAAGAATCAGAAACAACTCGGCTAACGGACTTGCTGTAGTAGGTATAGAAAGAGGCGCGCCGAAAGGGTCTTACTTCACGATTCCTGCTCAAAAATTAGTAGAAATAGCACAGAGAAAGAAAATCATCATCGATGAACACAGTGGAAAAATCCTAGTAGATGATGAACTCGTAAGCGAGGAAAATGCTAAAATGGAAGAAATCATCAGATTCTAAATAAAAAAACCGAGAGAATTTCTCGGTTTTTTTATTTTTTAACTTACCAAAAGGCTGCAACCTCTGATATCAGAATGGTCTATTCTTCCCAGAACTTGGAATTTCCCTTTGTAGATTTTCCCTAAATCTTGTGTCGCGATAAAACTACACGAATGTTTATTCGCCAAGTCTATAATATTGATTGCCCCAGTCCTGCCCTCTTCCATATAGGAAAACGGGTCTTCTGTATTACGAACCAAAATACGCATCCATGCTGGACACAGATACTCATTATTCCCCAGAGAATACGCCTGCGAAAGGAGTTCCGTCATGGAATATTCGGAGTAGATTTTTTCGGTTTGGAAGCTGGTTTTCAATATTTCCAAAAGTTCATCTTTGGTCATTTCTTCTTTTCTGCCTTTCATTCCGCCCGTTTCTATGATAATCAGGTCTGGATTTTTAGCCAAATCAAAACCTTCGTTTTCTTTACAAAAATCTGCAAAATCCAACAACGCAAAACTAACCCCAAAGAGTATGATTTTCTTATTATTCAGCTTTTTGAGAAGGTCAAGAAGCTCTCTATGATTATACAAGAAATAGCCGTTTTCCTGATGCCCAGATTTTTTCATCAAGAAATCCACCATATAGATTAGCGATGAATTTTGGCGTTCTAAATAACTTGGCAGCAGTCCTAAAAACACGAAATCCTCTGGTTTTCCGATGAACTGCTCAAAACTTTTGTAAATGCTCTCTTCGTATAAACCGAAATCTGCTATCCAATGTTTAGAAAGTGTCTGAATATTAGTCGTTCCAGATGACTGGAAATAGTTTTCCTTTTCTTTATTTTTATCTAAAATAGTGTGGTTTTTGAACATTTCTATCGGCAGAAAAGGAATCTCAGAAATCTGAGTGATTTGGTCTGGATTGATATTTAAGAAATCAACAAATTTTCTATAAACCTCCACATTTTCATACTGATAGCGAAAAGTTTCCAGACATTTTTCCCTAAAATCCTGCTCCGTTTTTATATCAAAAATTCCTTTCATTTGTCCATTTATTTATATTCCAGCAAATCAAATTTCTGCCCATCAAAAACACCATAAGTGAAATAAGAAATCCAGTCGCCAAGGTTGATGTAGAGCGAACCTGTTTTATCCAAATCCAAAACCATCGGCAGGTGGCGATGCCCAAAAACAAAATAATCTATTTTTTCTGTTTTCAGTTTTTCTTTTGCGTAAAGAATCAGAAATTCCTTGTCTTCGCCCAAAAACTGCTTGTCTTCCTCGCCAGAAATCAGTTTGTTTTTCGTGGAAAGATATATCGCCAGCCTCATCGCGATATCTGGGTGAAGCCACTTGAAAAGCCAGCGAGAAGCAGGATTGGTAAAAACTTTTTTCATTCTTTTGTATCCCTTGTCCCCTGGGCCTAAGCCATCTCCATGAGCGAGGAGAAATTTTTTCCCATCAATCTCAAAATATTGTTTCTCAAAAAAAACAGGAATTCCCAGCTCTTTTTGGAAATAATCCTTCATCCACAAATCATGGTTTCCCACGAAAAAATAAATATCTATTCCGCTGTCTTTCAGTTCAGCGATTTTTCCTAAAACACGCACAAAACCTTTCGGAACTACATAGTCCCACTCGTGCCAAAAATCAAATAAATCTCCCATCAGGAAAAGCACCTGACAATCATACTTTATCTCATCCAGCCACTTCACGAAACGCTCCTCACGAGGTTTGCTCTCGGCAGGCGTAGGCGCCCCGAAATGCTGGTCTGATGCGAAATAAATTTTCTTATAATTTTCTAAATTTATCTTTAGCATGATGTGTTTTCTTTTCTATTCTAAAAACTCAAATTCATGGAACAGCCCTGCTCCAAATCTTCCATCAGCATTCTTATAACCTACAATAACTCCTTGTACACATTCCTCTATTTGTATAACTACTACATATTCAGAACCTTCATCACTATACAATTTAGCAAGTTTGGGTAGTTCCATGTCATATGCTTTATGAAATTCTACATCAGTGTTTTCAATCACAAAAACTGCATTTTCATTTCTCACATCCTCTTCTTTGGCTATTCTACCTGTAACACATGGAATGGCTTTCCAATCTGGGAAAAGTTTTTCAGCTTCTTGTTTTGTATTCATTTGTTTAATTATTCATTGTCCTCTGCAAACCATTCTCCGTAGGAGTTTTCGGTTTCGTGGAGTTTTAGATATACGAGCTGCACTTGGCTCGGCAGTCTTTTTTTGATTTTATCAGCGATTTCGTAGAGCATATTTTCGCAAGTAGGCTGATAATCACAATAGATGACTTTATGCCCTTTCTGCTCCAGCTCTTTCCCTAAATCCTTATGAGGAGACAGCGCATTCACCATCAGTCCGTGGTCCCATTCATCCACGATTTCTTCTTTCACAATAGCTTTGAGGTCGCCAAAATCAAGCACCATTCCGTTCTTTTCGTTGTTAATATCATCTATCGGTTTTCCCTTTATGGTTACAAAAAGTTTGTAAGAATGCCCGTGTATATTCTTGCATTTTCCATCATATCCGTAGAGAATATGAGCTGTCTCAAAAGTAAAAATTTTAGTTACCCTAATCATAGGGCAAAGATAGTGATTTTTAATGTTATGGGAAATTCCGCGCCGTCTGTCTTTTTGGTCTGGCTTTGCGGGGGAGGCATGTTTTTATCTTGGGTAAAGGATAAATTAGATGGTTGGATTTAATTTTATTCAAAGAAAAACAAAATTCATTGTGAAGTTTTCAATAAAACACCTTTTGTATTGAATGCAACATCTATGGTAAGTCTTGCAATAGATGTTGCATTCAAAAGTACATCTTGTGCAGGTCTTGCAAGACATCGTGTAAGAGCTGCAAGACCTCTTGCAAAGAATTTCCTATCTTGTGCAGGGTTTCCCCTTGATGGTTTTTCAAAAAAAACATGTCTTGTATTGAATGCAAGATGTGTTGCAAATCTTCCCCTTGAGAAAAATTCAATAAACCACATGATTTTTTAAATAAAATACATTTGGCAAGTTTTTCCTAATGAAGTTTTGTTCTTCCCTCAGCTCGGATGGAATAAAAAAGATTATAGAAATTTTTGTTAAAAAATAGATAATTATGTGCATTAGACCAATCTAAATTTATATATTTGTCGAATTAAAATTAGCAAGAAAAGATGGGACTGTTTAATGTATTTACACAAGAAATCGCAATAGACTTAGGGACTGCCAATACCCTGATCATCCATAATAATAAAATAGTAGTAGACCAGCCGTCTATAGTGGCTATAGAGCGTTCTACGGACAAAGTAATCGCCGTAGGGGACAAGGCAAAACACATGCAGGGGAAGACGCATGAGGACATAAAAACTGTGCGCCCTCTGAAAGATGGGGTGATTGCCGACTTCCATGCATCGGAACATATGATAAAGGAGTTTATAAAGCAGATTCCTGGGATTAAAGGAAAGGTTTTCCAGCCTGCGCTGAGAATTGTAGTCTGCATTCCGTCTGGCATCACAGAAGTGGAGCGTAGAGCGGTGAAGGACTCTTTGCAGAAAGTTCACGCCAAAGAAGTGAGGCTTATCTATGAACCTATGGCAGCTGCAATAGGTGTGGGGATAGATGTCCAAAAGCCAGAAGGAAATATGATTATTGATATAGGCGGGGGAACTACAGAGATTGCTGTGATTGCACTTGGCGGGATTGTCTGCGATAAATCGGTAAAGATTGCAGGAGACCAATTTACAGATGATATAGCGTATTATTTGAGAACCCATCATAACCTTTATGTAGGTGATAAAACCGCAGAAAGAATAAAAATAGAAGTAGGTTCAGCCATAGAAGAACTGGATATAGAAGTAGATGATGTTCCTGTACAAGGGCGTGATTTGATTACAGGAAAACCAAAGGAAGTAATGATTGGTTATAAAGAAATCGCTCGTGCTCTTAATAACTCTATTTCCAGAATAGAAGATTCTGTAATGGAAACTCTTTCTATGACTCCACCAGAACTGGCAGCGGATATCTATAAAACGGGAATCTATCTTGCAGGTGGTGGTGCCATGCTCAGAGGTCTGAGTGACAGAATTCATAAAAAAACAGGACTTCCTGTATTCGTGGCAGAAGACCCTCTAAGAGCGGTAGTAAGAGGAACAGGAATAGCACTGAAAAATATAGATAAATTTAATTTCTTGATTAGATAAACCCCGAACGCAGAATGTCTTTCTTGTTAAGATTTCTTTCAAAGAATGGTTTTGTAACTTTTTTTGTCTTTTTGGAACTCATTGCAGTGGTTCTTGTTTTTACAAAGAACTCTATGCAGCATTCTTTTATTGCGGCACAGGCTTCGGCGTTTAATTCTTGGGTTTCAGGATACATAGATGAAGGGACAAATTATCTAAAACTAAAACAGGTAAACGAAGACCTAACCACACAAAATAAAAAACTGATGGAACAGCTCTATGGAACAGATTCTATGGCTGTTGCTAAGGTTTCGGTAGTGAATGATACATTTAATGCAGGGCAAGTTTATACAATTATAGATGCAGAAATAGTTCAGAACAGCATCAATAGAAATAATAATTATTTCACCATCAACAGAGGAAGAAAACAGGGAGTAGAACCGAAAATGGGCGTGATTGCACCTCAGGGAATTGCAGGAATTGTTATTAATACAACGGACAATTATGCCTTGGTACAATCTGTATTAAGCACAAATAACATTAAAGTAAATGCTGCGCTTAAAAAGTCCGACTATTTTGGAACTCTCTCTTGGGAAGGCGGAGATGCAAGAGTGATGAAGCTGTCTGATATTCCAAAATATGTTCCTATAAAAGTAGGTGATACAGTAGTTACAGACGGGAAATCTTCTATTTTCCCAAAAGGTGTGATGATAGGGCGTGTGGCAGGCTATGAAGTAGATACTAAAACAGGCTATTGGGATATATCAGTGGAGCTGAGCCAGAAAATGGGGCAGCTGCAAAAGGTCTTCATCGTTAAAAACTTGAAGAAAATAGAATTGGAGGAAATACAAGAGGTTTTAGAAACAGCAGAAAAAGAAAATGATTAGCAGGAATATAATAACAGATATTTTATTCATTGTAATACTGGTGGTGTTACAAATTTTTTTGTTGAATAGAATTATCCTCTTTGGAAAATACAGCCCAGTGGTATTTCCTGTGTATGTGATGTTTTATCCTTTTTATCGGAACAAGTTTCAATTCTTGGGAATGAGTTTCCTGCTGGGGTTAGGGATAGATATGTTTTTAGGAACATGGGGCATCAATGCTTTTGCGACTACTTTTATAGCATTTATACGAACTTTGCTTTTTCGGACTTCTACTGAGTCTGAGCTGGATGTTTTTTCGTTTCAGTCGTTGCAGTGGCATCAGTTTTTGGGATTTATTTTCCTTAACCTGCTGATACACCAATTCTTGGCTCAGAGCATAGAATATTTCAAATTCAGTCGTATTTTGGATATGCTTTTGAATGTGCTAATTACTACGGCTATATCTTTTGTGTTTATTTTATTTTATGTTTTAATGTTTAAGATTAAACAGAAAGTTTGAAACCTTATTTTAAAATACTCATTTCTTTAGTTATTATTGCTGCAATTTTTGTGGCAAGACTGGCTTATTTACAGCTTCTTACCGACAGATACGCCCTCAATGCTGCAAATACTTCTATTAAAATAGAATATATTATTCCGCAGCGAGGAACTATTTTTGACCGAAATTCTAAAATATTAGTAAGCAACCAGCCTGCCTTTGAGATTTCTTATACCAAAGCTCTTATGAAACCCGATTTTGATACGCTTGGGTTTTGTAACTTGTTGAAAATAACACGAGAAGATTTTAATAAAAGAATAAAAGAAGTAGAGGCGGATAAGTATTTTTCTAAATTTAATCCTATTACTTTTGTTAAAGATTTAAGCAGGGAAGATGTAGCGAGGATTCAGGAAATTATCTTTAAATATCCAGCTTTTTCTATTGTTTCCAGACCGCAGCGAAAGTATGAAATTTCTACTTCGGGCAATCTTTTAGGATATACCAATCAGGTTAATGAAGCTTATATCAAAAGAGATTCGCTTTATTATTTCCCTGGCGATATAGCAGGGATGAGCGGAATAGAAAAAGCCTATGAAAAGGAACTCCGCGGAGAAAAAGGGATGAAATACATCCAAAAAGACATCAAACTCCGCAGTATAGGGTCTTATAAGAATGGCGAATTGGATAAAGAAGTGGTTTCGGGTAAAGATTTAACGCTTACTATTGACTACGATTTGCAGAAGATTGCCGAAGAGATGCTCGTGAATAAAAGAGGAGCAATAGTAGCCTTAGACCCTAGAAATGGGGAGATACTCGCTATGGCGACAGGTCCAGATATAGACCCTAATCTTTTCACGGGTCCAGATAAGGTCAAAAATATTTACAGACTTCAGGTGGATAGTATGAATAAACCTATGTTTGACAGGTCTATTCAGGCTGCCTATCCGCCAGGTTCTACCTTTAAACTCGTAACGGCTTTGGCAGGAATGCAGATGGGAGTGATGACGGCAAATACCGTTTTTCCATGTGGCGGCGGTTTTAATGTTTCGGGGGTAAGAATCAAAGGACATGGCGGAGCGTATCCATTGATTCCATCACTTCAGGTTTCCAGTAACTGTTATTTCTCATATGCTTACTTGGCAATACTTAACAAATATAAAGGCAATCCAAGCAAAAGTATAGATGAATGGGCAAAAATCATGCACAGTTTCGGAATGGGACAGTATATGAATAATGACTTGGCGGTAGGAGCAAAAGGACTGATACCCGATGGTAAATTCTATGAAAAGCGCTACGGAAAAAATTGGAAACCTATGCAGGCTGTCTTTAATGGAATGGGACAGGGAGAAATCTTGCTTACGCCGCTTCAGATAGCTAATTTTACGGCTGCCATAGCCAATAGAGGCTGGTATTATACTCCGCATATCGTAAAAGCAATTGATGGAAAGCCTAACCCCGACAAGAGATTCAAAGAAAAAAAACATACTTTGGTAGATCCTAAGTACTTTGATGCAGTGATAAAAGGGATGGAGGCTGTAGTTCTAAGCGGTACAGGGCGCGGGCTTAGGAGTAAAGATTTTACCCAGTTGGCTAAAACAGGAACAGCACAGGTGCCTCAGGGGCGGGATAATTCTATCTACACGATGATAGCTCCCGCAGAAAACCCTAAAATAGTGGTGGCTGCTGTGATGGAGCATGCTGGTTTCGGAGCTACATGGGCAGGGCCTGCTTGCACTATTATTGCCGAAAAATATCTTTTAGGAGAGATTAAAAGAGAACATCTTTATAAAAAGATGGTAAATTCCAGTTTCATGGGAGAATACAAAAGGCAGTGGAATGTCTATCTAAAGCGTATCGGTAAATATGAAGAACCGAAGAAGGACAGCGTGCAGATTAAAAAACTTCAAGACAGCTTGAAAGTCTTGAATGAAGCTAATAGGAATAACAACGCAAAAAGAAAATAACCGAATGAAAGGGCTGACAGGATTAGACAAGATAGGTTTTTGGATATATGTGCTTATAGTTTCTTTTGGAATAGCTAACATATACAGCGTAGATGCCGATAGCGGTATCAAACAGGCTGTTTGGTTCGGGATATCATTGGTGGTTATGCTGGTGATTCTTTTTATGAACGGCAGTATATTCCAGAGTTTGGCACCTATTTCTTATATTTTAGGAGTGGTGCTTTTGCTGGGGCTTTTTCCCTTCGGGAAAGAAGTAAATGGACAGAAAAACTGGTATGTTTTTGGACCAATAAGCCTTCAGCCAGTGGAATTTGTGAAAATAGGTATCTCGCTTATGCTGGCTTCTTATGTAGGAAATACTGATTTTAATATAAAAGAAAGAAAGTCGCTGCTGTTTTCTCTTGGGCTTTTGGCGGTTCCTGGGGCTTTGGTGCTGCTTCAGCCGGATGTAGGTTCGCTCATGGTTTTTATGGCGTTCTTTATTGCCCTCTACCGAGAGGGGCTTAGTGGCTGGCTCTTTGTAACAGGGTTTCTTGTGGTGGGGATTTTCTTAGTCTCTTTGGTGGTTAGTCCGGTTTATGTTGTTGGTGCATGCGTAGGGCTGGCTGTATTGGTAGTTTATTTTACCAGAAAAAACTGGAATATAGCCAGTATTGCCGTTCTTACAGTAGTTTTAGCATTGATTTCAGGGCTTAGTTTTGGTGCTCCCAAAGTAATGGAAAAACTCCCTAAGCACCAGAGAGAAAGAATAGAAGTTCTCTTTAAAGGAGAAAAAGCATTTAGAAAAACAGCAGGATATAATCTACTTTATTCTAAAACAGCAATAGGCTCAGGCGGGCTTTTGGGTAAAGGATATCAGGAAGGTTCTGTCACACAAGGACATTTCGTGCCAGAGCAGCGGACAGACTATATATTCTGTACAGTAGGCGAGGAATGGGGCTTTGTAGGAAGTACTGTATTGGTACTTTTTTATGCAATCTATATCGGGAGGATATATTTTCTTGCTGAACGACAGAAAAATACCTTTGGCAGGGTATTTGGTTACTGCTTTGCCTCCATACTGCTGATGCATTTTTCCATCAATATAGGCATGGTTATGGGGCTTTTCCCTACGGTGGGTATTCCTTTGCCGTATTTTAGCTATGGGGGAAGTTCTCTGCTGGCATTTTCTATCATGACAGGCATTTTCTTTAAGCTAAACAGCCAAGATAAAGAGAGTTTTATATAAGAGCCAGAATATTTTTATAAAACTTCATTTTGATTAAAATTAAAATGCAAAAGTAAAAAAATCATCCGACATGTATCTTTTCTCCTTTGTGATTTCCTGATTTTCCTTCCGAAGCGGCAAAATATCCCAGCAGATAAGTAAAACATCCCTCCGATGAGGTCTTTTGTCCCTCCGATGAGGTAAAAGACCTCAACGATGAGACAAAATGTCTTAATGATAAGGTTAAAAGCCCCTCCGATGAGGCAAGAGACCTCAACGATGAGACAAAATGTCTTAATGATAAGGTTAAAAGCCCCTCCGATGAGGCAAGAGACCTCAACGATGAGACAAAATGTCTTAATGATAAGGTTAAAAGCCCCTCCGAT
>ERZ772971.821-NODE-821-length-18807-cov-4.631506_pt1 | contig 18807 bp, 14 predicted proteins | sample MGYA00511943_ERZ772971 | MGnify/ENA primary metagenome ERZ772971 (study PRJEB29015, sample SAMEA2737929) | human oral metagenome | biome: human oral; feature: human-associated habitat; material: dental | place: China | collected 2144 ... | reverse complement strand
CGGCGCCCTTGAAGGACTCGGCGTAGATCTTGTAGACGTCCTCCGTGCCCGAGGGACGGGCGGCGAACCAGGCGTTCTCGGTGGTCACCTTGAGCCCGCCGATGGCGGCGTCGTTGCCCGGGGCGCGCACCAGGCGGGCGGTGATGGCCTCGCCGGCGAGCTCGGTGGCGGTGACGTCCTCGGGGGACAGGGCCGCCAGCTTGGCCTTCTCGGCCTTCGAGGCGGCGGCGTCGATACGGGCGTAGGCGGAAGCACCGAAGCGCTCGACCTGCTCCTCGTGCAGCTGGGAGGGCGTCTTGCCGGTGACCGCGATGATCTCGCTCGCCAGCAGCGCCAGGATGATGCCGTCCTTGTCCGTGGACCACACGGTGCCGTCCTTGCGCAGGAAGGAGGCGCCCGCGGACTCCTCGCCGCCGAAGCCGACCGAGCCGTCGATGAGCCCGGGCACGAAGTGCTTGAAGCCCACCGGCACCTCGATGAGCGTGCGCCCCATGGAGGCGACGACGCGGTCGATGAGCGAGGAGGACACGAGCGTCTTGCCCACGGCCGCCGTGGCGGGCCAGTCGGGACGGTGCGTGAACAGGTACTCGATGGCCACGGCCAGGTAGTGGTTGGGGTTCATGAGGCCGTCGGGCGTGACGATGCCGTGGCGGTCGGAGTCGGCGTCGTTGCCGGTGGCGACGTCGTAGGGGGTCTTGCCCTCGGCGTCGGGCGTCATCTTGGCGCGCAGCGAGGCCATGGCGTTGGGGGAGGAGCAGTCCATGCGGATCTTGCCGTCCCAGTCCAGCGTCATGAAGGACCAGGCCGGGTCCACGGAGGGGTTGACGACCGTGAGGTCGAGCCCGTAGCGCTCGCCGATCGCGCCCCAGTAGTCGACGGAGGCGCCGCCCAGCGGGTCGGCGCCGATGCGCACACCGGCCTCACGGATGGCGTCGACGTCGATGACGTTGACCAGGTCCGCGACGTAGGTCTCGAGGTAGTCGTGCTTGACCACCCACCGCGAGTCGAGGGCCTCGGTGATGGGCAGGCGCTTGACGTCGCGCCAGCCGTCGGCGAGCAGCTCGTTGGCGCGGGCGGCGATGACGCTGGTGGCGTCCGAGTCCGCGGGGCCGCCGTGCGGGGGGTTGTACTTGAAGCCGCCGTCGCGCGGCGGGTTGTGGGACGGGGTGACGACGATGCCGTCGGCGAGCCCCGGACCGGTGGTGCGCACACCGGCCTCCGTGCCGGCGCCGTTGGCCAGGAGGATCGAGTGGGACACGGCCGGGGTCGGCGTGTAGGCGCCGCGCGCGTCGATGGCGACGGTGACTCCCGCTCCGGCGAGCACCTCGATGGCGGTGCGCCAGGCCGGCTCGGACAGGGCGTGCGTGTCCCGTCCGAGGTAGAGGGTGCCGTCGGTCCCCTGAGCGCGGCGGTACTCGACGATGGCGGCGGTCGTGGCGATGATGTGGGCCTCGTTGAAGGCCGTGTCCAAGGACGAGCCGCGGTGGCCAGAGGTGCCGAAGACGACCCTCTGCTCAGGGACTGCGGGGTCCGGGACAAGGTCGTAGTAGGCGTTGATGACCTCGTCGACGTCGATGAGGTCCTCGGGAAGGGCGGTCTGTCCAGCGCGTGCGTGCATGGGGCTTAGTGTGGCACGGGCCACTGACACTCAGGGAGGGCTCCCGGCTGACGGACCGGCGTGTCTCGTGCCTCCCGGCCTGGATCGGCGCGGATATCCGACGGCGGCGCCCGCGTGTCGCGACTAGGGTGGCGTGGGAGCCGAGGAGCGTGAGCCTCGGACTATCGAAGAAGGACTGTCATGACTGCAACACGTATCGCGACCGAGCACGCCCCTGCCGCCGTCGGCCCCTACTCCCAGGCCGTCGAGGCGGGCGGCACCGTCTACGTCTCGGGCCAGGTGCCGCTCGTGCCCGCCACCGGTCAGCTCGTCGACGGCGGTATCCAGGCCCAGGCCGAGCAGGCGCTGAGGAACGTCGGGGCGATCCTCGAGGCCGCGGGACTGGGCTACGCCGACGTCGTCAAGACCACCGTCCTGCTCGCCGACATCGCAGACTTCGCAGCAGTCAACGAGGTCTACGCGCGCTTCTTCACCGGCCCCGTCCTGCCTGCCCGGGCCGCTTTCCAGGTCGCGGCCCTGCCGCTGGGCGCCGGCGTCGAGATCGAGGCCGTCGCCGTACGGCCCTGAGAGTACGACTCTGACAGAGAGGACCCTCCCCATGCGCTCACTCGGCGGTTCCCGCTCCGTCCTCGCGCTCGCCGGCAAGACCGTCCTCGGCGTGCTGCTCGTCGCGCTCGCACCCGTGATGCTCCTGTGGCCCTTCGGACGCACCCACGCTCCGCACGTGGAGGTCCACGACGAGGTCGGGATCCTGCAGGCGCCCGCCGTCGAGGAGCGGCTGTCGACGCTGCGTTTCCGTGACGACGTCAACCTCGTGGTCCTCACCCTCGACGCCGACTACAACGCCAACTTCAACCTCGAGGTCCTCACCTACGCACGTGAGCACCAGCCGCAGTGGATCAGCGCCGAGGACCCCAACTACTGGGCGGACGGGCTGGTCATCCTCGCTGTCTCGCCGTCGGGACGCTGGGTGGGCACCTACTTCGGCGAGGACGTCAAGGTCGGCACCTCCGTCCAGGAGAGGATCCAGGAGGCGGGCAAGGACGCCTTCCGTGAGAGCAACTGGGCGGGCGGCATCGCGAACATGGGGCAGGAGGCGGCCTCTGTCATCGGTAAGCCGGGCATCGCCGGGGCGAGCTGGCTGTGGGTGAGCGGGGCCCTCGTCGGGCTGGGCGGGACCGTGAGCCTGTGGTGGGCGGGACTGACGAGCCGCCGCCGCTTCCGCCAGGCCACGCGACACTATGCCAACGTCACCCGCGACTGGGACGAGACCGAGGTGCTGGCCCGCACGATCCCCGAGGACGAGCCCCACGGCGCGCAGGTCCTCATGCGCTACTCCTGGTTCCGTGGCCGCTACTTCGGGCTCACCAAGAAGATGCAGGAGGCCGGTGCCAGGAAGTGGGCCGACTGGTTCCGCTTCCGCAACGTCGAGTACTCCCGGTCGCTCCTCAAGGAGGCCAGGACCCTCGACTCCCTGGACGACACGATCGCCAACGCCTCCGCCCTGCTCACCATGTCCTCACGGTGGCGCGAGGCCTGGGACAACGAGCTCGGCCCCGTCTACGAGGACGCCGCCGCCCTTGAGTCCCTGTGCGCCAAGGTCGATGCGACCACCGTGTGCTCCTCGGCCGCCGATGACCGCGAGTGGCTGCGCAGTACCGTCGCCGGCCTGGGACAGCTGACGGCGGACCTGGACGCTCGCCGTGTCACGCCGTCGGCGGCCATGGACCGCCTCGACTCGGTGAGCGGACAGATCCGCGAGCGTGCGCTGGCGCTGGCCCGGGCGGCGATCCGCGAGGACTCCTCCTCGCACGCCTCCGGCCGCGTGCAGCAGTACTCGAGGGCGAGCAAGGAGTGGCGCCGGAGCTCCAACCCCTACTCGGGGTCCTGGACCATGGGTGGCATGAGAGGGAGCTACCACCCGGCCTCGACCGTGCGACTCAACTCCTCCTCGGCGGGCCTGGCGGGCGCGGGATCGTCCGCACGAAGCGCGGCGACGGGCTATGCCCCCCTGTCCGGCCTGGTGACGGGATACTCCCGCGCGGCCCACTGGTCGCCGCCGTCGTCCTCCTCAGGGGGCAGCAGCAGCGGCTACGGCGGCGGTGGCTTCTCCGGAGCGGGCTCGTCCTCGCACTTCTGAGCCCGGGGCGGCCGCTACGCTGAGCCCATGTCGAAGAAGAAGCGCAAGCAGCGCGTGGGAGCCCCTGCCTCCCCGAAGAAGCAGCGGATCGAGTTCGTCGCGCGTCCCTTCGCGGGGATCGCCAACGAGGAGGACCTGGTCGCGATGGCTCAGATCCTCCCGGCGGCCACCGCCTCGGTGCGCCTGCGTGAGGAGTTCGGCGGGCAGGAGGTCCAGCTCGTCACCCTGCTTCCTGAGCTGACGCAGGGGCTCAAGCGGGCTGACGGCGAGGTGCTCGTCGCCCTGCAGACCACCATGCACTCGGGCGACGACAGCCGTGACGTGGCAGCCGCCGTCCTGGCCGCCCTTGAGCTCGAGAAGGGTTCCGGCCTGCTCATGAACGGCCTGCCCGAGCCGGGCCCGCGCCTGCAGGACATCCTCGACCCGGCGGTCGAGCCCGTGGTGAGCGTGCGCGAGACCTTCGACTTCTGGCTCGATGCCGAGGCCGCCAAGGACCCGGAGGCCCAGCACCAGCTGGAGCACGCCAAGGAGGAGATCGCCCAGATGGCGGCCGTGCCGGGCGTGCCTCACGCCTACTGGTGCCGTATCAACGGCAAGGAGTTCGTCCGCTGGGTGCGTGGCGAGGACGAGGACGTGTTCTTCAACGCCTTCGCGCGCGTGCACGCGGCCCGCGAGTCCGACCTGGAGGAGGGGGCGCGGTTCATCGGTGCGTTCCGGGCCTGTGGCCTGGCGATCCCGGTGTGGGAGCTCAACCGCGGTACGGAGGCCGAGGAGCTGACCGCGCCGCTGCAGGCGATGGGTGAGCGTCTCGACGCCGCGCTGGCGGACACGACCCCGCTGGACGCCGAGGCGCGTCGCGCGAAGGCGGGCATCATCTCCCGCCAGGTCAACCTCTGATCTCCTGACGCAGGTGCCCCCGCCGTCGGCGTGTGCGACGGCGGGGGCACCTGCGTGAGACGTGGGCTCAGCCGGCGGAGGAGTCCTCGTCCTTGGTGAAGTGGTCGACGACGCCCTTGACCGTGTCCTTGACGTCCTCGACGACCTCGGTGGCCTTGCCCTGGAGGTTCTGGAGAACGCCCTCGGTCTCGATCTCCTTGTCTCCGACGGCCTTGCCTGCCGTCTCCTTGATCTTGCCTGCGACCTGGTCGTAGGTGCCGTTGCTCATGTGTGGGCTCCGTTCCGCGGGAGCGGGTTGCTCCGTCGCTCTTGGGTGGGACCATCGTCATAGATGAACCTGAATGAATCCTGGGAGTGGTGTGTGCTCGGAGAGTGCCCGCTCAGTGCCCGAGCAGTCGCTGGCGGGTGTCTGCGAGATGCGCGTCGATCCACTCGGCCACGGGTGCGGGGGTGTGCGCGGCGGCGCCCGCGGACCACGTCTCGCTGAAGCGCTCGAGGGTGTCGTCGACGACGTCGAGGACGTCTGTGCGGCCGACACCCAGCTGGTTCTGGAGCCGGGTGAAGTGCTCGCGGTGGACCTCGCTCAGGCGCCGGGCCCCGAAGAAGGGCAGCCCGAGCTCGGGGTCGCCCTCAGGCTCTGGGTAGACGGCGGTGCACACGAGGTCGTAGGCGGGGGAGAGGCGGGCGTGGGTGCCGTCGGGGTAGATGAGTGACCAGTTCTTCAGGTGCGCGTCGCCGTTGCCGATGAGCAGGTTGAAGACGCTGCGGCGCACCGCCTCCTGGAGTGAGCTGTTGTCTGATCCGCGCCACGACAGCCCGATGACGGTCTCCACGTTGGAGCGGTACTTGCCGTCGCCGACGCCGTAGACCCCGAGCACCTGAGCGAAGTCCTCGATGTGGATGCGCCCTGAGGGGGAGCGGTCGAAGCGGCGGACCGTGTAGGCCTGGGTCTCGTCGGAGAGCCAGGCTCCCGGGCCGAGGTCGTCAACGCTGCTGCGTGGCCGCAGTGCCGTCTCGGGCACCGTGATACCGGTGCGGCGGGCGAGGTCCATCATGGCATCCTCGTTGGCCGGGAGCTGCGGGTAGTGGCTGTCAGGGGTCTTGAGGATCCAGTCGCCGTCCTCGCCGTGGGCGGGAAGTGCGAGGCGGTCTCCGGTGGCCCGCATGGAGAACTTGAGTGCCATGCCGGCGAGAGAGAAGCGGATGGCGTGCGACCCGAGGGCTGGTTGGACGGTCTCCTCCCCGGCCTCTGGCAGGCCGATATCCGCCGCCCCGGCTTCACGCCGCACCTCGACGGCTCCGGGGAGGTCGCCGCCGATCCGTTCCAGAAGGTCCATCTCCCGGTGGACGCTCACCCCCTGCTCGCGGGCGATGAGCTCGCGTAGACGCCCCTCGGGCAGGAGGTTGGAGAACCAGGCGGGAACACTGTTGTTGGCGCGCGGCCGCCGACGTGGGTTGTTCTCGAACCACAGGCCGAGGGGCCGCCGATCCGGTCGGTGCCAGTAGTCGCGGTCGAAGCCGAAGGTGGTGAAGGTGGTGTCGGCGTCGCGACGCAGGATCGTGCCCACGTGCTCGCCGTGAAGCAGGACGGCGTAGGAGGTGTCGGTCATGGGCCTGCCTCCTCGCACACGGTTGGGCTGATGAGCTCCTCAAGCGGTGGCGTGTCCTCCTGCCGCCAGGCGGTGCGCGCGTCGAGGAAGCCCGTGAGGTAGTCGCTCAGGGCGGCCGCCCTGAGCGCTAGGAACTCGTGGACCTCATTGCGTTGGAGGTGGCCGAGCATCTCGGTGTCCAGCAGCAGGGAGGCGAGGTCGCTGCTGGGACTGAGGAAGGACAGCAGGTCGCGACGGTCCTGGACGGAGAGCACCTTGCTCGCCGCCGTCGCGGCGCCGTCGGGAAGGTTGGAGGGGCTGACGAGGTCCGTGACGACCAAGCGGGCCGTGGTCTCTCCCTCGAGCGCGTCCGCGAGTATCTCGGGTGTGAGCGCCTCGCCGGTCCCGGGGTCGACGGGACCGAGGGCCCACAGGGCGGTGAGGATCATCTTGGAGCTGGAGCGTGTCGCGCGGAAGACGGTGAGGTCGGGGACCTGTGGCGCTCCAGGTCGAGTGACTGAGGCCAGGAGCCTCTGGACCGACGCCGACTCCTCACCACGCACCACACAGCCGGCCATATCGCGCAGGTCAGTCTGTGAACCGTTGATGCCCAGCGCGTCGGCGTTCACGCTGGAGCGCCAGAACCAGCGGGTAAGGAGTTCACGGTTGCGCTCATGCGGGCTGGGGAAGAGGGCGAAGAACCGGGTGAGGACCAGCAGCTGGAAACGGAAGGGCAGGAAGGCGAGGTGGGGGACTCCGCAGTGACCCTGTAGAAAACGCACCGCGGCCACGAGGGCACGCTCGGTGGCCTCGTAGGCTCCGGCCTCGTTCTCATCAGGGAAGTCGCTGATACGACGTCGGCTGTCGGAGAACTCGCCGTGGACGTCCCGGGTGATATCCGTGTGCCGTCGCACGAGGATCGCCTGGACGATGATCTGCTCGCCCAGCTGCCCGAACCGTGTCTGGGCGTCGGTGCTCGTCGCGATGCCCGTCGTCGTGCGGGAGGGATCGGGGCCGCCGTGGATGGCGTTGAAGATCTCGGCGGCGTTGAGACGTTTTCCCCGGGAGTTGATCCGGTCGAAGACCTCGCGAAGAGTGGCCTCGTCGGCCTGCTGCATGACTGTCGCGGGGATGGTGAGGCGGTTGAGCCTGCCGGCGACGTCCTGGACGTGCTCGGCATGGTCGACGGCGTCCGGGTTGTTGCCGAGCCAGCGCAGTGCCCGGCTGAAGTCGAACAGGTCGGGGAAGGGGATGACCCAAGGCTCCTCGAGCTGGCGCCCGTTGACGATCTCGTGGTCCCTGAGAGAGTAGCCGAGTGCGAAGCGGGGGTCCTGCGCGCCGTCGGGGTCGACGACGTTGACAAGGCTGGTGACGCGCTGCTGCCCGTCCACCACCCACAGGGCGTCGGGGTGAGCCGGGGCATCGACCCGTAGCGCGCCGATGGTCAGCCTCTCCGGCGGAGCCTCACGCTGCCACAGGAGCAGGCTGCCGACGGGGTATCCCCTCAGGAGGGAGTCGAGCAGGTTCTGGACGTCCTTCGCCTCCCACCGGAAGGAGCGCTGGAACTGTGGGACGCGCACCCGGCCGGAGCGCACGAGCTCGCGCAGCTCGGCGATGGTGTAGGCCTGGCTCTTCGAGATCGCCGGTGAGTGCTCCATGGCGACGATTATGCCGTGGGCGGGTGACACGAATCCGGCCGCGGCGCCCGGCAGTACGGCCCGATAGCCTGGGCATATGAGGGCACAGCGAATGACCGACACCATCTCCTACCACGGCGAGGGGCCGGTGTGGTGGGAGGCCACCGGCCGCCTGCGCTTCGTGGACATGCTGCACGGCGCGGTCATCGAGGTCGACGACGACGGCTCCCACCGTCGTCTGGCCGTGCCCTCACGGGTCGCCTCCGTCATCCGCCCGCGTACCGGTGGGGGTGCGCTCGTCGCCACCGAGCGGGGCGTGGCGCTGGGACGTGCGGAGGACCTGTCGGACCTGGAGGAGGTCGTCGAGCTGTACGCGGACCCGACGATCCGCACGAACGAGGGCGGCTGCGACCCTGACGGCCGGCTGTGGATCGGCACGATGTCCTGGGAGCGGGTCGCGGGGGCAGCGAAGGTCTACCGCTGGGACGGGCTGGGTGCGCGGCCCGTCGAGGCCTGGGGCGGGGCGACGACGGCGAACGGCCTGGGCTTCAGCCCGGACGGGACCCGCGCCTACTGGGTGGACACGCCGACCCGCACGATCACGCTGCTCGACTACGACGCCCAGGCCGGTCTGGTGAACCCGCGCCCGTGGGTGGTCGTCGAGGAGGGGGCGGGCAAGCCCGACGGTCTGACGGTCGATGCCGAGGGCGGCGTCTGGGTGGCTCTGCACCGTGGCGGTGCGGTCAGGCGCTACGACGCCGAGGGCAGGTTGAGCGCGGTCGTGGAGGTGGAGGTCTCCAAGGTGACGGCCTGCGCCTTCGGCGGTGACGGCCTGGACCGGCTGTTCATCACCACCTCGCGCGAGAACCTGCCCAACGACGTCGAGCCCGCCTCCGGCTCCCTGTACGTCGCCGAGGTCGGTGTCACGGGGCTCGCGCCGCTGCCCTTCCGAGGGTAGGGGCGTCGTGGCCGGGTGAGGCCCCGGTGGACGACGGTCGTGAGGTCCCGGGGCGAGAGTCTCAGTGTTACTGTGACTAACAGTGCCACTAACAGTGTGACTATGACTATGCGAGTGAGCGGGACGCGGACGGCGAAGCCGGAGACTGGTCGAGGCGTTTCGGGTCTACAGCCTTATCCCGGTGCGACGGTAGGTGGTCTCCCGATGGCCTTGCCCGCCAACCATCTCGACCATATCGGCGGCGATGAGGCTGTTGAGGGCGTAGCGCGTCCTCGCCCGGGTCATGCCCGTTTGTTGGCACAGCTCGTCGAAGGTGCGCGGCGAACTGAGGTGCTCCCAGACCTGAGGTGCGTTCCTTGAGGGGAACGCCGCGGGTGCGACGCTTGTGCGCTGGGGGCGTGCGACGGCGCGTGTGGTAGGGGATGGTGGGGCCGCGGAACCTGCGCGACGCCAGCGGAGAATTGCTGTGAAAGAGACGCCGGTGTCGCGGAAGACCGGTTCCGGGAGCCCGAGCTCGGCGACGGCCTCACAGGTCTCCCTGACTCCCCCGCCCTCTCCTTCGATGAGCCTGCTGCCGTCCTCGGTCCTGACGTCCTTGCAGATGTCGTACAACGTCGGGTTGACGGCGGCCTTCCCGCCTGGGGTACCGAGCTGATCCACGGTGATCGCGCGCAGCCCCCCGGGGCTGGTGACGATGAGCGAGCCGTTCTTGATCCGGATCTCCACGCGCTTGCTGTCGGTGACGCCGTCAAGATTGCGGTGCACGAGCGCGTTGGCGACGATCTCGCGCACAGCACGGTGCGGGAGCGCCACGAGGTCACGGCCGTGGCCGTCGACGTCGTAACCCATGCCGGTGGGGGTGTTCCTGGCGACCCACTGCATGACGTCCTGGAGGAGATCGGGGATGGGGCCGGTGAAGTGGGCGAGGTCGTGTGTGCGGGCACCGGGGCTGGACGGTTCCAGAACTGCTGCGGTGACGCCGAGCGAGGGGCGTACGCCCTGGGGATAGGTACCAAGGGCGTAGAGACCGGCAAGAGTGGCCTCGCCAGAGGCCGTGAGGACTCCGGTGGCCGTGAGGAGAGGCTCGACGTCGAGCCCTGCGAGGCGACGTGACCGGGTGCGCACCTGGTGGGCGTAGGCCTCGACGAGCGAGTCGTCCAGTGAGTCCAGGCAGGTGCCGGCGACGGCTGCGAGGTCTGGACGGGTGGGACTGGTCTGCTGGATCTTGAGCAGCTCGATCTGAGCGACCTCGAGGTCGCTCATGCGGTAGTCACCGTCGGCCTGGCGTAGGTAGGCGTTGCCGCGGTAGACCGCGGGGCGGTGGAGCAGCGGGAGGCTGTCGACCCGGACGAGCAGGACGTCGTGGCCGTCGAGGACCTCGGTGGAGAAGGTGCACGTGACGGGTGGGTGGACGGCCTCCCGGGCCTGCGAGGCGACGCCTTGCTCGAGCGTTGCGATACCGGTCAGTCCGACGGGTGAGAAGTCGTTGCTCTCGTCCAGGCCGAGGATGATGAGACCACCGCCGGGCATGTTGGCGAACGCGCAGAGGGTCTCTCCCAGGGAAGGGCAGCCGCCGAGGGCCGACTTGACCTCGACGGTCGTCGAGTCGCCTCCGCGCTGACGCAGGTCGGAGACGATCTTCGGAAGATCGACCGAACTCATAGTCATAGTAAGAGAGTAGCAGTATGACTATGACTATGACGATGCTGGGACGTGCTGGGGCGCAGGGGGTCTAAGGCTCGCTCACAGACTGGGCTGGAGCTACGTCCCGAGGCGATGACGGGAGCCTCACCCCGCTGCCTTTCGGAGGCTGAGTTTCGTCGAGGCTCTCGCGCTCACCGCTGACGCACGAACGAGCCCATCTTCTTCGGGAGGTGGATCGCGAGGGCGTAGACGGGCTGTCCGCCATACGGTCCAACCGGCTCGGGGACGACATGGTGGACCTGGATCGTGATCCGGTCGTCGGACCTGAAGGCGCCGTCGCCGGGGTACTGCACGCTGGGACCCTGGAAGAGCTGGCCGATCTGGAGGTCCTCGGCATCGGCGTCAGTCTGTGGGACTGCCGGCTGCTCACCGCTGCGCGATCCTTGGGGTCCACGGTGCCGCGGCTTGAGGCCGTCCATGAAGATGACGTCGACCTTGCACACGGCCCCGTCGGCGTCGGCGGCGAGAAGCAGACCCTCGATCCGGCTGCGTTCTGTGGGTGCCGCCTCCCAGTCCGCCAGCAAGCGAGCAGCGCGCTCCCACCCGACAGTGAGGATCGTGTGGTGGGTGTCCCCGCTGCGGTCGTCGTGCGGGTGCTGGTGCGCTTGACCGGCGAGTGACTCAAGCTCCTCGACCCTTTCGGGGGACAGGCTCGGGGTACCTGTGTACAGGCGGTCCTGGCGCAGGTGCCAGCCGGCCGTGAGGCTGACGGTGTCGGTGTCGAGACGGATGACCTGCGAGCGCGTGAGGTTCATGCTCGGGTCAATGAGGAACTGCCGCCTCCACTGCTTGAGCGGCTTGGAGTGCTCGTCGTAGTGACGCAGGTCCTTCTGCATCTGCCGCTCGTGGTCGACGTACTGGCGGTAGACCTCCAGCGTGTCAGGGTTGAGCCACGCTCGCAGAAGGTCGACGTAGTGGCTCCGGTACCCGAAGAAGCGGCCCCTCTGCTGGATCGTGTCCGCGTTCTTGATACCAGGTCCGCGGGGCATGTACGTGACAGCGAGGTTCTCGACGGTGAATCCTCGGTCGAGCTTGGCGCCCCCGATGAGGATCCATCCAGGACACTGCTTCCACTCCGTCGGCTTGATCTCGACGCCATCCTCGCTGTTGATGACCTTGATCCGGACAAAGGGAAGGTACTTGCGCAGCTCGGGCACGATGTCCTCGAGCGGGACCACCTCGTCGTTGACGATGGTTCCGCCGGTACCAGACAGGTCGTCGTAGGCGGGGCGCAGGAGTCTCTCGCGGACCTCCTCGACGGCGTCAGTGCTACCTGAGCCCAGCGCGAGACGCAGACGGTCGTGGAGGATGCCTCGAACCCATCCCTCGTAGGTCTTGTGGAGGTCCGTTGTGGCGGACGGGTGGATGAGCATCGACAGCGGGCGTGGCTTCTCCCGCATCTGGCTGATGACCAGTGCGACGAGGTAAGTCGCCAGTGCCCTCTCCAGTGTGGCCGGAGGCGCCTGACGGTCCGGATCCAGCGCGTCGTCGTTGTCCAGGATCTCCCGCTCGAAGGTCCCTCGCTTGTCGACGAAGAGCTCCTCCGCACCGATGTAGTCCGAACCGCTTGTCAGCACGGTGACGGTGCGCGGTGACACCGTGTCTGTGAGCCCGACGAGGAGCGGAGCCTGAGGCGTGGCGGTGTAGATGACGTAGGAGTGAAGCGGGAGGGCCTCGCGCAGGCCGCGGATCGCTCGGTAGGTCGGACTTTCCTTCTCCTTCTGTCGCGCAAGAAGATTGAGGCCTGCCTGGTCCCCCTCGTCGTCGATGATGAGAGCCGGGAAGGTACCGCAGCGGAGCGTGAGCTCCTTCATAGCGTCCCGGGCGGCGTCAAGACGAGCCCGGTTCTTGAGGACGACGACGACCGTCGTGGCCGGTTTGGAAAGAGGATCAGCCTGCCAAACCTCGATGGCTGACTCGAGCTCATCAACCTGTCCACCGCGCTCGCTCATGTTGACGGGCTGCCACCTCGGCAAGCCTCCGTCGCCCTCCATCTCGAGGTCCTTCTGCAGGCGCTCCAGTGTCTGGGACATGAGGTTCTTCTTGGTCCCGGCAAGGACGATGACGAGCGGGAACCCATTGTCACGCGCCAGCGCCGTCAGTGTCGTGAACGACATCGTCTTGCCGCTCTGCACCTCGCCGACGACGAGCTCGGCCGACGCCTCGTCGCGGTTCCAGTCCGTCGGGTCCGGGTCGACACAACGGCCGAGCACGCGTAGCGCCTCGTTGAGGATCTGCTCGCGGTCGCTGTCCAAGAGCGTTCTCTGCCTCGCAAGCAGGTTCTTGGCCTCCGTGCCTACGGTCGGGGTCCACGTACTGCCTGCGGTGCTCATAGGTCGATCCTCCGAGAAAGGTGGCTGCTGACGAGATCGTTGATGGAGGGGAGGATGAGACTGGGCTCGACCGCCCCGCTACGTGTCATGCGGATCTGTACGAGGGCGAAGCCCACGGCCAGGCGGAGCACGGGCTCGATATCCATGTTCGGGACGCTAGCGAAGGCCTGCATGAAGGGGTGAGAGCGGTTGATCTCGACCAGCCACACGCCGTCGCCGTCCCGTACGAGGGACACCCACGTCCTGATCGAGGGCTCGTCGATGACGCGGAGCCTGAGGTTGAGACCGTCGTAGCGGACGAGTCTCTCCACGGGCTCAGCGAGCTCTGTCCGAGGCGCCGCCGGAGCGGGCTCCGGGGGTGCCGGGGACTCGGGGAGCTCGAGCTCGAGGTCCTTGCCGATCATGTCGAGAGCCTTGGACACATGAGCCTGAGCCGTCCGGCCGCGTTCGGTCGCACGGTGCCCCCGCGCCATACGCAGCAGGGGCAGAGGTTCCGAGTCCAGCTCCTCGGCAAGAAGCTCGATGAGGCGCTCCTCGTCGTCTCCCACCCACAGGAGCGCGTCCTTCGTGTGGGTCACCGGGACGCCGACAACGGTGAGCTCACCGACGATGCGCTGGGACTCGAAGGAGTTGGCGGCCTTGAAGATCTCCGCGGGTTTGTAACCGTCCTCAAGGTCCCCGGCGCCACCTCCGGCACCCTTGACGACCTTGCCGCGGTAGAGCATCGCGAAGCCGGCCTGCTTCGCGGCGCCCTTGGCGAGGATGCCGGCCCAGCCGGTGACCCGGGCTCCGCTGCCCAGAGTGAGATCAATGGGCTTGTACCACCGCTGCTCCGGGCCGTTGAGATCGTCCCAGCGGGGAGCGTGAAGCAGGTCCGGGGGTGTGTAGGTGAGTCTCTGACCGCCGACGGTGATGCGGATGTCAGAGTCCTGGATGAATCCGCGGTAGATGCTCCTGAGGTAGTCGCGGACCTTGCCCAGGGTCCGTCCCTTGGGGACCGGGTGGTTGAGGTTGCTGAGGACCAGGGCGGTGCCATGGGCGAGCGGGTCCTCAGGCACCTCGCTGAGGGGAATGGAGGAGGCCCCTGAGTCGACAATGGCCGGGATGTCGAAGTCGACGGATCTGCGGACAGTCTCACCAAGAGCCGTGGTGGTGACGGAGAACCTCTCTGCGTACCACGCGGCGGCACTCTTCATGCCAATTCCGAACTGCGAGAGCCCGCTGGTGTCGGCCGGGGGAGAGGCGGGGGTGAACGCTCGAGCGATGTCTGCGGTGAAGATGCCGGCGGCGTTGTCTGAAACCGTGATTGTCTGCGCCTTGGCGTCAAAGCTGACGTCGATGTCCAGCCTGGCGGAACCGAAGGTGCGGAGGATCAGGTCCTTGTTGGCGTTCCACGACTGGAGAGCGTTGTCGACGAACTCGCCGATCGCGTACCAGGCCTTGTAGTTCATCGCGGGGAACAGGGCGAGCATGCCGACGCCCGGGCGGACCACGACCTCGTTGATCGGGGCAGAGCGTTGAGGGGCGGGTGCCGTGTTCTTGCGGGGAGGCAAGGTCCACCTTTGGTGTCGGTGATGAGCTGAAGCAGCGTGCGGGATGGTGTGCTTGGGGGAGCGTGGCACCTGAGGTGGATGCTACCAGCGGCCTGTGCCGCGAACAGTCTGCTCACCCGGACCGTCAGGGGGTCGGAGCACGTCGATGACCGTTGCCGCTGCGTGCTCCACGTCCTCGTGCTCCCATATGTGGATGACGGTCCAGCCGAGGGCGGCCAGCTGCTCGTCGGTGTCGCAGTCACGCGCCTGGTTCCGGGCGATCTTCCACTGCCACCACTCGGAGTTGCGTCCGGGCACGCTCCCGTGCTCCGGGCAGCCGTGCCAGAAGCAGCCGTCGACCTGGATCGCGACCTTCTGGGTGGGGAAGGCGATATCGACCTTGCGTCGCGGCAGCCCGGGGACCTTGTACTGCACCCGGTACCGGAGCCCTGCATGCCACAGCACGCGCCGCAGCGCCATCTCAGGAGAGGTGTCGCGGCGCGCGAGGGACGCGTAGCGGCGCGAGACGGAGGGGTCGCTGGGTGCTGAGCGCTCTGGTTCGGGCGCGTGCAGCGCGTCGTCGGCCACTACGGAGTCCTCAGCCGTGGGTGGCGGCCTGCTGCGCCAGGTGCAGCGCCGCGCTTACCGGCCCGTCCGGGTTGTCGGGGGCGCGTCGCACGGCGTCGAGGATGCGCCGTCCCCGCTCGCTGTCCGCGAGGATCTCAGCGTCGCGCTCGCAGTGCCGCTTGAGGATGTTCCACACGACACCGACATTGACGCCGTTGCCCAGCTGCTTGTACGTGCTCGCATCAGGCTGGCCGTCGAAGGAGAAGCTGTCCGGTAAGCCCTGCAGACGCGCTGTCTCGCGCGGTGTCAGTCGACGCCCCCGCGGACCGACGATGCTCGTCTGCGTGATGGCGACGAGCGCGGGCACGTACGTGGGTCGCTTGGCGCGAAGGCCGGACGGGCGCAGGTGCATGAGGCACTGCCAGAGGGAGGCCGTGTCCTGCGCCTGCCACTCGAGCTTGCGACGTGACGGCGGGAAGTCGTGCACCTTCCACCGCTTCTCCCACTCGCGGATCCACGCGTCGTTCTCAGTGAAGAGCTCGGCGTTCTTCCTCAGGAAGCCGAGCTTCCAGGCGGGGGTGTTCTCGTGCTCACCCGCCTCGACAGATCGCTCGAAGGCCTCCACGTCCGCCCAGGCGTCCACCCAGATGGGGAAGCCTGGCAGCCTTGTCCCGGGAGCGTTGTGCTCACGGAACAGGTGCACCCAGTCGTCCCAGGCGTCGATCCAGAGCGTCTCCGCGGGTGTGAGCGCGTAGCGTGCCGTCTCCTCGCCCTCGTCGTCGAGGATGTCCTCGATGTTCCAGGGAGCCGACTGCGAGCCGTAGATCTCCCGGGGGCGTGCGACGGGTTGCGAGTCGGGGCCTCCGATCCCTTGCGGGTCGTGGGTGGCGGTGATGAAGACGCGCTCACGGACCTGGGGGCGGCCGCCGTGATCCGCAGCGATCTGGTGCGGGGACAGGATGGCAGGAGTGTCGGAGACGTGATAGCCCTCGTCACGCAACGTGCGGATGATGACGTCCCACTCGTGCCTGTGGCGGGGGCCGGCAAGGTTGCGGACGTTCTCGAGTAGCAGCACGGTGGGGTGGTGCTGTCGCACCACCTGGAGGATGTTGAAGTACAGGGTGCCGCGGGTCTCCTCCATACCCTTCTGGGCGCCGGACTTGGAGAAGGGCTGGCAGGGGAACCCGGCTGCGAGGACGTCGTGCGGCCCGATGGCGGAGGTGTCGACCCCGTCCTCCCCGGCGACGGAGGTGATGTCACCGAGGGGGTTGTGGTTCCAGTTCTGCTGGTAGACACGGGCGGCCCGCTCGTCGATCTCGACCGCGTAGACGCACTCACCGCCCATCCCCGACAGGGCAGCGTGGAACCCGCCGATTCCCGCGAAGAGGTCGCTGTAGGTGAAGGCGGCCTCAGGCGAGCAGGCCGGAGCTGTCGCCTTCGTCGTCGGGGTGCGGGTCATGGGGCAAGCTAAACACATGTTCGAGCTCGTGTGAAGCTCTGTTCGCTCCGCGCTGGGTGGGTGTCCGTCACGTTGTCGTGAGCGCGCTGCTCGCCATGACGTAGCCCTCGTCCCGCCCCCGGCCAAGATCGAGCTTGAGCTTGGGGGCGCGGGGGTCGCCGTTCTGCTGGCGTCCCTGCGAGAACGCAGTGAGCACCTTCTTCTCGAGGGCGCTCTCGAGCCTCTTCGTCCCCTGAAGGACGTAGGCGTCGACCGTCACAGGGGTGAAGGCCGCCTTGAGGGTACGTGACCGGCCCGTGCGTGCCTTGGTGTTGCCGCGCACCATCCGGTGCCACGTGTCGAAGCTCCCGTCGGCGTCGGGCACGGAGGAGCCGGACAGGACGAGGAAGCCCAGGGACCCGGTGTTCTCGACGCACTGGCGGATGGCGTCCCTGTCGTTGAGGGGGGCGTCGCCGGCAACGTCGTGGCGGCGGCGCAGCCCGGGTTGTGCATGTGTCTTGAGGTCCCAGACGAAGGTGCGGGCGTAGTCGAACTCTGTGGCGCCGATCCGTTGCGGGCCGCCGCCGTAGGCGTTGATGAGGGCTGGCAGACCGATGAACTCGAAGTACCAGCCGACCCACTCGGTCTGACGAGCCTTGGCGTACTCGTTGTCGACCATCTGTTGGACGCACGAACGGCCCTCCCAGTAGGGCGGGCAGGTGTGCGCAAGCGCGGACACAAGGAGATGGGCCTCCTGGATGAGTCGGGTGTGCGAGGCGTGGATACCGTGCAGGACCCTCCGCTCTGCGCCTGCGAGCACCGTGTTGAGGCCGACGAGCGTGAGGGTCTCGCCTCGTGACCAGCAGGTATCGGTCCAGGTGAGACCGAAGTGGTGGACGATAGCGGCGGCGAGACGCGTCTTCGACAGCCGTGTGTCAATGGGAAGTGAGAGGTTCTCCACGAGATCCGTAAGGACGGACTTACGCTCCTTGCTTCCGGGGCCGAGGTCCTGCGGCCGGGCGCCGGTGAGGGACGAGATGCGGCGAACAACCTCGAGCTTGTCCCGAGCGGGGGAGAAGCCGGGAGGGTAGATGGGGTCGAGGGTGCGCAGCTCGCACTCTGCCTCGAGACGACGGCAGCGCTCGGCGGGCTCGAGTACCGCATTGAGCCCGGCCAGGGTGATGGTCTGGCCGGTCGAGGAGTAGCGCGCGTCCCAGGTGCCTCCGAAGGCCTCGACGATCTCGCGGGCGAGCACGTCCTTCGCCGCGTCGGTGTTGACGTGGAGGCCGAAGCGGGTGGCGGTCTTCGTGAGGACAGACTTGCGCTCCTTGCTACCAGGGCCGAGCAAGGGAGTCGGCGCGGCGACGTCGGCTGCCGCGTACAGCCTGGCAACAGCCTCAGTCTTGGACTTCGCGGCGATGAACTGGCTGGCTCCCACGGAGCGATGCTAGATGCGCATCGCGGTGGGTGTCGTGGTTCTGCGACGAGGCCCTCGGGGCCGGGTTGTCTCTCCCGGGCCCGAGGGCCTTCGTTCGTGAGGGGCTCCGCGCCCTGGTTCCCAGCAGGGGGAGCGTCTCCTCCTTCGTCGGAGCGGGTGGTGCGGGCTCCCTAAGACCCGCGCCATCCTCGGTCCGGGCCGGTCACTGGGCTCCCCAACCCTCGCGACCCGTTCCGTCCGGCGGTGAGTCATATGTAACCCCCCGACCCTGAAAGACCACCCCCACCCACCCTGTGAAGACCCTAGGAACGAGGGACAGGACGCGCTGGGGCCGACGAGCCCTGCCCGAACCGGTCCCAGCGGGCCCCGCTGGAACCGGTCCTGCGGGCCCGCGCGGGCGCCGTCGTTGGTGCCGTGCCCGGTGACCTGGGGCCGGCCTGGCGGTCGGCGCTGCGCCCGGTGGCGGGGCCGGGCCTGCCGGCCGACTCAGTGCTGGGATCAGTGCTGGGAGCTGAGGACCATGTGGGAGATGAGGTGGTCGAGCTTGCGCACGTCGACGCCACGGCCGAGCTTGATCTTGATGTGCCCGGCGCGCGTCCACATCTCCAGCTCGGAGTTGAGGTCGAGGTGGCCCGCGTTCTCGCTCGACCACATGTTGATCGACGAGTACGGCAGTGAGTACAGCTCCACCTTCTTGCCCGTGATCCCCTGCGCGTCGCGCACGATGAGGCGTCGGTCGGTGAACACCGCGGAGTCCCGCATCGTCTTGTACGCGGCGATCGGCCGCTCGCCCCGCAGGAGGATCGGGCCGATGTCGGCCGGGATCGGGCACTCGGACAGGAAGGTCCACGCGACGATGGCGCTGAGCTCGGAGGACACGGGAGGGCTCCTGGGGACGGTGGGCTGATGACGCTCGGATGGTAGCGGGCCTACGACGAGGCCCTCGGGGCCGGGTT
>ERZ772971.816-NODE-816-length-18849-cov-3.538097_pt1 | contig 18849 bp, 12 predicted proteins | sample MGYA00511943_ERZ772971 | MGnify/ENA primary metagenome ERZ772971 (study PRJEB29015, sample SAMEA2737929) | human oral metagenome | biome: human oral; feature: human-associated habitat; material: dental | place: China | collected 2144 ... | reverse complement strand
GGTTTAGCACGTGTATTTTTTAAGGTAGATGATACTTATGAGAGTTATTTTGGCATCACCGATGGCAAACCACGTCTTTTTATCCGTAATATCTACGAAGGTGGCTATACTAAATATTTAAAAATGTACTTCAATCACACCGATAACAAAGTGAAAATCCACAATATGGAAAATGGTAAAGATACCGAAATTTCTTTCCAACCTGGGCTTCACGATGTGATTTCGGCTTTCTACGCTCTTCGCCACCACCCCGATATCGAAAATATGAAAGTGGGCGGACAAATCACTTTGGATATGATTTTCGACGACGATGAAGTGTATAAATTTAAACTCAAACTCCTTGGTCGTGAGAAAGTAAAAACTCATTTTGGTACCGTAAATACGCTTAAATTCTGTCCGTTAGTACAAGATGGTCGCGTGTTTAAAGAAGAAGAAAGTATCACAATGTGGATTACCGACGACAAGAACAAAGTGCCTGTAAAACTGCGTGCAGCCTTGCGTGTAGGCTCATTAGTAGCTGAACTCGACGGGTTTAACAATCTCAAAAATGAAACTGAATTGAAAAAAAAATAAGTATTTTATCTGTATAGTTTATTTTTTTTACGTATATTTGTGCCCTCAAACAATATAAACTAAAATAAACAAATTATACTATGAAAAACTTGTTTTTAGCAGTCTCCGTTCTTCTTGCTTCTTTAGTGTACGGGCAAGATACAAGTGTAAAAAAGTTGATAAAACTTGCCGAAAAAGGCGATGTAAAAGCCCAATCGGAATTAGCTGAGGCTTACCTAAAAGGTAAAGGGGTAAAGCGCTCTTTTCAAGATGCTGCCCTTTGGCTTGAAAAAGTAGCTGAAACAGGTGATGCTCAAGCACAATACCAGCTTGCCCACCTTCATCTCGATGGTAAAGGGATGCCTAAATCCGAAGAAAAAGGTGCCGAATGGCTTGCTAAAGCTGCCGAAAATGGTAACCAAAAAGCCGAACAAGAACTCGCCCTCTGTTATCGCGATGGTCGTGGCGTTGCTCAGTCTACCGAAAAGTACTACGCTTGGATTGAAAAGAATGCCGATAATGAAAAAGCTGAAACTTTGCTTGATCTTGCCAAAGCGTATTACGCTGGCGATGGTGTAACCAAAGATGTGAACAAAGCTAAGTTTTGGGCTGAAAAAGCTGCTAAAAAAGGAAGTAAAGATGCTGATTTTCTCCTTGCTACTTGGGTGTACGAAACCAATCCTTCTAACCCCGATGGAATACAACGCTTGATGCAAGTTGCTGAAAAAGGTGATGCCGAGGCACAAGCAATGATAGGAGAGTCTTACCTCAATGGTAAAGGGGTAGAACAATCTGAAAGTAAAGCGATAGAATGGTTTGAGAAGGCAGCAGCCAAAGGTAATGCTACAGCACTCTATCATTTAGCTAATTTCTACTTCTATGGCAATAGTCCACTCATAGGTAAATTTCCTAAAAAAGCACTCGATTACTACACTCAAGCAGCTAATAAAGGCAATGTAGATGCTCAAAGACAATTGGCAGTATGCCTCTATAATGGTATTGGCGGAGCAGCTTCTCAACGCGATGCTTTCAACTGGATTCTCAAAGCAGTGAATGCTAATCCTTCTCCTATAACCGAAAATAATTTAGCTGTATGTTATGCTACAGGCAATGGCACACGCCAATCAGTAGCTCAGGCAGTAGAACTCTTCCGAAAAGCTGCTGATGCAGGCGATGTAACCGCTCAATATAACTTAGGAACTCTCTTGCTTGAAGAACCACAGCAAGATGTGAAAAAAGCCTTTGAATACCTTGAAAAAGCAGCCGCTCAAAACCACCTACTTGCACTTAAAAAATTAGGTGATTTGAACTTCACAGGAAAATATACAAATCAATCTTACGCTCGTGCTTTTGAGTATTACAATAAAGCTGCAAAACTTACTCCTACCCCTGAAAATCAAATGTTAGATTATTTCTATCAAGGGCAAGCCGATGCTTATGCTGATGTGCTTTTCACTCTTTCTCAATGCTATGCTGATGGTAAAGGAGTGAAAAAATCACCACGTGAAGCTGCTAAATGGGCGATGAAAGCTGCCGATTTGTCACACAAGGGAGCTTTTGATTGGTTGCTCAAAAAAGTAGAAGCAAACGATTTAAAAGAAACTCCTGAAGTTATCCTCACCGTTGCCGATGGTTATTTCTATGGCAAAGGAGTGAAAAAACAAAACGATAAAGCTTTTGAACTATACGAAAAACTCGCTAAACAACAAGATAACACCCAAGCACAAAAACGCTTGATTGAATATTATTTTGAGGCGAAAAACCCTCAAAAAGATGAAGAAAAAGCAGTGTACTGGAGTGAACGTGTTGCTAAAAAAGGTGATGCTGAAACTCAGTACAATTTGGGCAAACACTATATGACTTTAGTGCCTGATGTAGCTCCTGCTCCTAAAGAAAAACCAGCTCCAGCCCCTAAAACCCCTGCCCCTGCTAAAGGAAAAACAACTACAGTTACTACTGCAGCTGCTACCGCTACTCCTACAACACGTACCAGAGTGCGCCCTTCAGCACGCCCTACAATAACAGAAAATACTCCTGCAAAGGCGCCTGCGGTGAACAACCGCACTGTTGCTCAACATAGAGTAGCACACAATGCCCCTGCCCCTAAAACACCTATGAAACGCCTCAATGAACACAAAGGGGTACTTTGGCTCTCTAAAGCTGCCGAACAAAACAATGTAGCAGCACTCACTGAACTTGGTGCTTACTATGAAAGCAAACAAGATTTCGGTCAGGCAGTAACTCAATACCAAAAAGCTGCTCATCGCGAATACGCTGAAGGACAATACAAATTAGGAAATTGTTATTATAATGGTAGTGGTTTAGAACGCTCTAACGAAAAAGCCGCCGACTATTATAAACGCGCAGCTCGCCAAGGTTATGCGCCTGCACAATTCCGCTTGGGTAATTGCTATTATCACGGCGAAGGTATCCAGCAATCCGATGCTCGTGCTATCGATTGGTTTGATCAAGCCTGCGATAGTGGTGAAAAACAAGCCTGCGATATGCTAAAAGTTGCAGTAGCTAAAAAATAAATATTCACAACACTACAAATAAAAAAGCTGTCCAACTCTGGGCAGCTTTTTTTATTATTATTCATCTTGTCTTACCTCATCCTTTTAAATCTATTGTGTGTCCATAAGTAGAACTCAGGGCGGTCATAAATTTGTCGGGTTATACGTTCAAAGAACATATCTGTGATTTGAAAATCTACATAATCGTTAGGTACTTCAGCTAAAACTTCAAAAGTTGTTTGGTAATACCCGCGTTTTAGTTTTTCTATTTTAGCAAATACAATCACCGTATTCAAAGCCTTACCCAAGCGTTCTGCCCCAGTGAAAACAGGTACATTCAAACCTAAAAACGGACGTAAGTAGTTCTTTTTGTTGTTTGGAATCTGGTCGGAAGCAAATCCATAACAATATACATCGTGAGCATCTTTGTGTTTTTTCATCTCTCGGTGAGCGGTATAGCGCGGTAGCAAAAAGCTGTGATGTTTAGTGCGTATTTTTTGTAATAGCTTGTCAAAATAAGGATTGCTCAGCGGGGTATACAGAGCGTACGATTTGTGTTTAAGGAAGTAAGCCAATGAAAGTAACCATTCGTAACTTGCGTAATGACTGCACATAAACAAGATGTTGCGTTCCTCATTTTCGTATTTCTTCAAAACTTCCAAGTTAGGGAAAACCATACGTTTTTTCATTTCTTTTTCACTCATTCCGTACGATTTCACCATTTCTAAGAGAGTGTCGCAAAAGTGGTGATAGAATTTGCGTTCGATGTCTAAAAGTTCTGTCTCAGTTTTAAAGGGGAAGGCCGTATGTAAGTTTTTGCGTACCACTTTCACTCTGTATTTCAATAGAGTATATAGTACAAAGTACAAAAAGTCCGATACGCCATAGAGCATCCAGAAAGGCATCCGTGAGATCAGCCAGATAAGAGGAAAAGCGATAATATAAATAAATAAATTCATTTGAGTTCAAATTCAAGCCGCAAAGGTAAAAATATTTTGTCAAATAGCCAATTTGCTAATTTGCTAATTAGCAAATTATTCGTACTTTTGCCCCCGTTTTTAAATTATTAATTGTCAGTAGCCAATTGTCAATTATCAATTGCTAATTATTCTCTATGCTGAACGTTCACAATCTATCTGTTTCTTTTCAAGGTGAATACCTCTTTGAGGATGTTGCTTTTATGCTCAATGCAGGCGACCGTGTGGGGCTTATCGGTAAGAATGGAGCAGGTAAATCTACAATGCTCAAACTGCTTTCACGCGAACTAAAACCCGATACTGGGGGAATCGCTACCGATAAAGATGTGCGCATCGGTTTCCTTAAACAGGATATCGATTTTGTAAAAGGGCGCACTATCTTAGAAGAAGCCTATCAGGCATTTACCGAGATCAAAGCATTAGAACGCCAGTTAGACGATATCCATCATCAAATAGAAACTCGCACTGATTACGAGAGTCAAGAATACCACGATTTGCTCGATAAGCTAAGCGATTATACACATCGTTTTGATCTCATCGGGGGCTATCAGTACCAAGGTGAAACCGAAAAAGTATTACAAGGTCTTGGTTTCCAGCGTAGTGATTTTGATAAACTCACCGATAGCTTTTCAGGAGGTTGGCGTATGCGCATAGAGTTAGCAAAACTGCTCTTGCAGAACAACGATGTGTTGTTGCTGGACGAGCCTACGAACCACTTGGATATCGAGTCGATTATATGGTTGGAACAATTTCTCACAACTTATAGTGGGGCAGTGGTAATCGTCTCTCACGATAGGATGTTTCTCGATAATGTTACCAATCGCACTATCGAGATTTCAGTAGGCAAAATATACGATTACCCTAAACCCTACACTCAATTTTTGGCATTGCGCCAAGAAATACGTGAGCAACAACTCGCTTCACAAAAAAATCAAGAAAAGAAAATTCAGCAAACCGAAAAGCTGATTGAAAAATTCCGTGCAAAAGCTACTAAGGCTTCTATGGCGCAGTCGCTGATGAAAAAACTCGACAAGATAGAGCGCATAGAGGTAGATGAGGAAGATAACGCCGTGATGAATGTGCGTTTTCCTGTATCGGTAACTCCAGGGAAAGTGGTGCTCGAAATAGACGATGTTTCTAAAAACTACGGCGAAAAACAAGTGCTTAGCCACGTGAGTTTGCTTGTAGAACGCGGTAGCAAAGTGGCGTTTGTAGGGCAAAACGGACAAGGGAAAACTACCCTCGCCAAGATGATTGTAGGCGAAATTCCGTACGACGGAACTATCAAGTTAGGTCATAATGTGCAATTGGGGTATTTTGCCCAAAATCAAGCCGACTATTTAGATGGTGAACTCACTGTGCTCGATACGATGTTCAACGCTGCTAACGATAGCAATCGTATGAAAATCCGCGATATTCTCGGCTCTTTCCTCTTCCGTGGTGATGAGGTAGATAAGAAAGTGAAAGTGCTTTCAGGGGGTGAGCGCAATCGCTTGGCATTGGCTAAAATGTTGCTGTCGGATTTCAATGTCTTGGTAATGGACGAGCCTACGAACCACTTGGATATCAAGAGTAAAAATGTACTCAAAAAAGCACTTCAGCAATTTGAAGGAACGCTCATCATCGTGTCACACGACCGCGATTTCTTGCAAGGACTCACTGATAAAGTATACGAATTTAAAAACCAACACCTCAAAGAATATTTGGGCGACATCGATTTCTATTTAGAGCAACGTGCTGTCGCTAATTTCCGTGAAATAGAACAACCTAAAGAAACGACTACTCCTGCTACTAAAGCTGCTCAAACTCCTGAAAAACTCTCTTTCGAAGAACAAAAACAACAGAAAGCAGCTCAAAACAAACTCAATAAAATAGAACGCAACATCACCGAGCTTGAACAGGAACTCAAGGTGATGAACGAACAAATGGGACAAGGCGTACAAACCGATGCGTTCTACAAACAGTACGAACAGAAAAAACAACAGTTGGAGGATTTAATGACCGAATGGGAATCTTTAATGAGTTAATCTATGCAACCTAAGAAAATCTTACTCTTTATCGTGGGGCTACTCGCTGCCCTTTTTGCAATGACCTTTTTCAGTCGTTATCACACCACCGCCAATGGTATGGTGCGTGAAGGTATTGCCTTTGGTGATGCGATGTTGCGCTATCCTACTCCCGATATTTTAGGAGAACTCTTCAAAGCTGATGAAAAAGAGAACAACAAACTCGATGAACTTATCAAAGAAACTTCAGGGAGTATTGTTGATGAGAAAACAAAAAACTTAGCAACTAACGATACTATCGAAAAAGATTCGCTGCATACTTTAGATACCAATGTAGAAGGTAAAATCTATTACCCTGGTAATAAAATTGATTATATCAAGCGCCTCAAAGCCAAGCTCACTCAGGGAGTATGCCAAATTGTACACTATGGCGACTCTCAAATAGAGGGAGACCGCATTACAGCTTATATGCGCAACCGCTTGCAACTTTCCTATGGTGGGGGCGGACCTGGATTTATCCCTATCAAAGTAGTATATAGCCAAAATAGTATAGATATTGTGGCTTCACCTAACTGGATGCGTTATGCTTTCTTCGACCGTAAACAGCGCAAAACTGTGAAACACAATAGCTACGGACTTTTTGCTACTTATTCGCGATTTACACCTTATGTAAACGATACAGCCTTGTTGAAACCTACAAAGGCATCTTTTACAATCAAACCTTCTAAAAAATCCTACGCACGTTTGCAAAACTACACTAAATTTGGCTTGCACTATGGCAATGCTATCAGCCGAACTGCGATTAAGGTATATCAAGGAAAAAATGTAATTAAAATTGATACCCTTATCGCCGATGGTAAATACCATAACTATCAACTGAATTTCGCTACTACCCCCGAAGAATTACGCGTAGAATTAGAAGCACGTGTAAGTCCTGATTTCTATGGAATTACCCTTGATGCAGCTTCGGGAGTGCGCGCCGATAACGTGGCAATGCGCGGTGAAGCAGGGCGTATTTTCACCCGTATGAACTATGAGAATTACCGCCAAATGTCTGCTGTTCGTAAACCCGATCTCTTTATTTTTGAGTTCGGGGGCAATACAATTCCTTATATGAAAACTGACCAGCAGCTGAAAGACTATGTTGAAGGGCTCATTTTCAATATGAAATGGGTAAAACGCGCCAATCCTAATGCGATGTTTATGCTCATAGGTAATGGCGATATGACCACCTCGCGCAATGGCAAACGTATCACTTATCCTTACGTCCCTAAACTCAACGATTTGATGAAAGAAGAGTGTATGAAAAACGATATTGCTTATTTCAGTATGTATGAGGCTATGGGAGGTGAAAACTCTATGATTACGTGGGTTAAAGAAGGTATGGCTGCTGCCGATTATGTCCATTTTAGCCCTAAAGGAACTAAACTTATTTCAGAAGTGTTTTATCAATGTCTACATAACGACCTCGCGGCGGTAGAATAACAGATTTTATGACAGACTTTTTCAACAATTTCTTTACTTTTAATCCTGAACATCCGCTTACCTTTGTGCGGATAGACTTCTGGATATTCTTCGTCTTGGTATATGCCATTTTTGCTCTAATTTACCGACGCCGACACCTGCGCAATCTGTTTTTGCTACTTGCTAGTTTTTATTTCTATTACAAGGCAAGCGGTCTCTTTGTATTGCTATTGGTGTTCAGTACTGTTACCGATTTTTATCTGGGGCATTACATCTATCGCCAAACTGAAGAACGCCATCGCAAAATAGCTGTAACCGTGAGCGTTTGCTTGAATTTGTTTGTGTTAGCATATTTCAAATACGCTTATTTCTTTACCGATACTTACAACGCGCTATTCCATACCCATCATCAAACTTTTAACTATTTGGCTTATTGGGCAAATGGTTTTAGCAATCAGGGGTATTTCACTGTCGATAAAATAATTCTGCCCGTAGGGATTTCTTTCTATACTTTCCAAACGATTAGTTATACAGTAGATGTCTATCGCAACAAAGTAACACCGCTCAAATCTATACTCGATTTTGGTTTCTATGTGAGTTTCTTCCCTCAACTTGTAGCAGGACCTATCGTGCGTGCTGAAGAGTTTGTGCCTCAAATTCTTAAAAAAACAGTTGTTTCTAAAGAAGAGTTCAACAAGGCGATATTTTTCATTCTCAAAGGGCTTATCAAAAAGATGATTTTTGCCGATTTCATTGCTTTGCACTTCTTAGACAAAGTATTCGATGCCCCTTCTATGCACACGGGTTTTGCTAATGTGCTGGCTCTCATAGGCTATTCGTTGCAAATCTATGGTGATTTCTCTGGTTATACTGATATAGCCATAGGGGTAGCACTGCTAATGGGTTTCCAATTGCCCGTAAACTTCAATTCTCCTTATAAAGCTCTGAACTGCGGCGATTTCTGGAAACGTTGGCATATCTCCCTTTCTACTTGGCTAAAGGACTATTTGTACATCCCATTAGGGGGTAACCGCAATAGTACCATAGGAACTTTTGTCTTCTCCTTGCTCTTTGTGGTAATTTTGGTAGTAGCTATCAACAATCTAGCATTTACCCTCATCACAGGGCTACTATTAGTAGCGGGCTCTGCGGTTGCTTTCTTTTATAAACCTTTTGAACGTTACCTCACTACCAATATCAACATTATGCTCACAATGCTCATTGGGGGCTTGTGGCACGGTGCGTCGTGGAAGTTTGTCATCTGGGGCGGACTCAATGGCTTGGGAGTGGTAGCTTATAAGTATTGGCGTAAGATTAGTCCGTATGAGAACAGCAATTTGTGGGTAGCACGTGTTTGGAAAATAGCTTTTACTTTTGCTTTTATTACCTTCACCCGAGTGTTCTTCCGCAGTAATGATATGGAGAGTGTGAATCAATGGTTTGACCAAGTCGCTCATAATATGGACTGGGGTTCGGCTATGCAAGTGATGAAGTACAACAATATCAGTTTAGGAATCATCCTCATAGGCTATATCACCCATTGGTTGCCCCAAAGCTGGAAAGATTATACTGAGCACGTTTTTACCGAAAGCCATTACGTGGTAAAAGCTGCTATCGCTTTAGTAGTAGTGTTGATATGTTATCAAGCCTATTCTACCGATATACAGCCATTTATCTATTTTCAGTTTTAATAGAGAATTAGGATTTAGGAATCAATAATCAGTCCTTTTCGTCTCTCTACTCTCCCCGAGACCTTCAGAAATCTTACAAGATTTTCTGACTTTCTCCCTATAATATTCTCTCTACTTTTCTCTAATTTGCTAATTCACAAATTTGCTAATTTCCAAATTATTCGTATTTTTGCCGATTGAAAGGGCTGTTACGCCCACTCTATTAACGTAATAATCATAGAAAAATGAGTTGCAATACTTGCACACACAATACAAATAATAGTTGTAATACAAACTGCGGAGCCCGTAGCTTTGGCACTGCCAAACTATCTGTTTTTGATTGGCTGGCAAATACCCAACTCCTTGGCGGACAAGAGTATTTTGATTGCGTAGAAGTGCGCTTCAAGAACAGTCGTAAGGAGTATTTTCGCAATGTTGATAAATTGCCCCTCCAAATGGGCGATGTGGTAGCTACCGAAGCTCCTTCAGGGCACGATGTAGGGGTAGTAACCCTCACCGGTGAATTAGTGCGTTCGCAAATGAAAAAGCGCAAAGTGGATTGGGAGGGCGAGATTCCACGTGTGTATCGCAAAGCCAATCAGCACGATATCGATGTGTGGCAACAGTCGCGCGCCAAAGAGATAGAAGTGCAAAAACAATCACGTGAGTTAGCTATTGCCTTGGGCTTAGAGATGAAAATCTCCGATGTAGAATTTCAAGGCGACGGCTCTAAAGCAACGTTCTACTATACTGCCGAAGGGCGTGTAGATTTCCGTCAGCTCATCAAGGATATGGCAAAAGCCTTTTCGGTGCGTATAGAAATGCGACAAATAGGTTTTCGTCAAGAGGCTGCTCGTTTAGGTGGGATAGGCTCTTGTGGTCGCGAACTTTGCTGCTCTACTTGGCTCACTGATTTCAGAAGCGTCTCTACATCTGCAGCGCGTTACCAGCAATTGTCACTCAACCCTCAAAAACTCGCAGGGCAGTGTGGCAAACTCAAATGCTGTTTAAACTTCGAACTCGATACTTATCTCGATGCCTTACAAGATTTTCCTCGTACCGATGTAAAACTCCACACACAGCGCGGTATGGCATCGTGCCAAAAAATAGATATTTTCAAGCGCCTAATGTGGTTCACTTATGACGAGAACCCTATCACTTGGCACAAATTGTCAGTAGATAGCGTAAAGGAAATCATAGAGATTAACAAAGAGGGGGAACCTATTGAGGAATTAGAAGAGTACGCTATAGTTACCGATTTGTCCTCTCGTAAGAACACTTCAGCTTATGAAGGTATAGAACTCGCTCCAGTAGAGGAAGATAGTATCACCCGTTTTGATACGCCTAAACGCAAAAAGACCAAGCGTAACAACAAGAAAAATACTAATGCCAATAAGCCTCAGCGGGATAACAAACCCCAACAAGCACAGGCACAAGCGCAGCAAAATCAGCCTAATCAGGCACAATCAGGGCAGCCTAAACAAGGGCAACCTAACAAAAAGAAACAACAATTCAAGCCTAAGAATAATAGCAACAATGCTAATAACAATGGCAACAATGCTAATAACAACAGCAATAACAACCCTAATGCTGCCAAGAAAAAGTTTAATAATAAGAATAACAAACCTAAAGCTCCTAATGCCGATAAACCTAAAAATGAGAACGTTTAGTATATTATTGCTATTGATATTCCTTGTCTCTTGCCAAAATGGGGTAACTTATAGCGAATATGTATCCTTGCCCAATGGTTGGACTAAAAATGAGCCAGTAACTTTTCTGATAGAGGAAAATGATACTTTGGCTAAGAAAAACCTATTTATAATGTTGCGCAACGATGAGCATTACGAGTTTAGTAATATCTACCTGATTGCCAAAATGGAAGTGCCTAATAGCGATAAGGTAATTGTCGATACCTTGCAGTACGAAATGGCAACCCCCGAAGGTAAATGGTTAGGTGATGGTTATTCAGCAGTGAAAGAGAGCAAATTGTGGTACAAAGAGCAGTTTGTTTTTCCAGCGAAAGGCAAGTACAGTATCAAAATAGAACAAGCAATGCGCAAAATCGGTGATAATGAGGGAGTACCAGTTCTCAAAGGAATCACCGAAGTAGGATTGCGAGAAGAAACTAATAAATGATTGCCTAATATAGAAGAGTTTTATGAGTCTCAATCTCGTGTAAATCAGTGAAATTCGTGGGAGACTTTTAGCTAACATTTGATTTAGGTAAAAAATAATAAACTATGAAAAAAGAAAACAGCACAAACAGCACCAGTAGCAGCCACAAGTCTAAAAAAGGACTCAGTGCAGTGGTGAGATGGTTTTGGTATATTTTTATAGCAGGTGTAGTAGGAGTGATATTGCTCTTTGTATCAGCTTCTTTTGGCTTGTTGGGTGAAATGCCCGACTTCCAGCACTTGGAAAATCCTGAAACCAATTTGGCTACCGAAATCGTTACAGCCGATGGTAAATCATTAGGGAAATTCTATTTAGATGAAAATCGTACCCCTATCCGCTTCAAAGATTTACCTAAACATTTAGTCGATGCGCTCATCGCTACCGAAGACGAACGTTTCTATGAGCATTCAGGAATAGATGTCCGCGGCACACTGCGCGCAATGGTCTATTTAGGTAGTAAAGGAGGGGCTTCCACTATCTCACAACAGTTGGCTAAACAGCTCTTTCACAAGGAAAAAACCAGAGGGTTAGCGCGTTATACCCAAAAAATAAAAGAATGGGTGATTGCTACTCGCCTTGAAAAACAATATACTAAGGAAGAGATATTGGCAATGTATTTCAATATCTACGACTTCAACAACAATGCCGATGGCATACGCTCAGCGGCTAAAATTTACTTCGATAAAGAACCTAAAAACCTCAAAATAGAAGAAGGGGCAATGTTAGTGGGAATGTTCAAAAACTCTGCCCTCTACAATCCCGTAAAAAATAAAGAAGGGGTAACCAATCGCCGCAACGTGGTACTCGCTCAAATGGCTAAGAACAACTATATCACTCAAGAACAAAAAGATTCTTTGCAAAAATTGCCATTGAAGATTAAGTTTACCCCCGAAAGTCATAATGATGGGATGGCAACCTACTTCCGTGAGTATTTGCGTTCTTATATGAAAACGTGGATTGACCAAAACCCTAAACCCGATGGTACTAAACACAACCTCTACCTCGATGGATTGAAAGTTTATACCACCATCGATTCTAAGATGCAGGCTTATGCCGAGGCTGCTGTGAAAGCCCATATGAAACAGCTGCAAAAAGCCTTCGATGCCGAGAATAACCCTAAGAAAAATGCTACTTATCCTTTTGTAAAAGTCTCTAAAGAAGAGTATAAAAACCTGATGGAGCGCGCGATGAAAAATTCTAATCGCTGGATACATCTCAAATATTTAGGATATTCCGAAAAAGAAATCCGCGAATCCTTTGATAAGAAAGTTGAGATGCGTGTATTCAGTTGGAAAGGTGAAAAAGATACCATTATGACCCCACGTGACTCTATATTGTACTACAAAGCTTATTTGCGTACAGGTATGATGTCTATGGAACCTCAAACAGGACATATCAAAGCGTGGGTAGGAGGTATCAACTACAAGCACTTCCAATACGATCAAGTAGTACAAGGGGCTCGCCAAACGGGTTCTGCCTTCAAACCTTTTGTATATGCTACTGCTATCGACCAGTTGCACTACTCGCCTTGTTTGGAACTTCCTGATATCCTAACTTGTGTGGAAGCTAATAAATATGGCAATGTACAAGCGTGGTGTCCGCGTAACTCTACGGGTAATTTCACTGGTAAGATGATGACTCTCAAATACGCTTTGGCAAACTCGGTGAACTCTATTACGGTAAACCTAATGGATAAAGTGGGACCTATCCCTGTTATCAATTTGGTGAGAAAACTCGGTATCACTTCCGATATGCCCGAAATGCCTTCTATTGCCTTGGGTACTGCCGATGCTACAGTCTTCCAAATGGTAGGTGCTTATGGTACTTTTGCTAATGAGGGTGTGTATGTAAAACCTGTGTTGGTAACTCGTATAGAAGATAAAAATGGTACAGTGCTTTTCGAAAACACTCCCGAAACTCACGATGTAGTAAGTGCTGAAGTAGCACGTGCAGTGGTGAACTTGATGGAAGGGGTTACGCGTTATGGTTCAGGGGCGCGTTTGCGTACCAAAGGAGCTGAAACTTATAATGCGATTTATAAGAATGTGATGACTGGTTACCCTTATCAGTTTACGAACCCTATTGCAGGTAAAACAGGAACAACCCAAAACAACAGTGATGGTTGGTTTATTGGTATGGTACCTAACCTTGTTACTGGTGTTTGGGTAGGAGGGGAAGACCGCGCGATACACTTCCGCACAACTGCCTACGGTCAAGGGGCTACTATGGCACTCCCTGTATTCGGCTATTATATGAAAAAATGCTATGCCGATAAAGATTTGAACGTTTCTAAAGGAGCATTTCCCGCCCCTCAAAACAAAGAAATCCCTATAGATTGTAATAAAGAAAAAGAAGGGGGTACAGAAGAACCCGAAATCGATTTTTAGAGAAACGAAATACTTTTTTGAGCGAATATTTGCGTCTTTGTAATATTTTTAGTAGTTTTGTCGCCCTTACGATAATAAACTAAAAAACGCTCTTACATTATTTAAGAATATGAAACTTGGAAAATATACTCTTACTACCCTCGCTTGTTTGCTTTTAGGTAGTATGCCTATGCAGGCGCAATACTCTCAAAAAGACACTATAAATAAAAACCCAAAACGTGAAGGATTGCGCAAACTCAACGATAATCCTAACATAAAAAAATACGATGAAAAATGGCTGAAAGAATTATCAAATTCTGATTTGTTCTTTCAGATGAGTGAAGATGTAGCCGCAACCCCTACCGATGTAGATTACAGCGAGTTGCCTACCGAAGTACTCAAAGAACGCTTACGCAAGCTCAACGAGAAAACACCTTTTAATGTGGAGTATAATCCCGTATTAGAACAGGTGATCAAATCGTTTTTGAAAAACCGCCGTTCTTCCTTGGAACGCCTGATGAGCCTCAGTGATTACTATTTCCCAATGTTCGAGCAGGAAATGAGTAACCAGAAAATCCCTCTTGAAATGAAATACCTTGCCATTATTGAATCTGCTTTGAACCCTAAAGCGCGTTCACGTGCAGGGGCTACAGGTTTGTGGCAATTTATGTATGCTACCGGTAAAAGCTATGGTTTAGAGGTGAATAACTATGTTGATGAACGCAGCGACCCCGTTCGTTCTACTAAAGCAGCAGCCAAATACTTAAATGAACTCTACAAAATATTTGGTGACTGGGATTTAACTCTCGCAGCCTATAACTCAGGTCCTGGCAATGTAACCAAAGCTATACGCCGTTCTAATGGCAAGACTAACTATTGGAATTTGCGCCCCTATCTTCCTCGTGAAACAGCGGGATATGTGCCTGCTTTCTTGGCAACACTCTATATTTTTGAATATGCTAAAGAACACGGCTTCAAACCTCAAAAGCGCGCCAATCACCTTTTCCAAACTGATACTATTCGTGTAAAACAAGCAATTCCGTTTAAGGATATAGCCGAAATTACAGGTATGGATGTACAAGATATTCAGTTTTTTAATCCTTCATATCAGTTAGATGTAGTGCCTTATGTAGAAGGACGTAACTATGCGGTGCGCTTGCCTATTTCAGAGATAGGTAAATTTGTAGCCAATGAACAAGCCATCTACAACTATCTAAACGAACAAAAAGCCCAACGCGAACAAATACTTCCAGAAGTAGCTAAAGGAGAACAATATGCAGGAGGTAAATCTACTAAAAAAACGATTTACACGGTGAAAAAAGGCGATAACTTGGGTAAAATCGCAAGTCGCCACGGTGTGAGTATCAATAATCTCAAACGTTGGAACCGAATGAAAAGCAATAAAGTACGCGTAGGTCAACGACTTTCTATTTACAAGTAATAGAACTTACAATAAAAATTAGACAAAATGAAGAGAAGAGCTTTATTAAAATTATTGGGGCTTTTTTCGGCAGTGCGAGGCTACAACATCGCAATGGTGTGTGTAGCTCAGTACTTAGCGTCTATCTTCGTACTTTCTAAACAATCTTGGCGAGAAGTCCTCTCCGATACTCACTTGCTAATGTTAGTCATTGCAGGAGCTTTAGCTATCGCAGGAGGGTATATTATCAATGGTTTTTATGACAAAGATAAAGACCTGATTAATAAACCTACCCAAACGATGATCAACCACTTGGTAAGCCAAAATACCAAGCTCACACTTTATTTTTTACTCAATTTTCTCTCAGTGATTGTAGCGAGCTATGTGTCATTTAGGGCAGTAGTTTTCTTTTCGGGTTACATTTTCACTATGTGGCTTTATTCACATCGTATCAAGAAGTTACTACTCTGGGGGAATCTCACTTCGGCAAGTTTAGCCATTATACCTTTCTTCGCAGTATTTGTGTATTATCGCAATTTTGAAACGGTTATTTTCGCACACGCTTTACTCATTTTTCTGTTGATGCTCACCAAAGAGTTTATTAAAGATTTGCAAAATATCAAAGGTGATCTCACACATAACTATGCCACAATCCCTGTGGTCTATGGCGAACGTTTTGCTAAAAAACTCATCACCTCGAGTATATTGCTCTGCTTTCTGCCTATCTATTGGCTACTCCATAGCTTCGCCATATTCAAACTGACGTACTTTCTCTACTTCACAATACTTTATTTATTGTTTTTTGTAGCCTTTCTTTGGAAAAGCCAAACCCAACCTCAATACAGAGCTTTACACAATATGCTTAGAGTGATTCTCGTAATGGGAGTCTTTAGTGTAATATTAGTAAAGCAAATCAATAGTTAAAAATAGTATATTGTTTCATTGAGACTTATAATAATAGTTTCTTTTTTTGGATTGTCCCCCCTTCGGGGGAATGGGGGCTATTACATAAATAAAGCAAATCAATAGTTAAAAAATAGCATATTGTTTCATTGAGACTTATAATAGACTCCTTTCTGGATTGTCCCCTTCGGGGGTTCGGGGGCTATCACTCAGGATTGTCCCCTTCGGGGGTTCGGGGGCTCACACCTCTTACTTTACACTTTTCGTCGATAAAATCAGCCTTTCTGTCGATATTATTTGCCTAAATCTCTACTTCACCTTACCTTTGCACCATAGTTTTAAAACAGCGTATAGGTCTCATTTTCTAAACTTTAACAAAAGATTAACGCCATTCCACACTTGCCTATAACTATTTTTGAACTACTTTTGCCAATAACCCTTATCCTTACCCTCTAACTCGAACCTCATCTACTTTCTCCGACTTGTTAACCCCGTCCGACTTGTCCGAAAAACTAACAACTAATAATTAAAGTATAATGAATAAAATATTTTTAGTAACAACAGCTATCGCATTGGTAGCTTGTAATAAAGGAAATCAACAGCAACAACAATCAAAAGAACCTGAGGCTTATCCTGTGATTGTAGTAGGTGAACAAAATACGGTTTCTTATCTCTCTTATCCAGTGAATATAGAGGGAGTGGTGAATAGTGCCGTACAAGCCAAAATATCAGGTTATATCACCAAGGTATTAGTAGACGAAGGTCAGGTAGTAACCCAAGGGCAACCGTTGTTTCAGTTAGAAACACAAACCCTCAACCAGTCGGCAGCCTCAGCCAAAGCAGCTGTAGATGTCGCCAAAGTAGAGGTAGATAAATTAGTACCCTTGGTAGAAAAAAATATTGTGAGTCCCGTGCAATTAGCAACAGCCAAAGCCAACTTGCAACGAGCTCAAGCTGCCTACAACGAGGTGGCGAGTAATATTGGTTTTGCCGTAGTGAAAGCACCTGTAAATGGGGTGGTAGGAGCTATCAACTTCCGCGAAGGCGCTTTAGTAACTGCCAATAACACAGTGCTTACCACTGTTTCTGATGTGAAAGAGGTATATGCTTATTTTTCAATGAACGAAAAAGAATACCTTGACTTTTTAGCTGACACCGAAGGCAAAACCACTGCCGAAAAACTCAAAAACCTACCTGAGGCTTCTTTGGTATTAGCTAACGGAAAAGAATATGCCGAGAAAGGTAAAATTCAAGCGGTAACCGGACAAATTGACCCCTCTACGGGTAGCATACAGTTCCGCGCTACTTTCCCTAATCCCAACAAATTGCTTACTAATGGCAATAGTGGAACGATTAAAATACCTCAAAATTTCAATAATTCACTTGTAATTCCCGAGGTCGCTACTTTTGAACAACAAGGAAAAGTATTTGTATATCGCGTAGCCGAAAAAGATACCTTGCGACAAACCGTCATCACACTTAAAAACCGCGCCGATAACTATGCAGTTGTAGAAAGCGGACTCAAAAAAGGTGATGTCATCCTCGCTCAAGGTCTCAACAAAGTACATACCGGTACCGTAATCAAACCCCAACCTATCTCAATGGAAGAGCTTGTAAAGAAAATACAACCCATTTTTTAAACAAAAGTGAAGAGTGAAAAGTCGCTTTTGCTTCACTACACTTTGCCTAAGTTTCACACTTTGGCAAAGTTACCCCCTCGTCATTCGTCATTCGTAACTCGTCATTCGTCATTCGTAACTCGTCATTCGTAACTCGTAACTCGTAACTTGCCCTCGTTATTATGAAATATTTGTTATTATTACTCTTTTCTCTGCCTCTCACAGCACAAGTTAAGGAATCCCAAGGCGGAGGCATAAAGGATATAGGGAGAATTCCTAACGAGCCCCCTCTTTATATTATCGATGGGAAGAAAATTACTAAATGGAGTCTAAATTTTAAAAAACTTCGACCCAAAGATATAGCCGAAATCTTGGTGCTTTTTAGAGAAGAAGCTAAAAATCTTTTTGGTAGTAGCGCAAAATACGGAGCGGTATATATCATCACTAAGGACACTTTTCGGAAAGCAAAAGCACTTGCTAGTAATCCGCCTAATAGTCAACTCAACAAGGAAGAGCAACTTTATGCAGAGATTTGGGAATTCTATCAAACCTATCGCCTTATAGTGGTTTCAGGAAAGGTTACTGATAAAGAGGGGAATCCTATGGCTAATATTAGGGTATATAATAAAGATAGGAATACCGAGGTTCTGACTGATAGCATAGGTAATTACACTATCCAAGCACGTCGTTGGAATGCGATACAAGCTGAGAATATAGAGGATTGTTACCTTGTTGTAAAAGAAGCAAAAGAGCAAAGCCATAACTTTGTACAACACCCTCCTATTGAAAGCAGAAGTAGCGACCCAAGAGCCTCTACACCTTCTATAAGTTTGAAAACTCCTTGCGACAAGTTGTTTATTCTTGACGGATTGCCTATAGAAAAAAAGGAAGAGTTTCTCAAAAAAATACGACGGAAGAAAATAGAGAAAATAATAGAATTAGATGAACAACAAGCTTCGATGTATGGCTCTCTTGGAGCCTATGGAGTAATCATTGTAAACACTAAAAAATAAAAGCTATGAACAGACTTACTATATTTCTATTCTTTTTTACGCTTTCCACTATGGCGCAAATTACTATAACAGGCAGGGTAACAGACTATCAAAAAACACCTTATGTTGATTTTCCCGTTACCAATGGAAGAGATACGGTGCGAACCGATAGTGAGGGCAGGTATAAAATAG
>ERZ772971.814-NODE-814-length-18879-cov-6.267371_pt1 | contig 18879 bp, 16 predicted proteins | sample MGYA00511943_ERZ772971 | MGnify/ENA primary metagenome ERZ772971 (study PRJEB29015, sample SAMEA2737929) | human oral metagenome | biome: human oral; feature: human-associated habitat; material: dental | place: China | collected 2144 ... | reverse complement strand
GATTTGCCCGCGCCGTCTATGCCGTCCAGAGTGATAAATTTGGGTTTCATAAGGTTAATTTTATTTAGAGAACGGATGTTCAAAAGGTCGTCTGAAAAGCAAGATTATAAATGCTTGATGGGGTTCGAAGTAGATTTTCAGACGACTTTGGATTCGGTTTTCAGACGACCTCTATGTTAACTGCTAGTAATATTGTTAAAGAACAAATAGTTCAGACGACCTCAAAGAAAGTATTGAGATCGTCTGAACTATAAAATTACTTTTTCGCAGCCCGAATTTTTTTCAAGCCATTCTCCAAAATAGTAACTTTCTCAGGAGGAGTTCCCCTATCCAAAGCATTCCACCAATTATTTACTGGTTTAACAAATAATTGGAATCCTTCATCAGTTACATTGGATTTTCGAATGATCAAATCTTCTTTGATAGAGCCATCCTCATTAAAGGGTTCAATATCAATAAGTAAACTATTCTTTTTAAGAAATGTCATAAGTGCAATAGACATTCTGATAATATCTTCACGATAGTCTTCATCAGCGTTTGCCTCCCAAAATGTCTGAAAATTAAATAATGTCACATCCATGATAATCTCCTAAGGTAATCTGATAATTTCGAATATTCCTTCAACATAAACCAAGCTTTTGCTGTCTCTAACATATACTCCACCGACACCTCTAATTCTTTCTTCTTTTGCTGCTGACTACTTTTTGAAATAGTCTTGCTAGTAACCTCTTAGGTGTATGTCTAAATCTTGGTATGGCCCGGCGGGCTTTTTGATTTCGGTGCGGACGAGCTGGTTTTCTAGGCCATATTGGTTTTCGCCGTCGGGTAGCTGCGGTAGATCAGGTTGTCTAATGCGTCGTAGGTGTTACGACGGCTGAACACATTACAATAAAGGTTGTCTGAAAGTTGTGTTTCAGGCAACCTCCATGTTGACCAGTAATAAGGTGTTGTTAAAAAGCAAATATTTCATATACCCTCAAAGAAAGTATTGAGGTCATCTTAACAGAATAAACCGCGTGCGTACCGCACCCCCCTACGCCAAACTAATTTAAACACACCTGGCTACGACAAAAACCACCCAACCATTCTAATGAAAACCAAACAACCGCCCTGCTTCCTCCGTCCAAAAGAAAAGATCGTCCGCATTAACCGCGTACGTCAACTCAACCCTGCTTATTGCGGTAATATTGCCCATCTGATCCGCCTGTACCTAAGGATTTGCCGCAATCCCTATCTGCATCTGCCGCGCGTACGCGCCAACCGCGCACCATGGCATTTTATCGAACTGGACGGTCATTTTTATTTGGATCTGGGACTGGGTTTGCCTACAGGCCGCAGCGAATGTGACTTTACCCTTCAAACCTGCCAACTCCCCGCTTGTCTGCAGCAGGGCGATGACGAGGCTGAAGAGCATTTCTGCGACATTCTGAAGGCAATGTTAATGATGTTTTACCTGCCCGTTTTTGCGCTCAATCAGTCTCAGTCCTGCATATGCAACAAAACCGTGTTGCTTCCTGAGACCGCTAAACCTCCACAAAATGATGAACAACGCACCAATCTGATTCAAAATCTATTTTTTAACAGTCATATAATGGATGCCCGCCGCAGGTTGATACAAGACGGGGGAATTCTGTATTTTATATTGGACGAAGCCAATCCCACCAAACGCCGCCCGTTGCGCGAATTGATAGATGAAATAAACATTCGACCTCAAACAAGCGAACCGGAACGGCAAAACATGAAAACCGTTATGACGTTTTATCGCGAAATGTCCGATTTCCTTCAATCCGGCCTACCGAAACAAATAAACGAAACAACCTAGAACATTAAGGTCGTCCGAAACCATGTATTACGAACTCCACCTTACTGCCACGCCACAACCTTCCTCTGTCCTTCCCCGTTTTCAGACGACATGTGCCGACTTGGAAGGCAAAGCCGTGCTAATCGAACTGCCCGAGGGCGAGCATCCTCAGCAGCCGATGTTTTCTGCCGTAATACAGTCGGACGATTATCAAACCGTGTTTGAGCAATACGTACAAAGCTTGCGCGATGCGGGGCTGACGTTAGACAATCTTGTCTTGCCGCAATAAAGTTCAGGTCGTCTGAAAATGATTTTTCAGACGACCTCTCAGAAAGGAGCATTATTATGGGAATCCTCATTTTTAAAACCGACAAAACGAAATGGCAGAAAATGCTCATAGCTCTGTTAGGTTTATTTTTCTTAACTACGGCAATAGCCGGAGGAGATATGAATTTTCGTTCAGGTAAAAATGATAGTGATGTTTCAAGATTGGCCCATGCCAAAGCATTGGAAAGTAAATTAATTGGAGAGGAAGGGTCGAAATCCAAGCAAAGCAATAGCTTTGAAAGACTGAATAAAGAAGGAAATAGGGATAAATTTAAAAAGTTATATCATGAATCAGAAAATATTCATGGAAAGATATATGCTTTAATTTGGTTTTTCGATAATGATAAAAATCTTTACAGAAGATATAAGAATGAATTAAACAAAAATGAAGAAGTAATAATTTATCACGCAGATATTATAGTACCTTCCCCTCTGTCTGATGTTTTCCCAATGATTGAATCAGGCTATTTAAAGAAACATATTTTGTATTGAATGATCGGCAAATCATATTTGGGTAAAAATATCTACCCTGCGGATACAAACGGTTCATATACAAAAAGGCAAAAAGGTCGTCTGAATCTAATTTTCAGACGACCTTTTTACTATTTTCAGCCCTATTGAGGCTGCACGTTGAAAGGCATATCGATCTTTTGCCATTGCGCGCTTTCGTAGTCGAGCGCGGCGGCGATTAGGGGGTGTTGCTCGAGCCAGTTTTGGCTGATGCGCAGGATGAAGCCTTTGCCGGTTTCGTCGGCGCGCAGTTGGGTTTGTGGCGGCAGATCCAAAGGCAGGCGGGCGCGGCAGAAAAGTGCAGCGAGGCGCAGGGAAAGGACGGCGTACCAAAGCATTTCGCTGCTGCCGACGATGTCCGCCATTTTTTTCATGTCGCCGCGGTGTCCGATGACCAGTTGCGCGAGTATGGTTTGCTCTTTGCGGGAGAAGCCGGGCATATCGGCGTTTTCGAGGATGTAGGCAGAGTGTTTGTGGTAGCCGGTGTGGGCGATGTCGAGTCCGATTTCGTGCAACCTGCCTGCCCAGCCGAGGTATTGTTGCCATTGGGCAAGGTCTTGGACGGTTACGTTTTTGGCGTGGCACAGGCTGTCCATAAAGGCTTGCGCGGTTTCGGCGACGCGTTTGGCTTGGTTGAGGCTGACGTGGTAGCGGTTTTGGAACTCGGCGGTCGTCTGATCGCGCATGTCTTCGTTCAAACCGCGTCCAATCAGGTCGTAGAACACGCCGTCGCGCAAGGCGGCTTCGGTAACGGTCATTTTGGTGAGTTCGAGTTCTTCAAACGCTGCCATCATGACGGCCAATCCACCGGCGAACACTTCCACGCGCTCGGGCTTGAGGCTTTCGAATTTGGCTTTTTTGACGGAACCGGCTTCAATAATACGGTCGGCGAGGTAGCGCATGCCTTTGTAGGTGATGTCGGCTTCTTGGGGCAGCTCGGCGGCGATGAGGTCGCGGATGGATTTGGCGGAGCCGGATGTGCCGATGGCGAAGTCCCAACCTGTACGCTTCATGAGTTTGCTGATGCGCTGGATTTCGTTGCGTGCGGCGGAGATGGCGGCTTGGAAATCTTTGGCGGTGATTTTGTTTTGGAAAAAACGCAGGCTGTAAGTGACGCAGCCTAGGGGCAGGCTTTCGGTGGCGAGCGGCTGGAGGTCGGAGCCGATGACAAATTCGGTTGAGCCGCCGCCGATGTCGATGACGAGCATTTTGTCGCCGTTGGGCGGCAGGGTGTGGACGACGCCGGTGTAAATGAGGCGGGCTTCTTCACGGCCTGCGATGATTTCGATGGGGAAGCCCAGTGCGGCTTCGGCTTTGGGTAGGAATTGGGCGATATTTTTTGCTACGCGGAAGGTATTGGTCGCCACGACGCGCACTTGTTCGGGCTTGAATCCGCGCAGCCGTTCGCCGAATTTTGCCAAACAGTCCAAGGCGCGCTCTTGGGATGCTTCGTCGAGGTTTTTATGTTCGTCCAAACCGGCGGCAAAACGCACCATTTGTTTGAAGGAATCGATGACTTTCAGTTGTCCGTTGTTGTTTTCGCAAACTTGGAGGCGGAAGCTGTTGGAACCTAAATCGACGGATGCCAGGACGTTGGTGGGCGTAGTGGTCATGAAGGGATACCGGTGGATAAACGAAGCTCTAATGTTACTCTGTCCCGCCGTTGATTGACAATATCGCAGATCAACTTTAAACCGCCGCAATATTGCACCGTATTGATGTATCACGCATTGTCTGTTTCAAGTCAATCTGCTCATCAATGATGTACGCCACCTTTGATTCCGCACGGAGATATTCTTATAATACCCGTTTTGCAAACGTCAAAAGGTCGTCTGAAAACAAAAATAGGGTTTTCAGACGACCTTTAAACCGACTAAACGAATGACAGTACACATGAAAACGGAAAACCTGATCCTCACGCCCGAATCCCCGTCCCGCCGCCGCTTTTTACTGGCTGGCGGCGCATTGCTGCTCAGTCCTGCAGCCGCACTCGCCGGCGCGCAACGCGAAGAAACGCTTGCCGACGATGTCGCTTCGGTCATGCGCAGCTCCATCAACAATGTCAACCCGCCGCGCCTCGTGTTCGCCGATCCAAACGAAGGCGAACGCTGGCTGGCGGCGATGTCCTCCCGCCTTGCCCGCTACGTTCCCGATGCCGCCGAACGCCGCCGCCTGCTGGTCAACATCCAATACGAAAGCAGCCGCGCGGGGCTGAATACCCAAGTGATTTTGGGCTTGATCGAAGTCGAGAGCGCGTTCCGCCAATACGCCATCAGCGGCGTCGGCGCGCGCGGGCTGATGCAGGTCATGCCGTTTTGGAAAAACTATATCGGCAAACCTTCGCACAACCTGTTCGACATCCGCACCAACCTGCGCTACGGCTGCACCATCCTGCGCCACTACAACAATATCGAAAAAGGCAACATCGTCCGCGCTTTGGCGCGCTTCAACGGCAGCCTGGGCAGCAACAAATACCCCAACGCCGTCTTAGGCGCATGGCGCAACCGCTGGCAATGGGGCTGACCGCGGGGTATAAACGGCGGCGGCCCGTGCAAATGCAAACCCTTTTGAATCCTGTATAATCCGCACATCTGATAATTTTAAAATTTCAGACGACCTCAAAATCCTACCGGGTCGTCTGAAAAACCGTTTATGGCAAAAGACACCCGCATCCAAATGTTTCCGCACGAATGGCGTGCCAGCACCACCCTCTCCGGCGTTTACGCACTGCGTATGTTGGGGATGTTTTTGGTTCTCCCCGTTTTGTCCTTATATGCCGCCTCATTGCCCGGCGCGGAAAACAACAAAACCTTGGTCGGTCTGGCAATGGGCATCTACGGACTGACGCAGGCTTTGCTGCAACTGCCTTTAGGCATCGCTTCCGATAAGTACGGACGCAAAAAAACCATTTATGTCGGACTGATTGTCTTTGCCGCCGGTAGTTTTCTCGCCGCTGCCGCCAACTCATTACCCATGCTGGTTGCCGCGCGCGCCATCCAAGGGGCAGGCGCAGTCAGCGCGGCAGTTACCGCGCTGCTTGCCGACTTGACCCGAGACGGCGTGCGTACCCGCGCAATGGCGATGATAGGCTTGAGCATCGGTTTGACCTTTTCCGTCAGCCTTGTGGTTGCCCCGATGATTGCCGACATTATCGGCGTTCCCGGATTGTTTATGCTGACCGGTATCCTGACCGTCATCAGCATAGGTGTTGTCGCTTGGATGACCCCCGATCCTGAAGTATCCAAGCTGCACGAAGACACACAGGCGCAGCCCTCGCGCATGGGCGAAGTCCTCCGCGACCGCCAGCTTCTCAACTTGGATTTCGGCATTTTCGCGCTGCACGCCGCACAAATGGCGTTGTTCACCGCCCTGCCTTTTGCCATGACGCAGCTTGGTTTGGAAAAAATCCAGCATTGGAAAGTCTATCTGCCCTCGACCATTACAGGGCTGGTGATTATGATTCCCCTCATCATCATCGGCGAAACCCGCAACAAGCTCAAACAAGTCTTCATCCTCGGCATCGCCTGCATCGCCGCGGCGCAAATCGGCTTATTGTTCGGCATGCACTCGATTTGGCTGATTACCGCCTATCTGATTGTTTACTTTATCGGCTTCAACGTATTGGAAGCCAGCCTGCCGTCCATGGTGTCCAAGATTGCGCCATCCGATTTGAAAGGCACGGCAATGGGCGTTTACAATACCATGCAGTCCGTCGGACTGTTTGTGGGCGGAGCAAGCGGCGGATGGCTGTTTCAACAATACGGCTTCGCAGGCGTTTTCACCTTTTGCAGTGCATTGATGCTGTTGTGGCTGGTCATCGCCGTACTCGCGCCCGCGCCCAAACCCGTCAAAAATCTCAGTTATCCCGTCAGCCCCGCATGGCAGGAAAAATACGATTCGCTCTACCAAGCATTGTCCCAAGTCGAAGGCGTTGAAAGCATCGCCTTCAGCGCAGACAAACAAACCATTTACATCAAGGCGTTGCAAAAAGGATTTGACCAAGAGGCCGCCGAAAACATCATCACAGGAGTTTAAAAAATGTCATTAAACAAAGTCATCCTTATCGGTCGTCTCGGTCGCGACCCCGAAGTCCGCTATATGCCCAACGGCGAAGCCGTCTGCAATTTCAGCGTCGCCACCAGCGAAACATGGAACGACCGCAACGGCCAGCGCGTAGAACGCACCGAGTGGCACAACATCACCATGTACCGCCGCCTCGCCGAAATCGCCGGACAATACCTGAAAAAAGGCAGCCAAGTGTATCTGGAAGGCCGCATCCAAAGCCGTAAATACCAAGGCAAAGACGGCATCGAGCGCACCGCTTATGACATCATCGCCAACGAAATGAAAATGCTCGGCGGCCGCAACGACAACAGCGGCGGCGCACCTTACGACGACGGCGGTTACAGCCAAGGCAGCTATCAACAACAAGCGCCGCAGCAGCAACAATACCAAGCAGCCCCGCAAAACCAAGAACCCCCTGCTGCCCCCCGCCGCCAAGCTCCCGCCGCACCGGCAGCCCCTGTCGAAGACATCGACGACGATATTCCCTTTTAAAACAGAATTGCATAAAAGGTCGTCTGAAAATCAGTTTTCTGGTTTTCAGACGACCTTTTTGTTGTATGTTGAAGGTTGATTCCAGATAGAAGAAAATACTTTTGAACCAAAATTGTTTCAATGTGAAACCATTTAAGCAGAGAGTTTTCAGGATATTTACTTGTGAATTTGAGGAAAATGAAAGCTACTTGGGTTATCATTGAAAATGACAAAAAACAGTTGCAGAGCAGCCGGGAAAATTGTTGTGTTTCGCTTTTTGAAGCGGGACGGCAAGTTATACAGTTTCACCGAATACAACAAATGAACATCTTTATTTATCAATTTTAATGCGTTATCTAGGATAGTATTTATGAGCAAACAGGTAACCTACAACCAACACCCCGAGCAGCAAGCCCGCGACATCATCGATCAAAAATTGGAGCAGGCGGGCTGGGCGGTACAGTCGGTGAAGAACTTTAATCGCAACAGCAGTTTAGGTGTGGCAGTGCGTGAATATCCAACCGACAGCGGTCCGGTAGATTATCTGTTATTTGTTGATGGCGAGCCGGTTGCCATGATTGAAGCCAAGCCGGAAAACTTTGGACATAAGCTTAATACGGTGGAAGAGCAAAGCGCACGCTATGCCGATAGCGAACTCAATTATACTCAGCAAGCAGAGATTGCCTTTTTATATGAAAGCACAGGCGTAGTAACACGTTTTACCAACCGCAACGATCCGGCCCCGCGTGCACGTGAAGTATTCAACTTTCACCGCCCCGAGACATTGAAAAAATGGGCAAAAGAAGGCAAAAACACCCTGCGCGCCAAACTTAAAGCCATACCTGCGCTCAATCCCAACCGTCTGTCTGCGGCTGAACTCGGTTTGCGCGATTGCCAATTAACCGCCATCGAAAATATGCAAGATTCTTTGGCAAAAGATTTGCCGCGCGCCTTGATTCAGATGGCCACAGGCGCAGGCAAAACTTATACCGCCATCAGCATTATGTATCGCTTGCTCAAATACACAGGCAAACGCCGCATTTTATTTTTAGTAGATACCGTCAACTTGGGCGAACAGGCCGAGCAGGAAATGTTGGTTTTTACCCCGTCTGACGACAACCGCAAATTTACCGAACTCTACAACGCTCAAGTCATTAAATCGCCGCACATTCCCAACGGCGTAGAAGTATGCATTTGTACCATTCAGCGCATGTATTCCCTATTAAAAGGGGAAGAACTGTCGATACCGGATGACAGCATGGAATTGGAAGAATGGGAAAACCGCTTAAAAGAACCTTTGCCCGTTGCCTATCAACCGGATCTGCCACCCGAATTTTTTGATTTTATCTTTATCGACGAATGCCATCGCTCCATTTACAACCTTTGGCGGCAAGTGTTGGATTATTTTGATGCTTATCTGATTGGCTTAACTGCCACACCGGACAACCGCACTTTCGGTTTTTTCAATCAAAACGTGGTTAGCGAATACAGCCACGAGCAAGCCGTTGCCGATGGGGTAAACGTAGGCAATGAAGTCTATCTGATCAATACCAAAATCAGCCTGGATGGCGGCAAATTCAAAGCAGAAGAGCTGGTCGAACACCGCGAACGCACCACACGCCGCAAACGCTGGCAGCAGCAAGATAGCGATGAAGACTATACCGCCAAGCAACTCGACAGGGATGTTGTCAATCCAAGCCAAATCCGCACCATTATCCGGACATTCCGCGACCATTTACCGGTGATGTTCCCAAATCGCCAAGAAGTACCCAAAACCTTGATTTTTGCCAAAAACGACAGCCACGCCGACGACATCATTAAAATGGTGCGTGAAGAGTTCGGGCAAGGCAACGAATTCTGCAAAAAGATTACGTACAAAGCCAAAGACGATATTGTGGGTGAAAACGGCGAAATCATCGAACAAGGCGAAGAACCCAAAACCGTCTTGGCAAATTTCCGTAATAGTTACAACCCTCGCATCGCCGTTACCGTCGATATGATTGCCACGGGAACCGATGTCCGCCCGCTCGAATGCCTGCTGTTTATGCGCGATGTCAAAAGCCGCAACTATTTCGAGCAAATGAAAGGGCGCGGCACACGCACGCTTGATAAAGAAGGCTTGCAAAAAGTCAGCCCATCCGCATCATCAGCCAAAACCCATTATGTGATTGTCGATGCCATCGGTGTTACCAAATCGCTCAAAACGGCAAGCCAACAATTAGACACCAAGCGTTCGGTCAGCTTCTCCGATTTAGGAAAAGCCGTCGTCTTCGGCGGCGCATATGATAGTGACAGCATCAGCTCATTGGCGGCACGCCTTGCCCGTTTAAACAAACAGCTTGATGACGAACAACAGAAGCAAATTACCGCTATCACAGGCGGCGTCCCATTGCCACAATTGGTCAAAGACCTATTTCATGCCATCAATGCCGACGAAATCCATCGGGCAGCCTGCGAGCAAGAAGGCATTTCCATTGATGAGACGCCGTCTGAAAAAACCGTTTTACAAATACAAAAACAACGCGTCAAAGCCGCCACACGTCCGCTTTCCATGGAACTCATCACCACATTGGACGACATCCGCAAACAAAACGAGCAGAAAATTGACGCCGAGATTGATGAAGTCATCCACGCAGGCTGGGCGGAAAATGATGAAACCCTGACCCAAGATTTTGCCGAATGGATACGCAGCCACAAAGACGAAATCACCGCCTTGCAGATTTTCTATAATCAGCCTTATCAACGCCAAGCCTTAAGCCTGGCGATGATTAAAGAGCTGGCAGCCGCCATTAAAAAAGCCAAACCGAAATTGGCATTCAGTCATATTTGGCAGGCGTACGCGCGTTTGGATAACGTCAGCGAACAGGTAGAAAGCGAACTCACCGCCTTGGTCAGCCTTGTTCGCCGAGTGATTGGCATTGATGACAAAATCACCCCGTTTACCAAAACCGTGCGTAAAAACTTCCAAACATGGACGTTTGAACACAACGCCCGCGCCGACAAACCGCTGACCGAAGAGCAAATGCAATGGCTGACCATGATCCGCGACCACATCATCACCTCCTTTGCCATCGAAGGGAACGACTTTGAACTTACCCCGTTCAATCAATACGGCGGCTTAGGGCAAGCCTATGATGTATTGAGTGAAATTGCCGCCAACGACCAAGACTTTAACACCCTATTAGACGAGATTAACCGACAATGGACAGCATAACAATGACCATAGAACAGCAATTGCCGAAAGAGTGGAAGAAAACTACTCTTGGTGCTGAATTTGAATGGAGTTCAGGTGGTACACCTAAATCAGGCGTTCCCGCCTATTATGAGAATGGTTCGATTCATTGGCTGAACATTAGTGATTTAAATGATGGTTTGATTAGTTATGCAGAAAAAAAAATCACAGAACTTGGTTTACAGGAAAGCTCCGCCAAAATAGTTCCCCAAGGTTCTGTATTAATTGCAATTTATGGAAGTATAGGGAAGTTGGGTATTAACACCATACCGTTAGCGACTAATCAGGCAATCTGTTTTACAAAAAAAATTCCTGAATATATTTTGAATAAATTTCTTTTTTATTATTTGTTATCAATTAGAAATCAATTAATTTCTATGGGTAAAGGTGGAACACAACAAAATATCAGTCAAACAGTGTTAAAAAGCGTCCCTTTTTTATACCCAACCAGCAAAGAAACCCAACAAGCCATCGTCAATAAAATCGAAAGCCTGTTTGACGAAATCGACGAAGGCATAGGTCGTCTGAAAACCGCAGCGCAGCAAATCCAACAATACCGCCAATCCCTGCTCAAAAACGCCTTTAACGGCGAACTCACCAAAGAATGGCGTAGCAAGCACGCAGATGCCTTGCCGTCTGAAAACGAACTGCTCGCCCAAATTCAGACGACCCGCGAACAACACCACGCCCAACAGCTTGCCGACTGGCAAACAGCCGTCAGCCAATGGGAACAAAATGGAAAAGAAGGGAAAAAACCGAGCAAACCCAAAGCACCGACACAAGCGGTTAAGTTTGAAGACAATTTTGCAGATTTGCCGAGTGGGTGGGGAGCTATAAAAATCAATCAAGTTGCTGAGATATTTACTGGAGCAACTCCATTAAAAAGTAATGCTAACTACTATGAAAATGGCTCAATTCCTTGGGTTACCAGTGGTAGTTTGAATAATGAATTTGTAGATTCTGCTGATAGCTTTGTTACGGATTTGGCTTTAAAAGAAACTAATTTGAAATTATTACCAAAACATACTTTGCTCGTTGCGATGTATGGAGAGGGCAAAACTCGAGGGAAATGTTCTGAATTGCTAATTGAAGCAACAACGAATCAAGCTATTGCAGGGATTGTTCTAAATGAAAAATATCCAATTAGCAGGAAATTTCTAAAATTTTATATGTTTAAAAATTATGCCGATATACGGAGGCAGTCATCTGGAGGTGTTCAACCAAACTTAAATTTAAGCTTGGTTGGAAATATTATTTTTCCATTGCCTTGTCTCGCCGAACAAACCCAAATCGTTGCCATTTTAGAAAGCAAACTCACCGCCTGCGACCAACTCGCCGCCGAACTTGCCAAACAACTCAAACAAGCCGAGCTGCTTAAACAGGCCGTCTTAAAAGCGGCTTTTTCAGGTAACCTTTTGGATAAATAAATTAAAGAGAAAACGAATATGACCACAACGCAAAACCACACTTCAAATGCTATCGTCCAAAAGGTTTGGAGCTTCTGCCATATGCTGCGCGATGACGGCGTGAGCTACGGCGACTATTTGGAACAGATTACGTATCTGATTTTCTTGAAGATGGCGTTTGAATACAGCCAGCCGCCCTACAATCGTGATGTCGGCATTCCGGAAGAATACAACTGGAAAAGTCTGACCGATCGCACGGGCGCGGAATTGGAAAGCCATTATCTCGCTTTGTTGCGCGATTTAAGTATGCGCAAAGGCTTGCTTGGGCAAATCTTTGCCAAGGCGCAAAACAAAATCCAAGACCCTGCCAAATTATCCCGTTTGGTGGCGATGATTGATGAAACTAAATGGACACGCTTGGGCGTGGATGTGAAAGGCGATATTTACGAAGGCATTTTGGAAAAAAATGCCGAAGATACCAAATCAGGCGCGGGGCAATACTTTACGCCGCGTGCTTTGATTCAAGCAATTGTCGAATGCGTCCGCCCGCAGGCAGATACTCTGATTGCCGACCCGGCAGCAGGCACCGGCGGCTTTTTATTGGCGGCATACAGTTATTTGGAAAAACACGCCAATCTAAACACCGACCAAAAAGAGCGGTTAAAAAAAGGGACGTTTTTCGGCAATGAAATCGTCGCCAATACCCGCCGTTTGTGTTTGATGAACCTGTTTTTACACGGCATCGGCGAAATGGACGGCGATAGCCCGATTAGTTCCGATGACTCCTTGGTTGCACCAAGCGCACGCAAAGTGGACTTGGTTTTAGCCAATCCGCCGTTCGGCAAAAAAAGCAGCATGACGATTACCAATGCCGAGGGCGAAGCCGAAACCGAAGATTTTGTCTATAACCGTCAAGACTTTTGGGCAACCACCTCCAACAAACAAGTCAACTTCTTGCAGCATATTTACACTATGCTCAAAAACAACGGGCGGGCTGCCGTGGTCGTACCCGATAATGTGCTGTTTGAAGGCGGCGCAGGCGAAACCGTGCGTAAGAAACTATTGCAGATGACAGATTTGCATACGATTTTGCGTTTGCCAACAGGTATTTTCTACGCCCAAGGCGTGAAAGCAAATGTGTTGTTCTTTGATAACCGCCCCGCACAGGAAAAGGCCGTTACCCAAGAAGTCTGGGTGTATGACTACCGCACCAACGTGCATCATACGCTGAAGAAAAAACCGATGCAGTTGGCGGATTTGCAGGATTTCATTACCTGCTATTGCTCCGAAGACCGTTCAAAGCGCGCAGAAACCTACCATGCCGAAAACAATCCCGACGGACGCTGGCGTAAATTTAGTATCGATGAAATCAATCAGCGAGAAAAAACCAGCTTGGATATTTTCTGGCTGAAAGACCATTCTTTAACCGACTTGGACAATCTGCCCGCCCCCGATATTTTAGCCGATGAAATCATTGAAAATATCGAAGCGGCTTTGATGAATTTTCGAAGCGTTGCTGAGCAGTTGGCAGATCAGTTAGACCATCAATGAATAGACTAAGGCAACTGCCGCATCTCATTACACTTCAATGATTTGGTGAATTAGTTTACTAAGCAGTGATAGCATAAAAGGTCGTCTGAAAATCGATTCTCCAGTTTTCAGACGACCTTTTTCGTTGAGTTTAAACCGCTAAACAGTCTTATCAAAAAGCAATAGAGATACCGAATAAAACCGATTTACTCCTGCCAGATAATCTCGTGTTTAGAACCATAAGTAATCTTTTTAATATTGCGTTCAAGAGCAATTTCTTTATCTAGCTTTCCTGAATATTTTGAACCTGCTAATTTTTGAAATAAAGTAATGTTCAACTCATCATTGTGGGAAGTTGTCTTTATATCTGAAATGCCCATTGCGCTATTGCCTAATAAACCTGTCAAATGAACCTGCCTATAATCCTTAGCTTCATGGACAGTAATTTTGAAATTCCCAATATCATCCAACTTGATTTCGTCATTGGCGAAAAAGCAGCCGGACAATATCAAGCCGGTAATACCCAGCATAGCTACCTTAATTTCCATCGTCATTTTATCCTTCGATAGAAGCATCTTCTAGTGTGCCGTCAAAATTGCCATCCATAACAATACGGTATCTCTCAACAAATCTCCATCCTTGAAGTCGACAATACGCAATTTAAAATTCTTTAGAATCATAAATAAAGTCTTGAAAATGACTTTCAGACGATCTGACCGACGGTTTTACCCCTATTTATCCTGTTTATTGACAAGGCTCCAATGGGAAAAGTTCTTTGATAAGCGCTTTAGACGTATAAACCTACAAAGTATGATGTAATACTGTTTCTTACCCATTTAGAGTAAGTGTATAGATTATGGGTAACTCTTTTGCTGTATTGCCCTTGTTATTTAGAAAAAATAATAATGATACGGTAAGTTTTATTATGTAATTTCAGGTTGTTTATCCATCATCCAATTTATCGTAGGAGCGATTATGCCTCAAATGAAATTTAAATTATGGCTGCCGGTGTTGCTGGTTGCCGTTTTAGCAGCCTGTTCACAATCACATCAAACAGTTGAAGCACCGGCTGCCACCAATTCAGCCGTACCAAGCCAAAGTGCGCAAGCGGCAGAGAAATTAGGAACAGGTTGGGGCGATGAGGTGGAATCTCCTGTTCATTCTGTAGATTTGCGCCGTGTCAGCCAGGAACCTTTGGCACAAAGCGTATTAAACTACTCTTCCAAAGATTATCGCGGCCGCAGCGTCAATTCGATTGCTTTAGCTTCAGGCAAAGTGGAATTGTCTGTACGCGGTGACGATGGCAGTCTGCTGCCGATATTCCGTGACAAAGGCAACTACTATCTGCGCGGTACAGACGGACAGGCATACCGTTTGGTCTATCAAAACAACAGCAACAAAACCTTGGAAATCGTAGCCAGCGTTGATGGTTTGGATGTGATTTCAGGCAAATCGGCCAGCAAATACTCCGACGGTTATGTCTTGTACCCTCATGATTCTTTAGAAATCGAAGGTTTCCGCAAAAGCAGCAGCGCGGTGGCGTCGTTTGTCTTTAGCAGCCCCCGCGACTCTTATGCCGCCAACTCGGATAATGGCTCCATCCGCAATACGGGTGTAATCGGCACTGCAATTTTCGAACTGTACGACCCAAACCGCAGCAGAAATGAACCTCAAGCCTTTCCCGCCGATGACGGATACGCCAAACCTCCTACCCGATAAGGCATAAATAATAAAAGCGGTCTGTAAACCAAATAAGGTTTCAGACCGCTTTTTATTTTGCAGTAGCAATGAAAATAGAATAACTTGATAAAGATAAACAGGAATAATCTGTTCTAAATTATCTTGAGACAAAAGGTCGTCTGAAAACCGGTTTTACAGATTTTCAGACGACCTTTATGCTTTTGAAGCTCAGTTCAACCTATTTCTTCAAAATATATTTGCGTACGGCGGCGTTGTGTTCTTCCAGATTATGGCTGAACTGGCTCAAGCCGGTGCCGTCCATTTTGGAGACGAAATAGAGGTATTTTTCATTCGACGGATGCGCGGCGGCATCAAGGGCGGCTTTGCTCGGCAGGGCGATGGGGGTCGGGGTTAAGCCGCTGCGGGTGTAGGTGTTATACGGCGTATCGCGCTGGAGGTCGGCTTTGCGGATTTTGCCTTTGTACGCGCTGCCCATGCCGTAAATCACGGTCGGATCGGTCTGCAGGCGCATGCCGATGTTGAGACGGTTGACGAATACTGAAGCAACATGGGCGCGGTCGTCTTCGTGGGCGGTTTCCTTTTCAATCAGGCTCGCCATAATCAGCATTTCATACGGATTTTTGTAGGGCAATCCGCTTTGGCGATCTTCCCAGGCGTCGTTCAGACGACGTTGCATGGTTTGATAAGCGGTTTGGTAGATTTGCAAATCGCTGCTGCCTGCGTCGATTTCGTAGCTGTCGGGGAAGAACTGGCCTTCGGGATTGCTGCTGAGCGCGTCGGGGGCAATCGCCTGCATGAGTTCCGCATCGCTCCAGCCGCGTGTTTTGTGTTCGATGTCGGGCGTGTTGTCGATGATTTTACGCATGGTGGCAAAACGCGAACCTTCGACGATTTGAACGGTAACGGCATCGGGTCTGCCGTTGCGGATTTTCTGTAAAATGCCCCAGGCGGAAATGTTGGAAGGGAGGCGGTACGAGCCGGCGTTGAGTTTGTTGTGTGCGCCTATCAGGTAGGCGGCTGCGACCAGCACATGGCGGTTGTAAACGACTCCGTCTTCGGCAAGCGTACGGCTGACGGAAGAAATGCCTTGGTTTTTGGCAATTTTGATGCGGTATGCTTTGCCGTTGTCTTTGGGAACGAACAGCAAGGCGGCGAACACGGCGGCAACGGCAACAAAAAATACCGCAAACCATTTCAACATTTTTTTCAGCATGGTAGGATTTTTGATTTGTGAACGTCGTGCGACAGTATAACCGAAATGCGCGCCTTCTTCCCTGCGCGCCCGCCCGACGTATGTTTTTTCCGCCTCAGTGGTCGTCTGAAATAAAGGGTCGTCTGAATATGAATCTTCCGTCCGAATGCCAAGACATTGACTGGCAACAAGGCTGGTGGCAGCCTGCACGCCGCGCGTTTTCGCCGAACTTCGAGCCGCGTGCAGAATCAGAAGCCGTGTCGCTGGTGGTTTTACACAATATTTCGCTGCCGCCTTTCGAATATGGGACGGGCGCAGTGGAAAAGCTGTTTACCAACCGCATCGACCCCGACGAACATCCGTTTTTCAGCGTCATCCACACCTTGCGCGTTTCCAGCCATTTTCTGATTACCCGCGAGGGAGAGGCGGTGCAGTTTGTTTCTTGCGACGATATGGCGTACCACGCAGGCGTGTCGTCGTTTCGCGGACGTGAAAAGTGTAATGCGTTTTCGGTCGGCATCGAATTGGAAGGCTGCGATTTCGAACCGTTTACCGAAGCGCAATATCAAACGCTGAAAACCCTGCTGCAAGCGTTAATCGGACATTACCCCATCACCGCCGTTACCGGCCATCAAGACATCGCGCCCGGCCGCAAAACCGACCCTGGCCACTTTTTCGACTGGCAAAGATTGCAGGCAGCGGGTTTTCCGGTTGTCCGTTAATCGCTCAAAAATGCCATATAGCATTTTTCAGACGACCTGGCCCGATTTTGGGCTATCATTCTCGGCATTTGCTGTCAGAAAAGTTTATTTTCGTTATAATTGAATGTTCATACGGGACAATCCGTGTCCGACTCCGACGAACTTACTCGCGGCAATACGATTCCGCATACCGCCCAAAGGCAAACCCGCCTAAAGGCAACGAAGACGGAATGCCGCTCTTACAAAAAAGTGATTACCCATGATTTTCATCGTCTTAGGCTTGGCAGTCATTCTTGCCGTCATCGCCTACAATATGTATCAAGAAAACCAATACCGCAAACAGGTGCGCGAACAGTTCGGCCACTCCGACAAAGACGCGCTCCTGAACAGTAAAACCAGCCATGTGCGCGACGGCAAAGAATCCGGCGGCAAAGGCCTGTTCGTCAAAAAAGCGAACAAAGCCCAAGAAGCCGCGCTGCGCAACCTGCAAGAACAAGACGAAATCTTCGCCGCCAAAGCCAAACTCGCCAAGCCTTCCGCCATCAAAACCGATGTCGAGTTGGCGATAGAAGACGACTTCACCGACGAGCCGGTACAGCATACCGTCATCGGTCTGAACAACGAAATCACCACCCAAGCCGCCAGCGACGAGCCGGTCAACCTGCCGTCCGCCGCCAACCAGCCTTTGGTCAGCTTGGACGAATTGTCTCAAGTCGAATTGCCGTGGTTTGACCCGCGCTTCGACTATCTCGCCTACATCGCCCTTTCCGAAGCACAAGAGCTGCACGCCCTGCCTCGTCTGTCCAACCGCCACCGTTTCCAAATCATCGGCTGCACCATGGACGACCGCTTCCAAGTTGCCGAACCGATTCCGAGCGTGTATTACCAAGGTTTCGTCGTCGGTCTGCAAGCAGTCAGCCGCAACGGTTTGGCAACCCAAGAAGAATTGCAACAGTTCAACCAACAGGTTGACACCTTCGCCCAACTGATGGGCGGCAAAGTCCTCCACACTGATTTGGCGGCGTTTACCGAAGTCGCGCAGGCATTGGATACCTTCTGCGCCCGTGTCGATCAAACCATCGCCATCCACTTGGTTTCACACAGCAACATCAGCGGCGTCGAACTGCGCGCTTCTGTTGAAAACCTCGGTTTCGTGTTGGGCGAAGACGGCGCATTCCACTACACCGGACAAACCGGCAGCCCGATGTTTGCCATCCACAGTCTCACAGGCGACGCGTTTACCAACGCCCTCTTGGACAACCAGTCCTACAAAGGCTTCAGCATGTTGCTCGACATCCCGCATGCGCCCGCCGGCGAAAAAACCTTCGACCTCTTCATGGACTTGGCGGTACGCCTCTCCGGTCAGTTGGGCTTGGATCTGGTCAACGACAAAATGGAAGAAGTTTCTACCCAATGGCTCAAAGACATTCGCAATTACGTCTTGGCGCGTCAGGAAGAAATGCTCAAAGTCGGCATCAAACCCGGCAGCAAACAAGCCCTGCGCCTGTTCTCCTAAAATCGAATGTAATCAAAGCGGATATGTCGTTACGGCATATCCGCTTTTTTTCGGGTAAAATTCAACTGTTTTCAACCCATCATTTTTCAGACGACCTTTGACCGTCCCATCCCGTATCAGACAAAGGTCGTCTGAAAACCTTCCTTCATGAACCCGACCGCACAACACATCCGCCACCTTACCGACCTCCTCAACCGCTACGCCTACGAATACTATACCCTCGACATGCCCAGCGTACCCGATGCCGAATACGACAAATTATTCCGCGAACTCGAAGCGTTGGAACGAAACCATCCCGAGCTCAAACTGCCCGACAGTCCGACCCAGCGCGTCGGCGGCGAGCCTTTGGCGGGATTTGCCGAAGTGCGCCACGAAGTGCCGATGCTGTCGCTGACCAACGCCTTCTCCCCGCAAGATGAAAACGGCG
>ERZ772971.809-NODE-809-length-18947-cov-6.647893_pt1 | contig 18947 bp, 21 predicted proteins | sample MGYA00511943_ERZ772971 | MGnify/ENA primary metagenome ERZ772971 (study PRJEB29015, sample SAMEA2737929) | human oral metagenome | biome: human oral; feature: human-associated habitat; material: dental | place: China | collected 2144 ... | reverse complement strand
TCATCACAGCTCTCCGGTGAACCTAACGGTTGAATTAAAACTGCTCCAAAAAGTCTAATCGTCCGCTCTCAAAATGTCGCACATCCTCAATGCCGTATTTCATCATTACCAGCCGGTCGATGCCGCAGCCAAAGGCGAAGCCGGTGTATTCATTTGGATCGATGTCAGCGGCCCGTAGCACATTCGGGTGGATCATGCCGCAGCCTAAGAGCTCGATCCAGCCTTCACCTGAACAAACTTTGCAATCCGGCTTTTTACCTTCGCAGAACGGACAGCTCAGCGCAAATTCAAAGCTCGGTTCAGTGAACGGAAAATAAAACGGGTTGACGCGCACATCCAACTTCTTGCCGTAATATTCCTGCAAAAACTCTTGCAGCGTGGCGATGAGATTGCCGACGTTGACGCCCTTGGCGACATACACGCCTTCAACTTGGTAGAACGTGTGCTCGTGCCGCGCGTCCAGGTCTTCGTTACGAAACACCCGGTCGGGTACGATGGCGGCGATCGCCTCGCCTTTTTCCAAATTGCCATGATATTTTTTCAGTACGCGGTTTTGCATGGTTGAGGTGTGTGCCGGCGCGATCAAGCGATCGCCATTGACATCAGTCTCCTCGGTCATGAAGGTGTCATAATCATCGCGTGCTGGGTGACCCTTCGGGAAGTTCAGGCTCTCAAACATATGAAATTGATCGTCAATTTCACGCGACTCTTCCGTCACGAAACCCATGCGGTTAAAAATGTCAGAAATGCTGTCAATCTCGGCGCTCAGCGGGTGAATCGTGCCACGCTCACTCGGCAGCAACCTAGGCCGTGGGGCATTGACGTCCATCGGCGCCGTTACGTCAATTGGTGGCAGATCAATTTTTGACAGCTCATCCTCGCGAGCCGTAACTGCCCGCTCCAACTCCTGCTTCAGTTCATTAACTTTCTTACCAAACGGCCCGCGCTCCTCGGCCGGTAACGTCGCAATAATGCTATAGAGTTCCCGCAGCTCTGCGCTCCGCAACGCACTGCGCGGTTCAGCCGCCTCAGCCACGCGTGATAATAATAGTGCTCGAACTTCCTCTAACGTTTCCATGTCATCGCCCTTGCATTAAAAACATCCCGACAACCACGGCCGCCATAATCACAATTATAATCCAGGCCGGTGCCAGCGTCGTTGTCTGCTTCGTATCTTCCAAATATTTTACATCCTCTACGCCGTCTAGACTGGCTTTTTCCTGAAGGCCCGACGCCTTGGCCTTCTCGCGCAGCTCCGCCGCAATGCGTTCTTGTAGTTCACTGCGCCGATCTTGTTGATTTACAAATAATCCCATAACCTTAGTATAGCAGATATGTTATAATGGCAGTAATAGTACAGTAAGGAGGGACTATGGCCACGAAGAAGACTACTAAAAAGGCCGCGACTGCAAAATCCAGTCCAAAGAAGACGACTGCTGCAGCTGCTACATCGAAAACAACCGTAACGCGTGTCACCAGCAAGGCTGAGACGAAAAAGCCAGAGGTCAAATCGACTGCTGCTAAACCCGTCAGAACTAGCTCACCACGCAAAAAATTAGATACCAAGTTACCGCGCAATCTCGTCAATATCGTACTCGCCGAAGTTGCTGGTACGTTCACCTTGACGCTAGTCGCCTTGTTCTCGGCATATATGATGACGCCGTTTTACGTTGGTCTAGCACTGGTAGTATTAGTGCTCGGTATTGGTGCAATCTCCGGTGCGCACATTAACCCAGCCGTGACGTTCGGTCTCTGGACGATGCGTAAGCTTCGAGCTATACTCGTACCGTTCTACTGGGCAGCACAGTTCCTCGGCGCAATGGCTGCCGTTGTCTTGATGGGAGCAATTTCATCAGGTAGTTTCGTCATTAACTTTGACCAATTCACCACTTTCTCGTGGGCGATCTTTGCCGTCGAGCTCGTCGGTATGGCGGTCTTTATGTTCGGGGTGAGCGCTGCTCTGTCGCGCACCGATCTCAAGAATACCAGCAGGGCTGTAGTCATCGGTATGTCATTGACGCTTGGCCTCGTCGTTAGCGGTGCATTGCTACCACTCGCCCAAAATGCCGCTGTTCAAAAGTACCAAGAAGAGCAAGCAAATGCGACTCGGCAAACTCAGCAGCTAAAGGATCAGCGCACCTACCCACGCGAAGTGTATATCAGCGGCGCAACGCTGAACCCAGCAGTCGCCCTAGCCGTGACTGAAAAGACCAACTCACAGCTGCAAAATGCATCAGCACCAGCACAGAAAACAGAGAAAATGTATACTCGCTTCAGCCTTGAGGTAATCGCTGCAACCCTCGTTGGCGCAGCGCTCGGTGGTAATTTGTTCTTGCTCATCAACTACCGCAATAAGGAAGAAGAGTAAATCATAGTTCTACCATAACGATATCCCGCCTCTTTTGGCGGGATATTTTTTGCGTTAGTCTTCCTGCGTTGGTCGATCGATCAGCTCTGGCTGCGTTTGATGATCACCACCAGCGATCCTGACCACGTCTTTATCAATCTTGCCCAGCTCCTTGTACGAATTATTATAATGCCCGACAGTGGTACTGAGACTTTTGCCCATCTTGGTCATCAGCTCATCAAACTTTTTGATATGCACGCCCAGCTGACCGACACGTACCTGAATATCTTTGGCCTGCTCCTCAATTTGTAAACTCCTCAGACCCTGCAGCACTGTCTGCAAATACGCCAAAAAGCTCGTCGGACTGACGATGATCACCCGCTTGTCACGAAAAGCATATTCGATCAAATCGCGGCTCGAACCGCCCGCACCAACATTATTGATGAGCAGGTCATAATACAGCGACTCACTGGGGATGAACATAAAGGCAAAGTCCATGGTGTTCTCACGCGGGCGAATGTATTTGCTGGTTTCGTCAATGCGCCCCTTCAGGTCAGCCTTCACCTTATTCAGCCACAGCTCGCGCTCAGCCTTAGTCTCGGCGTTAATCATCCGGTTGTAATTTTCCAAGCTAAACTTACTGTCCACTGGCAAAATCTGCCCCTTATCCAGGAAGATAACTGCATCAACAATCTCGCCATCCTTGAAGCGATATTGCATCTGGAATTGCTTGGCAGGCAGCACATTATCCAGCACGCTCTCCAGGTAAAACTCGCCGAATACGCCGCGCTGCTTCGGGTTTTGCAAGACGTTCTGCAGAGTTTTTAGGTCAGTCGCCACGTCGACCACCCGCTTGTTCGTCTCGTCCAGCTTGGCCAGTCGCCCTGTCACGTCCGCTACCAATTTGGCGCTTTCCGACAGCTGCTTTTGCACCGAAGTTTGCACTTGAGCATTGCTGCGCTCGAGCTTGTCACTAACTGATTCATTCAGCTTGGCGATAGTCCGCCCCAGCTCCACCACGTCGGTTTTGATGAGCTCGACTGATGACTGCTGTTTCAGCTCGCCGAGCTTTGACTGCAGCACGAACAACGTCGCGCCCAGCCCCATAACGATAATACCCAAGAGAATAATGATAATGATTTCCATACTCTTAGTGTACAGGGATTATAGAGACAAGACAACTCGTGCCAGCAGGACAAATATAGCCAAAAAGATAATTGCCGCCACGTTACCGCGGATCCGATTCAGCCACATTGCGGTTGCGTACACGAAGCCAAACGCCACGGTTGTCACTATCAGCGACAACCACCACACCTCGGCAGTCGAAACGCCAACACCCCACAGCGCACCAACCGCGGCGAGCACCACGAGCAGCGGCCGCCTGACTCGATTGAGGGCGATAATTGGTACGAGCATAACGCTGACCAATACCAGCGCAACGTAGGCACCGATTTGCGCACTGTTGGCGCACATCGACGGGTCGGCTGCTGGGCCACAAATAATCTGCTTTAGGATAAAGCGATCAAGCGCCAGGGCGATCAGCCATGTCACGACACCGCCGACCATACCGCTGATGACAACTCGCCAGAACACCGCCGGCGTCACAGGAAACATATAGGCTGATTCTTCCTCGTGAAAAACTTTCTCAAACCACTTCACAATAGATACAACTATACCAATAATTTGATAAAATCTCAACCCTATTTTGCAGTGCGTGACACCTGTCGCAACGGCATGTACCAGAATATGCCCACCCAAGCGATAATGAGCCCCCCAGCCACATCAAGCGGCGTATGCACCAATGCCACCACCCGCCCTATACCAACCAGTAGCGTCATCACTAAACAGGCCACGGCCCACCCTCGACACTTTGCGCCGAACCACACCGCCAACGTGATGGCCATCGTAAACAGGGCGTGATCGGACGGGAAGCCCGGATTATCCAAAAACGAGGCGCCGGCGCTCACGCCCGCTAGTTCAAACGGACGGAGACCTGATGGCTGATATAGCAACCCGATAATTTTTGCTGCGACGAACGCCGTCAGCCCCGCCATTAACACTCGTGTATACACTTGATGGCGCCGATCTCGTGGTACGTATCGGATGAGCGTATACATCCCGATCAACACCACCGGGATCACCAGCCCGTCGGCAACAATTTTCACCATCCATGAAATATCCATAAGCCCCATTATACCCTGCTAGGCCCTGGCGTCAAACCCTGCGCTCGACCCGCTGGCTTGCACCGCTTTACCATCCGTAGTATAATCAGACACGCGTTGGGGATTCGCCAAGTGGTAAGGCACCGGGTTCTGGTCCCGGCATTCGGGGGTTCGAATCCCTCATCCCCAGCCAAGAAAAAGGATTGACGTTTTGTCAATCTTTTTTCTTACGCTTTGGTTTGGTATGAACCTGATGGTCAGTCGATGTTTCTTGAGATTTTACCGTGGCTGTCGCACCCTGGCTAAAACCACTTGCCCATATTGCCAAAATCCACACACCGGTTAGGAACAGGAGCGACCAGCTACCGCCCGGTAGGTCAAACGTCGCCCCAAATATCATTGACACTCCGTGACAGAACGCCATGCTTTCTAGCAGCGTCAACAGCAGTAGCGCCACGACGCCCATCACGGCACTTACTTTTCTTAGTCTAGCCGATATATCCATGGCGAGCAAGAACGGTAGCGCCCCAACCTCTGCGACAACGAGAACGATGGCGCACACTGCCGCCATCACGCCCGGTATTCCAGCCAGCATTGATGGAAACTTATCAAACGAGAATAGCTGGCTCAAGACGATGACGAGAATATATCCGGCAACGATTAACCGTACAATGTGCACGACTGGTATTGGTCGTTTGGTTGATGTTTTCTTCATAGGTATAGTATACCGACCTGCCCTAAAAAGCTCAAGCTTGTTGTATTATTTACCAAAGCGCTTGCTTTTTTTACTAAAAACACGTACAGTGACAACAAGCGAACGATACAAAAACAAACACTACTGACGTTTCTTTCGCTCTACGACATCCACCACAACAAAATACCGTTACGAGTGTGTAGCGGTATTTTCCGTTGTTGGATAAATCACAACTCTATATATAGCGTATACGTGCTATAGTAACAATATGAAAGAGCATCGTGAGTCGAGAGGGTTTGTTGAGTTTGGTCCAAAAAATACCGCACCCGTACCATTACCTGTCATTAATGAAATTGAGCAGATTCGTAAAACATATGATCCAGGGGCAATCACTGAGCTAGCGACTTCAATTGTTCACGAGGAAGACGGTAATACTTGGTTCGATATGTACAATCCTCTCCTAGCCGCCCGCCTCACACCAGAGGAGGCGAAGCAATACCTCAAGGAACACGCTGCATTTCATGAAGGATCTCAATCAATTGATAGTCTCACGCCGGACCATGACGGTAACTACGTCATCCTGATCTCCGGGCATCGTCGTAAACGCGCTATCGAGCAGTTACTGAGCCAGCATGATATTGCACCGGAGCGCACCCTAGTAAATGTCAATCTTCGCCGTGGCATTACCTTTGAGGAGGCGCTCGTTGCCCAAGTGCGCGAAAATACGCACGAGAAAGTATCGCCTACTGAAACCGCTAAATATATCGAGCAACTACACGCCTACCTTGAGAATAAAGAAGGGGCGCAACCAACCTACAGGCGACTGTCTATGATGACCGGGATTAGTGAAGGCATTATTAGTACTGCGCTACGATTCCAGCGCCTACCGGAAAGCATCCGACTACTTGCCACCACTCATGGCGATATCCTCCCCTACTCAACCCTTGTAAGGCTCGAGCCACTAATGCGCAAACGGGGTGAGCTGTATGATAAGCTACTCTCGCTCGGGCAAACCATGGATGGAGAAGATTGTAAGACCTATGTCAAGAATCACCTGCATATTGTGGCAAACAAAATTGTTAAATTGCGCCTTGGCGCCGAGAAACGCATTCACTTCATCCAACAACAAATTAGTGATATAGAACTACAAATTATCAATGCCCAGCCCAGCTTTGACCTTATAGCAGAAACCAGCTCTGGAGCTCAACGAAAGGCCTCGAATACCCGTCTCGGTAGTGCCGCCATATCAGCCTTACGTCATGCCTACGAAGACGATCTAGGGAATATACCACCCGAACAGCTAGCTGACCTCAAGGAGTTCGTCGCAAAAGCCAAGGCATTAGCGGCCCCTGCTGTCAATGACTACGAACAAGAGTTGCCGCTACCCGCCTAATCAACGGCTGCTTTTTGCGACTGCTCCGCGCGCCACTCGGCGATCTTGCCGTGATGCCCACTCAGCAAGACTTCCGGTACTCGTAGACCATTAAATACCTCTGGTCGCGTGTACTGCGGATACTCCAGTGTCTCGCCGTCTGAGAAGCTCTCAATCTCGGCTGATGTTTCGCCACCCAGCACACCCGGCAGCAGCCGTACGATCGAGTCAATGATGGTCATTGCCGGCAGCTCACCACCAGTCAGCACAAAATTACCGATACTCCACTGCTCATCCACGAGTTCCATAATGCGCTCATCGACGCCCTCGTACCGCCCGCAGATAATGATGAGCCCCCGGCCATCATCCGCCGCCGTGCGCGCCATCGCCTGCCGCCAGCGCCGACCACGTGGAGTCATTAGGACAACCTTTGCGCTCTCGTCACGCGACCTGGCGAACTCCACCGCCCGCCACAACGGCTCGATCATCAGTAGCATCCCATCGCCACCGCCATATGGCGTATCATCCACCTGCCGACGCGGCCCCAGGCCAAATTCACGCAAGTTCACCGTCTCGAGCGAAACGATGCCGTCTTTTTGCGCCTTCCACATCATAGACTGCTCAAATACCCCAGTGAACATGGTAGGAAATAGCGTGATTACTTGAAACATTCTCATCTGATATAGTATACCGATTATTGACTATTTTGTCCATGTGTGGCACAGTAGAGACATGGCAGGCATTGAAACAGTCGGACCACACCCTAACGACTTTCCCCCCCAGGGAGAGGGTCAGACTTGGGAGATCGATCTAGATAGTAGTGAGATCCCCGAGGTCTACGACTATACAACAGGGGAGTATCCTGACGAAGCAGCATAGTAGTCAGCGGTGATATATCACCAAAAAACCGCCCAAGAGGGCGGTTTTTTAGCACAAATAAGGCTCTCAATGGTTACCCATTGCTCGCATAGAGCTGTTCTCGCATATTGTCTGTGCTTGAACTAGTTATGATTATATATCAAGATCATCTAGTTCTGCAAGCTCTTTTCGAGCATTTTCTGCATAAGAAGAGTTATTTTCCACAGTTTCATCTGTTGAGTTGTCCACAGAATCATCATCTGAAGCGGCAGTCGTAGTTTGTTTAGCACTCGTAAAGCCGTCGTTATTGACAATTTTCAGGTTGTAGCGCGCATCATTTTTCGTCCCCAACGCCCTGAGCAGCGTCCGCAGACTTTGGGCTGTACCGCCACGCTTACCGATGACCCGACCGAGATCCTCTGGGTTGACCGTCAGTGTGAGCAACACTCCCTTTTCGTCAATCAAACGCTCGACGACGACATCTTCTGGATGTCCAACCAGCGCCTTTACTACGTATTCTACAAATTGCTGATCTATCGTTGACATACTGCCCCTCCTTGGAATTAACTGTACTCCTAGTATAGCATAGGCGATTTGCCGAGGGCAACTATGGCAATTGGCACTTTTTGGCGCAGTGGGCGGTAATGTTCGCTTTGTGCTCAGCCTCGGTCTTAGCAAAATAGGTTACATTGTCGTCGCCGCTCAAGAAGTAAAGGTAATCCTCCTGAGCCGGATCGGCCACAGCATTCAGTGCCGCGAGACCAGGCGAGGCAATTGGTCCAGGCGGCAGCCCCTTGTGAATGCGCGTATTGTATGGTGAATTAAGTGTGTGCGAGCGAGCGACACCGGCCTTATCGGCGGCATAATGATACGTCACGTCCGACCCGAGCGGCATATCCTTTTTGAGACGGTTATAGAACACGCTGGCAATCCGCCGCATGTCCTCGCAGGTCGTTTTACCTGGACAGCCAATCGACTCACGCTGGATAATTGAAGCCAGCGTCAACCCTTGATACAGCGACAGTCCTCGCGCCGCAAATTTTTTCTCGAGACTATTCTCAGCCACCACTCGGTCTAGCTCACTGATGGCCCGCTGCAAGGCTTGCTGAGCGGTGGCGTCTGACGGCAAAAAATACGTATCGCCATAGATATAGCCTTCGAGATCGGCGGTCGCTGGCTTACTTTTTAGTACCGCACCGGTATAAGTAGCAGTAAAGGCGGCCGTGATCTGCTCATCGCTGTAGCCAGCCCGCTTGAGGGCGCTGGCAACATCGGTCTTTTGGGCGGCAGGCGTCGAGGTCTTATCACGCAGCGTTGCCCCTGGATAAAATAGTACCGAACGCCGATCCGGTTTGCCACCGAGTAAATGCTTAAGCACCGACGCCACATCTTGATCTTGTGTAAAGCTGTACACGCCCTTGTTGAAGGTGCCGGTAACGTTATTTAACTTGAGGTAAATTGTCATGGCAAAGGCGCTACGAATAATTTTTTTATCTTCAAGTTTTTTGGCGATAACCTGTGCCGTGTCGCCACTAGCGATCTCGACACTGATTTTTTGCCGCGCCCCGGCGTTGACCGGACGAAGCATTTGCTTGTACCAAATGACGCTGCCAAGCAGCACCACGCCCGCCACCGCGACAACTGCTGATACAATAATGAGCCACAACCGCCGTTTTTTAATCTTCAATTTCTTCATCCGTGCACCTCCAAATAATCTTGCAAAATAATACTCGCCGCCTCAGCGTCAATGTCACCCTTATCTTTGATCTTGCCAGCTAGGCGCTGTTCGGCCTGAACGCTGGTTAGCGATTCATCCTGATAAGCGATCTCGGCATCAATGTCCAGCTGACCCAGCCGCCTAACAAAATCAACCACGAACTCTGTTTGTTGTGTTGGCTCGCCAGACTGATTGCGCGGATAGCCGACCACTACCAGCGAAATATCGTGCCGCAGCATAATCTCTGCCAGTTCTTCCATGACCCGCTCGTCATTAGCCACCCAGCCAAACGGTACCGCGATCCGCACCTGCGAATCGGCCATCGCCAGACCGATCCGTTTCTCGCCCACATCCAGCGCTAGGAAGTTTTTAGCTTTCATTGAGCTTGAATTCGATGTTTATTCGTTTGGTATCATTTGGCACGGTGCGTACCCAGAACGGAGAGAATTTCACATCAACATTTTCGATACCCTTGATGGCTTCGAGCGCTGACTGGATGTCGCCATAACTTTTACCGCGCGACTGCTCCTTGACCTTTTCCTCATCAATGGTTGGGCCGACGACAGCATTGGCGGTGATGTGAGCAATGAAGTTGCTGCCCCGGCCACTGAACTGCGCAAACTGCGCGCTATCAACACCATCTTTATAGATCTTTTGTGACTGCTTGCCCTCTAGCTCCTTGTTGGCGGTCGCCTTGAGGTAGGTGCTTAACTCTGATTTTTCGATACCAACCATCGAGGCGGTCACCACTGTTTTAAGCGTCACTGCACCAGTCGCTTCACTATCAACGGCGACACTTGGAGTCGGCGTGCTACGCTGCTCCTGGTAGCTTTCTTTAATAATGGTGGTTGATCCGCCAAATGACTGCTCGACCTTAGCGCGAAGAGAGTCGGCCTTTTTTTCGTTCAATAAATCACTGGCGCGCTTAACGTCATCGCTACTGACCACCGTCACCTCACGACTGCTGCCCCCTGAGGTTTCGCCAACGAGGGCAGCGCTGACCCCTGATGGCATTCCCGATACGGAACCACTTTCACCGTTATATTCCGCCCCGATATTGGCAGCTGTCACCATGACGGTTGAGCCTGAGGCATTGGAGCGACTAAACGTCACCGCGCTATCAGTCGTAAAGGTCATCCCACCGCTCGTACGAATCGAGGTACCGGCCGGAACGGTCTTGTCTAGCAGGCTGATCGAGTCGGTCGCGATACGCAACTTACCCTTAGCCCGCTCACCAACCTTCTTCTTGCCGGTCGCCGAAAACTCAACGGATAGTTCTACTTTTTGCTCCTGCTGGCGCGCTTTAATCACGTCAGCGGTCGGGTCAGTCACCCCGTCAGCCCTGAGTGTTACTTTCTTATTTACCGTCACCGTTGTTGTCTTAGCTGTGATAATCACTCGCGCATGCGGCGCAAACCAAATCGCCCATACTAAAAACCCGATGAATAGCAGCGCGGCACCGCCGATTAGTAAGAACTTTTTACGAAATAGATTAAAGTTCGGGACTTTTGGCGCTGTCTTGCTCTTGTTAGCGTTATCCGCCGGCTTCGGCGCTTCGTCGTCCTGTTTTTTGGATGAATCAGTGATGGCCGAATCAATCGCCTTATCTGTTTCATTAACAGGTTGCGCGCTCTTTTCTAGCTCGCCGACTGGCAGCTCGCGCCCATCGATAATATCATTTTCGTCGTCCACCTTCAGTACCGGCACCTCGGCCATTTCTGGCTTGCTCTGGAGCGTCTTGGCCACTGGAATTTTGGCCGCCGCCGCTAAGCCAGACAGAATCGTATCACCGGTAATCAGCACGACTCGCTTATCAACCGACGCGGCCGTCCGAGCGATCAGCCGCATATTAACAGCGCTACGCAGCACGCCAACCCGCTTGGGTGGCACCAGCGCAATAATCCGCTCCTTCGACGCCTTTATCTTGCCAACAATGGCAGTGATATCATCTTCGACGTCAATGTAAATAACATCTTTATTCATCTATATTTTGAGTAATCGGTTAACTTTATCCATCAAGCCATGAGCATCTTGATTACTTACCATTGTATCATACCCAACCCGCAGCAGGCCCATTACCGTGATAAATGTGTGATCCGTGATGTCGCCGGTTGTATCAGTGATACCGATGACATCAGAGGGTTTGATATGCTGAATTGTTGGCTTTTTCGTAAATGGTAGTTCCTTGTACCACGGCTGATTGGCCAGTGCATCAACGAGCTGCTGCAAGCTCGCGCCACCACCACACAGCAAAATTCGGTTCGGTAAATGATCGACGCTGTCAAAATCACCGAGCGCCAGCTCAACGCCCGACAGCCACACCTCAAGGGTTTTGTCAATCGCCCCGTCAAGTTTGCGCTTGAGCGTCGGCTTGATATATTCCTTGTCCGTATTCACCTTCAGCTTTTCCGCTTCTTTGTAACCGAGGTCGAGATCCGTCGCAATCATCCGCGTAAAGCTCCGCCCACCGATGCCGAACATCTTGGTGCCCTCAACGCCGCCGTCATTGACAACCGCAATATCAGTCGTGCCACCACCGCAGTCGATCAAGATCGCCGTGAAATTAGAATTTGCATCCGTACCGAGCACGCTCCGGCTAACTGCAAACGGTTCGGCCGCCACGGCGATTAGCTCCAGCGCTAACTCGTCAGCCACCTTTTCCAGCGCCCCGATATGCACCATTGGCGCAAATGCCGTATAAATCTGCACCGCCACGTCCCGCCCCTGAAAGCCGATTGGGTTTGACACCTTGTAGCCATCAATATGAATGCTGACTAGTGCTGAATTAACCAGCTTTACCTCAACATCCTCATTGCCAGTTTCCAGCGCAATCTGCGCCTGTGCCTTGCCCTGTGCCCGTTCCTGCACCTTCTCAATGATGAATTCCATCTCGGCAACGTCCAGCGGTTTATCGGGCTGCGGCCGGCGATAGCGAATGGTGTTAGTCACACCCTTGACCAGCTCACCGGCAATGCCGATAATCACCCGCCTGGCCTGAACACCGGCCTTGTCCTCAGCCTCGGTCAGCGCTGCCTCGCAATTGGTCACCACACCGGCGATATCAGCGATCGCGCCTTGATGCATGTCGCCCAGATTCTGCTGCGCCCGACCAACTCCGATGATCTCGATATCATCATCCTTGATCTCGGCGATCAGCGCCTTGATATACTCCGTACCAATGTCGAGACCGACCAGGTACTGGTGTTCATCTTTGTCTGTCTTCTTGAAAAGCCTATCTAACACCATAGTCTTTATGATTATATACCATTTGGGTGTGGATTGGCTAGTTTTGACAAAATATAATCTTGTTTTTGAGCATCAAAAAAGAAAGTATCGACCATTTGCCTATCCTCATTTTATATGTTACATCTGAAATGCCGTTATCCAAAAACATATTCCGGCTATCAGTGAAATTGGGGTCATAACATACTTTTCTTTCCTGCTTTTTGAAATGATGTTCATAATGGTATTCAAAGACAGATAAACAGCAAAGAAGAAACAAATATATTTGGTAACCGTAAAAGGTAACCACAAGGAAATAAAACCTCCGGCTTGCAAAATAATTATCATTGCAAAAATTTGGATAGCCACCGAAATGACTGCCACAACTCTCAATTTCTTAGGTAAGATTTTATGTTGTCCGCCCATGGTAAATTCGCCCAGAGGCAAACCGCAGGCAACAAGCACTGTTAAAGCTGCTATAACTCCAAATAATACTGCACCTACTATTGAAAACATAGATCAATATACCTCCTTTCGGGTGTCTGGGGCGCCCTCGCTGAGAATAGCCTTAATACGCCGAATCCCAGCAGCGCTCGCCTCCTCTTTGATGATGGTGAAACGCTTGCCGCCCTCAGCCAATACGCCGGTGTGTTCGACATGCGGACCGCCGCAGACCTCAAAGCTAATGACGTCATCACCTTCGCCGATGGAATAAACTTTTACGGTATCGCCGTAGCGTTCACCAAAAGCGCCGATTGCACCCAGCTTCAGCGCCTCGTCAGTCGGATAAATGGCAAAACTAACTGGCAAATCAGCATCAATCCAGGCATTGACTTGATCTTCCACCGCTTGTTTTTCCTCTGGCGTCAATTTATGGTGATTGAAATCGAAACGCAGGCGCTCGGCGGTGATATTACTACCGTGCTGCTGCAATTCCGGAGCGTTGAGGACTTTGCGCAGCGCCGCTCCCAATAGGTGCGTTGCCGTATGATATTTCAGATGAATCGGATCGTGACCCTCCAGGCCGCCGCTAAACTGCCCCTTGCGCGCGGTCTTAGAGCGCTGGCGTTGCTCGTCCATCTTAGCGTCAAATTCGGCGCGCCAATTATCAGAAAGCTTGATACCTTGTTTATAGGCCTCTTCGGTACTCAGCTCCACCGGAAAGCCAAAGGTATCGTACAGTGTAAATAGTTCTTCGCCAGTCAAACCATCGTCGATATACTGCTGCATTTGCCTGAGACCTTTACGCAGCGTCTGGCGGAAAGCTTTTTCCTCCTTGACGAGGACAGCGATAATTTGCCCACGATTCTCTTTAACTTCTGGAAAATCTGCTTCATATAGGTCGGCAATCACTGGTATGACTTCCTCGAGGAAATTCTGCTCGATCCCCAGGTCAAAACTATAGCGAATCGCCCGGCGTAATAAACGACGCATCACGTAGCCCTGCTCCTTATTGCTCGGCACGCAGCCGTCGACCGCCATAAAGGTAGCGGCCCTCAGATGATCAGCGATTACCCGCATACTTTCGGTATGTGAATCATACTTTTTGCTGCTCAAATCCTGCAATTTCTCGACGATTGGCCACAGCAAGCTAATCTTGAAAACGTCGGGGTCATTATTCACGGCCGCCGCAATTCGCTCCAGACCCGAGCCATGATCAATGTTTGGCTTTTCTAGTGGCTCAAACACACCGTCCGCCACTTTTTTATAGGCCATAAAGACATTGTTGCCAATCTCCATAAAGCGACCACAATCGCAGTTCGGGTGACAATGCCTACCAAACTTCGGATCGTGCTTAACAAAGTCAAACTCATAAAACATCTCGCTATCCGGCCCACACGGATCACCAATTGGCGTGGTTTCCGGTCCACCATTGCGGCTCCACCAGTTCTTGCTGCCATCATAAAAGAAAATTCGCTCTCCGGGGTGAATGCCACGAGCATAACCAGCTTCTTCCGAACCAATATCGACCTGACCGCTGCTCAGGCCTGCTGTCTCGTATAGTCCTGCCCAGACTTCCGCCGCTTCAGTGTCTTTGGGAATGCCGTAGCGATCATCACCAATGTAACACGTGATATAAACGCGGTTCATGTCCAGCCCAACCTCTTCGGACAGGAATTGCCACATCCAATTGATCTGCTCTTGTTTGAAATAATCGCCCAAGCTCCAGTTACCGAGCATTTCAAAAAATGTCGTGTGGCGGTTATCACCGATATCATCAATGTCTTGGGCCCGCAAGCACGTCTGCGAATCAGCAATGCGCTTACCCTCAGGGTGCGGCTCACCGAGTAGATACGGAATCATCGGCTGCATGCCCGCACCGGTAAATAGCGTGGTCGGATCATCGGTTAGAATCAGCGGCGCGCGCTTAATGACTGCATGAGCCTGTTTGCTGTAAAAGTCGAGGTATTTGAGGCGAATTTCTTGAGCGTTCATAGGAGCAATTATAGCACAAGTCGCCTCAGATACTCTGGATCTTTATGAACGTTTTTTTCGCATCAGCAGTACTGCACCACTGATGATAGCAGCAACACCAGCCCCGATCGCTACCAGTAGACTCGTACCGGTATCGGCTAGCTGACTGCCTGCTCGGCCTTGCGAAGCGCCCGGCTGCCCTGGTTGACTCGGCTGACCCGGCTGGCTAGGAGCACCTGGATTGCCCGGCGCCGTTGGCACGGCGTTCCACTTAGCGTATAGCGTGAAGTCAGAATTTGGCATCGTATGGACGTTAAAGTCCCACTGCATCAGATAAGTTGGATCAGCGTACCACCCAGCAAAGGTATAGCCAGCCCGCGTCGGATCAGCTGGCCGCACCGCTTTGGCAGTGTAGGCGACCGTTTGAGATGGTACCGGTGAGCCTGAGCCGGTATTAAACGTCAACGTGTAGGTCGGGCACTGCTTGGCATCACCATTGATCGTCCAGCCGTGACCACCGTCGGCCACTGCCTTTTGCAGTGCTGCATGCGCCGCCTTCGCTGTACAATATTTCAGGCCGGCCGCACCCAGCGTCACTGGTGACTTGAGTACTGCATTATTCCAGGCAGTCAGTGTTGCGTCGTAATTTTGCACCGATAGCGCCGTATTGTCAAGCATATTCGCCCCGCCAGCATATGGATTCCCCGTAACGTCCTGTAGCGAAGTCAGTTGCCAGCCAGCCAGCGACTGGTTGAATGCCCGCGCATTGGCTAACATCCGCACCATAGCATGTGCCTTCGTCATATTCCACAGCCCGATCGGCTGATTGAACAAATTTGCCCACTCGAACATGCTATCAGCGTATTCAAGTTTTGCAGTATTCCAGCTGGCAATTGACGAACTGCCGCCGTTATTGAACGCCCCTGCATATGCAAACATATGGCCAGCACTCGTCACATTTTCCACATTCCACGAACCGATGTTTTGGTTAAACTGTCCGGCACCATGGAACATATTAGCAGTTGTCGTCACATTTGATGTATTCCATTGCCAGTTGGCACCCTCACCCTTGAGCGAGTGAGCCGTGTCGAACATGCTCTGTAAGCTCGTTACGTTCGTGAGATTTGGCACATCAGTCGCCTTGACGTCCATATTCTCAGCGCCCCGAAACGCCGAGTCCATGCTGCGCCACGCGCCCGTTCCCCACTGGTCAACTGACATGATTTTCAAACGATCACCGGCATTATTCACATAAATCTGCGGAAATGTACCGCCGATACGAATTGTGTGACGACCCTCGTCGCTGTATGTACAGGTATGGCTACCGGTCACACCCACAGCGTCAGGAATACCGTCATTGTTACAGTCAACCGTATAATTATATCCCCCGCCTGTCACCGGTATAGTAAATTGATCGGTGTTTGATGCGCCCGGTTTCGTGGTGTCAATCGTCATGACAAAATCAGTATTGTTAATTGGATCAGCTTTCGCTGGCTGCGTCATCGCCAGTAGCGTCAGACCGCTAACACCGAGCGTGATAACCCCCGCCGTTAGCATCGGCAGCAAGCGCCCGCGTTGTTGTAAATATTTCATAAACCCCCTATTATGTTCATGTTACTCGTTGTGCTATTACCCCAAATAATACGCGATTAGGCCCTCCATTGTCAAGAAAATCCCGCCCTCATCGCGGGCGGGAAATGTCTCAGTTTATCACGTCGTATTATTCGGCACTTGGCTCGTCAGCGTCCGACTGAGCCGGCTCTTCTTTTGGCTGGTTTTTACGAAGCTTCTCTGGATTGCGGATGGCTTTGTGCCTATCAGCAGCTGGCTCTTTAACCCACTTTGGCAAGGCGACGCCAGCTTCTTTCAATAACTTAACAACACGCGGTGTTGGCTGGGCACCATTGTCCAAATATTTCTGTGCTAATTCAGCCTGAATATTTGCTGCTTTAGTGTGTGGATTGTAGCTGCCGACATACGCGACCACGCGACCGCTTGATGGATGGCGCTGCGCCTCTTGTACTGCCAGGCGGTACACCGGATAACCCTTGCGACCCAACCGTTGCAAACGAATTGCTAGCATGTGTGATTTCTTCCTTTTCTTACAACTCTTTGATTAATGTATTACTCCTAGAGAGTGTACACTATTTCGCTATGTACGTCAATCTGTTTGAATTATCCCGCCGCCCAGACATTCCTCGCCGTCATATATCACAGCCGACTGACCCGGGGCGACGGCGCGCTGCGGTTCAGACAGCTTGACTGTCACCTTCTCGCCATCATCATCGTTCACACGCGTAATCTCCGCATTAATGAGCGACGCCCGATGCCGCACCCGAATTTGACAGGTATCGCCTTTTGGCGGCTGATTAATCCAGTGAACGTCAGCCAGTGTCAATTCTTTCCGCCACAAACTACCATTATCAATTGAGCGGGACACGTAAACTTCATTCTTTGCCATGTCCTTGCCAACGACATAATACGGCAAGCCGCCACCAATATTCAGGCCATGCCGCTGCCCCAGGGTATAAAATATCGCCCCGTCATGCCGGCCAACAATCGCGCCCGTTGGCTGATCGATGATATCGCCCGGGCTAGTCTCAACATATTCTGACAAAAACTCGCGAATCCCCACTTGCCCAACAAAGCAAATCCCCATCGATTCCTTTTTGCTGGCCGTCCACAAACCCCGTTCTTTGGCCATCTCGCGCACCTCAGCCTTAGTAAAATCGCCGAGCGGGAACATAGTTTTCGCCAGCGCCTCGGACGTCACCCGGTAGAGGAAATAGGTTTGGTCTTTGTTGTCATCGTGAGCGCGGAATAGTCGACCCTCGCTCAAGCAAGAATCTGCTCTGCGGGTGGCGCGAGGCGGGGTAGCGCCCGAAAATGTTTTCAGCTCACCTGAAAAATTTTCAGGGGCGGACCGAGCGACAGGACCCGCGGGAGAAAAAGTGCGTGCATAATGCCCCGTTGCAATATACTCCGCACCCGCCGCCAACGCCACCTCTAAAAACAACTTAAACTTCACCTCTTGATTACACATCACATCAGGATTCGGCGTACGGCCCACTTGATATTCGCAGATCATATAGTCAACGACATTTTGCTTGTATTCTTTCTGAAAATCGAACACCTGAAAATCAATTCCCAGCCCCACCGCCACGCGCTTGGCATCAGCCACATCCTCGGCCCACGGACAGTGCATACCCGGCAGATCCTCCGACCAATTTTTCATATACACGCCAGTTACCTCGTGGCCTTGCTCGACCAATAGCGCTGCCGCTACCGACGAATCAACGCCGCCCGACATACCAACAAATACCCGAGCCATCAGCGCGACACTCCCAGTGCAAATAAACCGATCCGCAACAATTCGCCGACCGCCAGCCACCAACCCCACGGCGTCAGCCACCACCATGCACTCCAATGCCTGTCGTGCGTCGTCGGGCGTGCCCGCAGCTCAACATTCGGCAGTTGCGCTGAAAACTCAGCCAGCGCTCGCCGCATGTGATAGCCGCTAGTAACCAGAATGATACGCTTGATGCCGCGCTGCGCTATAATGCTCGCCACTTCTTGGGCATTCTGCTTGGTGGTTTCTGAACGTTCATCCATCACCAAGGCCGCAGTTGGCACACCCGCCGCTTCGGCTTGTTTTCTCATGGCGGCGGCATTAGACGGGCCGGATTTATCGGCCGCAGCACCAGACAAGATAATAGTCGGCGCCCAGCCAGCTTGATATAATTTGACCGCCTCAGCCGTGCGCGCTTCGGTGTCGCCGCCGCTAATGACAATGATGGCGCCCGCTTTTTGACATTGCTCCGAGCCCGGGCGTGGACAATCTTTCAAGTCATCCGGCGACAAATAATAACTCAAGCCGACAATGACCGCGACCGCAATTAGTACTAAACCGATTAATCGATGAATCACTGCGTTCGCTCCCGTTCCATACGCACTGCAGTAATAATCTCGTCCGCCGCCCGCATAACTTGCGTCTCATCGTTCAGCCGCCCCAACGTCAGCCGCAGACTACCGTCAATCGCCGCATCACTCAGTCCAATCGCCGCCAAAACATGCGATCGCGTCCCCGAATTAGCCGCACAGGCACTACCCGTCGCCACCAGCATGCCACGCGCTTCCAGTAAAAACACTAACCGCTCAGC
>ERZ772971.803-NODE-803-length-19035-cov-4.125079_pt1 | contig 19035 bp, 19 predicted proteins | sample MGYA00511943_ERZ772971 | MGnify/ENA primary metagenome ERZ772971 (study PRJEB29015, sample SAMEA2737929) | human oral metagenome | biome: human oral; feature: human-associated habitat; material: dental | place: China | collected 2144 ... | reverse complement strand
GGCGGGTACGCGCCGGACGATCCGTTGTGAAAGGTGCCGAATGCGTGTCCGCACTGACACATGCGACCACAGGTTGGTGGGCGCGGCATTATCCTGTCACGCGGGGGGCCTTCCCGGACACTGTTCTACTCATCTGACTTTCTCCGCCTGTGCGTGAGTCCAGTCACAAGGGGGGAAGTGTGGTGGGCTCCCGGTAGGGTGGCGCCCATGACGCAGAATCCTGACCTGCGGGCGACCACCCCCACCTCCATCTCCGGCTTGCGCGCCGGCGCGGAGGTCGGCGGCTACCGCCTGGTGCGTCGGCTCGGCGCCGGCGGGATGGGAGTGGTGTGGGAGGTCTCCGACGGCGACGGACACCACGTCGCCATGAAGATCCTGCACCCGCAGATCGCCGCAGACCCCATGGCCCGCAAGCGCCTGGACCGCGAGGCCTCCGTCCTGGCGCGTGTGCGCGATCCGCGCGTGGCCCGCATCCTCGACATCGAGACCGGTGACGGTGCCGACGGCACGGGCGTCACCTTCGTCATCACCGAGCTCGTCGACGGTCCCACCCTCCAGCACGAGGTGGACCACGAGGGCGCCTACGACCTCGCCCAGGACGTGCGCGACCTCGCTGACCTCGCCCACGGGCTCGTGGACGCCCTCAAGGCCGTTCACGACGCCGGCGTCATCCACCGCGACCTCAAGCCCTCCAACGTCATGTTGGGTGCGCAGGGCCCGGTCCTCATCGACTTCGGCATCGCCCAGCTGGCCGACGACGTCCGCCTCACCCAGACCGGCCAGGTCACCGGAACCCCGGGCTTCATCCCGCCCGAGATGCTCGACGGCGGCGAGCCCAGCCCCGGCGTCGACTGGTACGCCTGCGCCGGCGTGCTCCTCTTCGCGGTCACCGGCCGCGCCCCCTTCGGTTCCGGTCCCTGGCAGGCGGTCTTCCGCCGGGTCTACGCCGGCACCCCCGAGCTCGGGCGCCTGGAGCAGGACGCTCCCGCCCTCGCCCGTGCCTTCACCGCCGCCCTGGCCCCGGAGGAGGCGGACCGCCTGTCTCCCGACGACCTGCTGGCGGTCCTGGACGAGATCTCCGAGGGCGGCAACGGCGAGACCGCCCTCATGAACGCCATGGGAGGCGCTGCCCCGACCATCGGCTACGGCGGCCTGCCGACCGCACAGGCCACCGCGCCCCGGCCCATCAGTGCCGTCTCGGCGCCGCAGCCCGTCGCCCCGACCCCGACGGGCGCGACCTCCGGCTCCTACGGCTACCTCAGCGCCCCGACCGGACCGAGAGCCTCCGGTGTGTCGGCCCCGCAGGCCTTTCCGCCCGCCACTGGTCCCCAGAGCATGCCGGTGCCTCAGGCCCGGCCCGCGGCTCACGCGGCGCCTGCCGCGTCGGTGGGGAGCTCTCCCCAGCCGACGGGGCCGGTGGCGCCGGTGGGGAGCTCTCCCCGGCCGACGGGGCCGGTGGCGCTGCCCGACTGGGCGCGCGAGCCCCGCCCCCACCGCCTGGTGACCGCCTCTGTCGCCCTCCTGCTCGCCGTCCTGGGGGCCTGGATCCCCGGCTGGTCCGTCCTCATCGCCTCCATCCTCATCGTCGTCGTTGGCACCGTCGGGCGCGCCGACGACGCGCGCCGCTACCGCAGGCTTGAGGCCGGACGCGCCGCCCGCGGGGACACCGCCCGGATGGTCGCCCTGTCCCCTCTGTACCTGCTGCGCTCGGCCATGGCCTCCTCGGCCGCCGTCGTCACCGCGGGCATCGTGGCGGTCATCGTCGGCTACGCGGGCATCGCGTCCGGGGTGGACCTCGTCGGAGCCTCCGGCGTCGTGCAGGGCCTGAGCAAGTACCACATCACCGGCGCCTTCGCGACCGCGCTCGTGGCCGTGTTCCTGACCATCGCCTGGTTCGTCCCGTGGGGCTCGCCCACGCGCCGCGGCGGCCGTCGTCTCATCGAGACGGTCACCCGTTCGTCCTCCGTGCGCCTCGTCGTTATCATGGTGCTTCTGGCGGCGGCGCTCGGCGTCGTGGCGCTCTACGCCGTCGCGGCCCTGCCCAGTACGAATCTCACGCCCTTCGTCGCCTGAGGACCGCCCGGTCTCCCGCTCGCCGCCGTCCGCCTTGCGGGCCGGGAGAGGCGTGAGGGACGACTCAGGTCGGTGCCTTCGGCTCTCAGCGGCCTGCCAGGCACAATGTCTAGGGTCGCCCGTGCGCATGAACCACTGCGTTCTTGTCGCTTCCGACGACCCGGGCCCGCCCGCTGCGGGTTGCCCGCCGTGCCGCCGGTCGTGACCGCGCACACCCCTACGTGACCGGAGGAGCCTATGGCCTCGAACAACAGGACCACCAAGGCCGAGCGCCGTGAGGCCGCACGTGCCAAGGCGCAGGCGATGCGTGAGGAGCAGGAGCGCAAGGAGAGGCGGGCGCGTCTGACCCGGCGCGCCATCCTCGGGGCGGGCGTCGTTGCGATCGCCGGGGTCGGTGGCGCCATGTACCTCGACTCGCGTGGCCGGGTGAGGCTGGAGGGCGGCACGATCGTCAGCGAGAAGGCGGGCAGGAGCGGGGTCCCCGGCCCCGTGCTGGCCGACGGCTCCTGGACCTTCGGAGGCTCCCTCAAGCCCGGTTCCGTCGCCTCGGACGCCACGATCGTCGAGGTCTTCTTCGACTACGCCTGCCACTTCTGCGCCTACTTCGAGAACCTCCACCACAAGGAGCTCAAGAGCCTCGTCGAGAACGGGGACATCACCCTGGTGCTGCGTCCCAGCAAGGCCCTGGGCAGCCAGTGGACGGACATGGCGATGAACTCCGTCGGGGTGGTCCTCGACAAGCAGCCCGACGCCGCCTTCGCCTTCCACGCCGCCCTCATGAGCCTGTTCGCACGGATCTTCGACACCAAGGACACGTCGCTGGCGACGGTGGAGAGCATCGTCAGCTCGGCGACGCAGGCCGGTGTCTCCACGGATGTCTCCGCCGAGTTCGAGGCTGCCGTCAACGAGGGCCGGTACTCCAGCTGGATCACGCTGGGCACCGACACCCTCGACAAGTACAACATCAAGGGCACCCCCACCGTCCTCGTCGCAGGCAAGCAGGTGGACCTGAAGAAGGTCGGCACCGAGAACGGCCTGACCGACCTCATCCGCTCCGGCGGGGTCAAGGACTGAGCCCCGGAGCCGGGGCGGCCCGGGCCCGGGCGTGTACGGTACGTCCGGGCCTGTAGGCTGTCCCGCGACGCCGCGTTAGCTCAGTTGGTAGAGCAGCTGTCTTGTAAACAGCAGGTCATCGGTTCGAGTCCGATACGCGGCTCCACTTTCCGGCGCAATACCGCCAGAAGACGTGCCCCACTGGTACGCCAGCGTAGGCTAGCGTACGCTCCAGATGGCTACACCAATGGCTACACCGGCACACCAAGGGGCGTCACATGGCCTACGGAGACGGCACCAGACCTCACAGAGTCACCCGCACACGCGCCGACGGCACCACCCGCACCTACTGGCGCGCCGCCATCGACGACGGATGGACATCCCAAGGCACCCGACGCCGCCGCACCGTCAGCGGCGCCACCGAGGCCGAGTGCAGACGCAACCTGCGCAACCTGCGCCGCGAGATCAACGCCCGCCAGGCCAACACCGTCAGCCCCCGCACCACCGTCAAACGATGGGCAGACACATGGCTCCCCGTCCAGGCCGAGACACTCCGCCCCAAGGCCTACGCCGTCACCGAGACCATGGTCCAGCGGTGGATCGTCCCCACCATCGGACACCGACGACTCTCCGAGCTCACCGCCGCCGACGCCCGCGAGCTCGACGCAGCCCACCGTGCCGTCGGCAACACCGGCACCACCGCACGCACCTGTCGTCGCACCCTGGCGAAGATGCTGCGCGACGCCCAGGTCGAGGGCCACGAGGTGCCCGCCGCCGTCCTTGCGGCACCCATGCCACGCGCCGCCGTCAACACTCGCACTGAGATCCCAACAGCAGACGCCGTACGCCTCCTGCGTGCAGCCATGTCCCCCGACGAATGGCCCCCACTGCCCGCCGACGCGACCGCCGCGCAGCGCAAGACGAGGCGGCTCGCCGCCCAGGTGCACGCCTCCAGGTGGCTCGCCGCCCTCCTCCAGGGCATGCGCCAGGGCGAGTGCCTCGGCCTGACCTGGGACCGCGTCGACCTCGCCGCCGGCACGGTCACCATCGACAGGCAGGTGCAGGCCGTTCCCCGACGAGCCCGCGACGCCGGCACCGTCGACGCCGACTGGTACGGCGCCGAGCACATCGCAGGCGCCTACTACCTCGTGCCCGTCAAAAGTCGCGCGGGCGTGCGCGTCATCCCGCTCGTGCCGGCGATGGTGGCGGTGCTCGCCGCATGGCGTGAGGAGTGCCCGCCGTCGCCGTGGGGGCTGGTCTGGCCGAGGCCGTCCGGCGGGCCGTGGTCGTCAGGAGATGACCGGATGGCATGGCAGGGCCTCCAGGATGCCGCCGGAGTCGCCAAGGGTGCCGGAGGGCACTATGTGGTGCACGAGGCCCGGCACTCGACCGCGACGCTGCTGATGGCGCTCAGGGTGCCGACTCAGGTCGTGATCGCGATCATGGGACACGCGAGCATCAGCACGACTCAGGGGTACCAGCACGCGGACCTGGATGAGATGCGGACTGCCCTGGCTGGTGTCGCGGGCATGCTCCAGATCGAGGGGTGACCGGCTCCTGCTGGGCGTGGAGTGAGGGTGCAGCCCCCAGTAGGGAGGCTGCACCCTCGTGTCGTGTCACCCCCGCGTGGTGCGGGGCGGGCCGACCGACGTCGTCGATGCCGTTGCGTGTCGGTCCTCTACACCCACTGTACGCGGGTCGAAATCATCGTAGGCGCTCGTATATGTGCCCCGCCACCCACACTAGATAGTGGCGTGGGCCACTATGTGGGGGTTACGTTTTGGGTAGGCCTGTGGTACGCTAGAGGCACAGGCAGGGAGGACAAGCCACCCGCCCCAATCGGGAAGGAACCCGACAATGAGCACCACTGTTCACCCTTACTTTGTGGCCAAGGCGTCCGAGTGGATGCGGCGCGCGGGCGGCGACCCCGCGCGAGCGGGCGACCTGGCCCGCTGGGCGCAGATCGCCTGGCACGCTGGCCGCGGCGCTGACGGTGCCCCGGACCACACGGGTGGTTTCCGCTACCGAGGCGTCCTCATCGCGGAGGACGGCACCTTGCTGGCCGAGACCCGCAGGTGTGGGCGGAAGCGCGGCCCCAAGGCCGACTACGTCGACCTGGGTGACCTGCGGCGCCTGACCGGCACCGACGTCGGCCCCCACGTCGTCGACATGGCGCTCGGACGGATCCGGCGGGCTGTGGGCCAGCCTGTGGCCCACGTGCGCTTCTCCGAGGTCTGCGAGGGTCGCGCCCCCCAGGCGTGACCCTCACGAACCGCCGGGCGGGGGCTGCACCCCCGCCCGGCGGGCATGAGGAGGAGATGATCATGAGCGCTCAGAGCACTGCACGCCGGATCCTGCGTGACGCGGCCCGCACTGCCACCCTTGGCGATCTGTGGATCGCCACGGACGAGGAGGACCTGGAGGCCCCGGACCCCGAGGGTAACCTCGACCTCTACGACGACGGCCTCTACAACCTCGTGTACCTGTGGGTGGACACGTACGCCCACACCGCTGACCTGTCGGTCAGGTGGGTCCTGGCCGACGGTAGCGACCTCTACCAGGCCGCTGACGAGGTCGACGTCGACGGCGCCGGGTACGGCGACGTGTCTATCCGCCACGTCGGCGGCGTGAGCCGTGCTGCCCGGGCACGCCTGGCGGCCATCATCGAGGTGGCTCTGAGGATGCGGGGCTACGACCCCGACAAGTTCTCGATCGGGGGTGACCCCCGATGAGCACGCCCGACGACGTCGCCCGGTTCCTGGCCCGCCTAGCGGGCAGGACCCAGGAGAACTACGCGATCGACCTTGGCCTGTGGCGCGCGTGGCTGGCGGGGCGTGGCGTCACCCCCGTCGAGGCGAGTCGGCTCGACGTCGAGCAGTGGGTCGCTCAGCGTCGTGCCGATGGCGTCGGTGCCCGCACCGTGGCCACCAACCTGTCACACCTGAGAGGCCTCTACCGGTGGCTGCTCAGGGAGGGAGTCCGCGACGACGACCCGACCGCCCTCGTCGTCTCACCCCACTACGGGCGCACCGAGCGCCCATGGCTCGGACGCGACGACGTCGGCCGACTGCTGGAGGCCTCACTGACCTGGAGCGGCGGCGAGCTCGCCGGTCACGTCCACCTGTGGGCGCTGTCCGGCCTGCGCCCCGGGGAGCCCAGAGGCCTGCGCGTGCAGGACCTGGGCGCCCACGACGGGCGGCCCACGCTGAGCGTGACCGCCACCAAAACGCCGGGGAGGGAGAGGCTCCTCCTGCCTGAGGTGACTGCCCGTCTCCTTGCCGAGGCCGCCGACGGGCGCCGACGCGGGACCCTACTCATCCACCCGCGCACCGGACGCGCGTGGACCAAGGCCACCGAGCAGGCCAGGCTCGCGCGGCTCCTGGAGCACGCGGGCCTGCCGAGGGTGACGGCCTACGGGCTCAGGACATCATTCATCACCCTCGCCCTCAGCGCCGGCATCGACGAGCGCCTCGTCATGATCAGCGCCCGCCACACGTCGACCTACCAAACGGCCCGCTACGACCGCATGCGCGATCAGGTCGAGCGCGCAGTCGGCCCCGCCCTGGCCGACTGGCTATCCTCGCCTCAGGACACTGCCGGGGTGGTGGCGTCATGAGCAGGCAGGAGACGAGGGTGTACAGCGGTGAGATCAAGACCGTCCGTGAGGCGCTGAGCCTGACCACACTGGCCCTGGCGCAGCTCCTCGGAGTCTCTGAGGCCACCATCAAGAACTGGGAGAAGGGGAAGTACCCCCCGCCGGCGGGCGTGGCGCGCGAGCTCACCGGCCTGGAGGCGTGGACGCGGCGATGCGTCGACGCCGTCACCACCACCGCCCAGGAAGCCGACGGCACCCCGATGGTCATGGTGTGGCGCCTGACCGACGACATGCCACCCGGTCCGGCGCACACACTCGGCGCCGCCTGGTGGCGCTCTGTCGCCGCGAGGGCACGCGAGCGCGTGCCCGACCTCGTCATCGCCTACCCCGACGAGCTCGACCGGCTTACCGGCAGCCGAGACATGACGCTCACGCGAGCGATCACCCCGGCAGTCCTGCCGCCGCCCCGGTAGGACTGGACGAGAACAACCCCCACATAGTGGCGTGGGCCACTATGTGGGGGTTACGTTTTGGGTAGGCCTGTGGTACGCTAGAGGCACAGGCAGGGAGGACAAGCCACCCGCCCCAATCGGGAAGGAACCCGACAATGAGCACCAAGATCACCGACGCCATGATCATGGACTACGCAGCCGCCACCAACACCGAGGTAAGCACTCGCACCGAGACCTGGGACAGGAGCATCGCTCTCCTGCTGCCGGAATGGAACATCGTCATCACAGCCGACAACGAGCGGGTCTTCGGCGACTACACCGGCGACATGTTCAACCTCTACGAGGAGGTGGACCTCAGCGCCTGCACCTCCATCGAGGAGGCGGCTAACCTGCTCGCCTCCACCACGCCCGAGCGCCTCTGACCGCGCGAAGAGGCCCCCTCCACCCCGATGCTGGGGTGGAGGGGGCCTCTTCGTCATGGTGTAGCCAGGCGCTCTCTGGCGTGGATCTCCTCGCGCAGCCTCGCGTGCTCGACGTCGGCCTGCTCGTCCAGGTGCGTGAGGCGCCCGTCGATGGCGCGCACGTCGTCGCGTAGGCCGTCGAGCTGGGCCTCGGTGCGGGTCATCCGGCGGGCCACCTCGGCGGCCTCGGCGCGCTCGGCCTCGTCGGCCTGGCGGGCTGTCTCGGCGGCGTCGAGGCGAGCGAGGACGGTCTCGAAACGTCGGTCCAGGTCGTCTCGGAGGTTGAGATCGTGGTTGTTGGTGGTCTGCTCGGCGGCCTTCTCGGCGGCGGTGGCCGCGCGGGCGGCGTTCACGCCGACGTGCGCGACCACACGCTCAGTCAGTGACTGGGCGCTCCGCAGACGCCATGTCACCCACCCGAGCATGGCGACGACGAGCGTGACGGCCGCGGAGACGACCTCCGGGGCGGTGAGCACCTGCACCGCCGGGTGCGGCGCAGCCCCAGCCACCACCGCCGTCGCCCAGGTCATGCGCGGTCGGCTCCCGTGGCCACGCCGGTGTCCGTGCGGGCCGGGTCGGCGAGGCTCGTCAGGACGCTGGCGAGGACGGCGGTGCCGGTGATCGCCAGCGCGGTCGTCCAGTCGACGGTGGTGATGGCCTGGCCGACGGCGAGGGACGCGAGGAGCGTCTGGGCGGCGGTCTTGATGGCGCGCTCGGCGACGCCGGCCCAGAACGTGCGAGAGGTGTAGGCGGTCATAGTGACTCCTTCGGTGGTTGTGGTTGTGGTTGGTGGTGGGGTTGGTCAGGGGCGGGTGGCCTCGGCGACGCGGCGCACGGCGTCGTCGATGGACTCGTTCATGGTCTGGCCGATGGAGGCCAGGGCCTCGTTGTGGGCGACCCACGCGAGGCGGATCAGCTCGTTGTACTTCTCCCAGGTACCAATGACGCGGACCCCGACGACGGGGTAGAGGACGTCGGCCTCGGCCTGGGTCTTGGCGGATGCGCCGCCGATACCGGACAGGTTGATGGTGGCGTAGACGGGCTCGCCCCACGGGGCGTCAGTGCGGATGAGGTACATGGAGTCGTTCTCCTTCGTGGTGGTGGTGTTGGTGGTGGTCGGGGTGGCCTGGGTGGGCGTGGTGTCGTCGCCGTCGACGGGCGGGCGCAGGACGTGGGTCCAGGCGCCGGAGGTGGTGTATGGGTGGCCGGTGAAGCTGACGGTGCGGGTCTCGCCGCCGGTCTGGTCGCCCGGCTCGCCGTAGATGTCTCCGATCTCGCTGATCCAGGCCTCGGAGATCTCGTCGCGACCGGTGACCATCGCGATGTGGCCCACGCCCCCTGATGCCGCCTCGGACAGCAGGCTGTCGCCGATGGCGAGGTTGTCGGGGTAGGGGCCGACCTGGCTGTAGTCCAGGATGGCGAAGCCACGCTCGGCCGCGTAGGCGCGGAAGTTCCCGGTGTACGTGTCGGGAGGGAAGGGTGGCTGGATGCCGCCGACGTTGTAGGCGTGCGCGCAGCCGGATGAGCAGTCCATGCTGCCGCCGTCGCGAGTGTCGAGGCGCTCGTACTGGGAGTAGCCGACGTCCTCGTAGTCGCACTTCTTGCGCATCTCCCATGCGGACTCGTTAGCGAGTGCCATGTGCGTCCTTTCTGTGTGGTGGCATAGGAAAGCCCCGGCACCATCGGGGTGGCCGGGGCTGGTAGGTGGGTGGTGTGGGTGGGGGTCAGGTGGTGCGCTCGTAGAGGCTGTGCGCCACGTCAGGAGTCCAGTCCTCCTGTGAGGAGTGCTCCTGTAGCACCCTCCAGGTGGTCCCCTGCCAGGTGACGAGGTCGCCCTCGTAGTAGGGCACGCCCGCCTCCCAGGGGTGCGCCGACGGCGACGACGGCGGCGTGTAGGGCTCGGACTCGCCGCCACCGCCAGGCGCCTCGCCAGTACCGCCGCCGGTGCCGGGGGTGGTGTCCTGGCCGGGCTCGGCCGGCTCGGGGGAGCCGGTGACGTCGACCCACAGGCCCCCAGGGACCCCCGCTGCGCCGGGCTCCCAGACGTTCGCGCACGCCGTCGACCGCCACACACGGCCGCCGTGCGTGACCTGGTAGCCGACCGGGTACGCGTCGTGCGCGCCCGTCGGCCGCACCCACACAGGCCACCGTCCCGCCGGCGCGCCATCAGCACGGTCGCGGGCAGCCAGGTAATCGGCTGCGATGCGCTCGGCCTCAGCCTGGGAGGTAGCGAGGATCTGCCTGCGGTGGGCCTCCGCCAGCAGCAGCGGCCACACCTCGGCCCAGCCGGCGGCGTCGAGCGCGCGCACGTCGTCGATCAGCGCCATGCTCACTCGCCTCCCATGTCCGCAGGCCACCCCATGACCTGCACCCTCGTCCACCCGTCACCGGACGTCTTCACCGTCGACGATGAGGGGGCGTGCACGCTCTTGAGGTACATGCCCACCGTTACCGCCTGGCCGGCTTTGAGGTGGAAAAACGCCGACACGCCGGTGTTGCCGTCGTCCGCGCTGTTGACCCTCGCGCGCCCGATCGGCGTCGTCCCATGGATGTCGTGGTAGACCTCGACATCCATCGTCCCCGACGTCACCTGGCACCACGCGGAGCCGATGACCAACATCTTGCGGTCATAGGGGGCCGCCTCGATAGGCACGCGCACGAGCTCGACCCACCTGCCAGCGGCCACGGTCTGCGTGCCCGAGACAGAGGGGGCGGCGCTCGCCTCCCACGTCTGCGGCGTACCGACAGCGGTCAGCACGTAGGCGCCAGTCCTGGTGGTGCCGTCGGCGACGTACATCGTCGGGCCGATAGACCCGTACCACGGGTGCGCCGACGTCGGCGGCGCACCCGCAGCCTGCGCGGCCGCGAGCGCCGCACGGAACGCGGCGACGCTGGGGAATCGGACGACGATGCCGGCGGCGGCGAAGCCGGCCTCGTAGGAGGCGAGCAGGTCGTCGCCGGGGTCGGGGACGGGGACGCCCTTGGGTGTGGTGTGCATGGGGATCCTTCCGAGTTGGTCAGTCGGCGTCGACGAGCATCGCGGAGAGTGTCGACAGGCCGATGTTGGGGCGCCAGGAGCCGGTGTTCTGCCAGTGGCCGAGGCACAGGCCCTCGCCGGCGGCCAGGTGGGCCATGCCGACGGCGGTCGGGCGTGTGGTCACGCTGGGGATCAGGGCGCGCGTGTCTGCGGGGTCTCGGTCCCAGTCGACCCGGCCGATGCTGCGCCGGTAGAGGCCGACGGCGGCCGCCCACCCGGACTGTGTCGTCGGCCACTTGAATCCCGCGGAGGCGACGATCCAGTACCAGCCGGTCACCGGGACGACCAGCCACCCGCCCGCGTGGGTGAATCCGCCCGACTCCTGGATGAGGGAGGCGTCGTTCAGGGTGAGGATGCCGTCCTTGCCGCTGGCGGCGTTGAGGCCAGCGTTGGCGGGCCACTGGACGACCGCCCGGGGAGGGGCGATGAGGTTGCGCCAGTCCTCGCGGCCGACGAGGGTGTCACCCACCTGGTAGGTGACGCCGGACGAGTCCAGGACCGCCCGGCCGCCGCCGGTCCTCTCCCGGATCTCGATCCTGGCGCTGCCGGCACTGTCGCGGCCGATGTGCAGGCCAGCCCCACCGGAGTCGGGCTCACGCCACGTCTCGACGTACTCCAGCACCTCCAGGCGGCACGGCTGGAGCACCTGCACCTGCGCGCTGGCGCTCGTGAGCGTGCGGGTGACGTCACCCACCGTGACCGTCACAGGAGTGTCGACGTCGGCCTCCAGGTGCACGACCTGCCGGGCACGCCCCCCGCCGTCGTCGATCGTCACGAGCGCGTCCTGGGTGACAGACGAGCGCAGCCGCAGCCGGGCTGACAGGTCCGCGAGCGGACGGGCGCCCGTCGGTGACGACAGGTAGGTCAGGTAGCCGGGCTGCTGGGCCGACGCCTGGCGGATGTCGATGGACACGGTCGACCCGGAGACCGTCGGAGCCCCCGACGGGGACGACCAGCGCCGGGGGACAGCGACAGCGGTAGCCAGACGGCCCGCGTCAGCGAGCTCGAACTCGCCGCCGACGAGCCTGCCGCCCACGATCAGGTTGCCGAGCAGGTCGCCGACGACCGCACGGCCGAGGATCGTCGCGCCCCCCGCCGTCAGCATGTCGGTGGTCACGTACGGCACGATCAGCTCGGGCGCGATCTCCTGACGCACCCACGCGCCGCCGTCCCACACCCACCAGGACAGCACACGCCCCGTCAGCGACGGCGACGGGTACACCCACGCGTGCGTGCCAGCCGGCCACCCGGCGGCGTCCTCGGCGCGCGGCTCGCGTGCCAGGCGCAGGACCTTAGTGCCACCGGAGACCATCGCCTCCTCCACCCGGGCGCCCAGCGCACCCATGGGCACCGGAGTGGCCCCCTCAGGCAGGCTGAGCGGCGAGGTGATCTGGAGCGGCCGGCCGTACCGGTCCAGCAGGACCGCCACGACCGCACCGACCGCGGTCAGCCCACCATCGGTGCGCCCCGTGACCGACGACGTCGGCGACGGGTGCGGGACACCCACACGCACCCACCCGGCAGGCAGGTCGGGCTCCTCCACAGGAGTCGCCTCCACGACCCCCAGCACCATCGACGGCGCATCCTGCGCCGCCGCCTCAGCAGAGGCTCGTGCCGCGGCCCGAGCGTCGTGATGCGGGGTACTGGACAGCCACAGGGACGGGGGCAGAGCCATCGGGCACTCCTCTACAGGTCACCATTCGAGAACGTCGAGATCGATGCGCATGGAGGCACCGACCTCGGAGACAGGCAGCGTGTACGCCACCACCCGCCCAGCGAACGCAGGCTCGGACGCGGGGACGACGCCGACGACGTCGCCGACCTCGATCCGTGGATCCGCCGCCACCTCGATGCTGCGGGACACCACAGCAGAGAGGTCCTGACGCATGTAGGTCTCAGCGGCCTTCTCCACCGCCTCACGGGAGGAGGCCGCACTGAACTCCTCGTGGCGGGTCACCCACCCGTACGAGTCCGGGTCGAACGGCGGCACACGGTTCTCCCGCACCGCCGTCCACTTCTCCTCGGTCTCACCCTCACGGTGGGTGCCGGTCACGACCCACCGGTTCGGGGTGCGGTCGTCACGGCCCGGGGCCGGGGGCGCGTCCAGCAGCCCCGTCTCCGGCGTGAACACCACGTCCGGGGATGACGCGTCCCGCAGCGGGTACAGGTGCAGGCACCCGTCCACCCCGGCCCGCGCCCCAGCCGACCGCGACTCAGCGAGCTTCGACAGCGACTCGGTACGCGACAGAGTCCACTGCGTAGACACGCTCACCGGCCCGTCGTCCACACCAGGATCCAGCACCACAGGCACCGTCCCAGCCAGCCGCTGCGCCTCGCTGCGCACTGTCGCCCCCGACTCCGGCGACGACGGCCACGCCATCGGATCATCCTCCAGCACCCGCATCAGATCGTGTGCCTGCACCGTGACACCCCGGTCACCCACAGACCACGACGAGTGCACGAACGCCCCCAGCGGGGTCTCCCACCGTCGGCCGTCCGGAGCCTCACACACCACGGTCACGTGCGACCGCTGCCCGAACCGGGCCAGTGGATCCTCCGGCGTCTCGGGCGCCCACGACAGAGGCGCCTCATACGACAGCAGGGCAGGCACGACCCGCTTGCTCGTCCACTCCAGCCGCAGACCCGACACCGGCACACCCACCGCCAGAGTCCGAGGCCCGAGCGACACATCCACGCGCACACCCACAGCCAGGCCACTGGCGAGAACCGACGACGGCGGACCCACCCTCACGGCATCCCCGCAATCAGCCGACACAGATCCAGGTAGGTGCGGTGCGCCCACCCGCGATCGATGGCGTCCCACTCGCCCCAGGTGATGACCGGTGCGCCACGCTCACCGCTTGCGCTCCCCAGGATCGGCGACCCCCACGGCACCTCAGTCCACGACACCGACAGTTCAGTGAACCCATTGCCGGAGACGCGCTTCGAGGCGACACGGTCGATGGTGACCACTCTCGGCGGGACGCCATTCGCAGGCGCGCCAGTAGCCATGAACAGCGGCTGCCGAGATCTCAGCAGCCGCCACGCCCTATCAAGCTCATCCGCTTCGACAGTGAGCACTGATGACCCCGTGCGCGCCACCTCCTCCAGAGGCCAGCGCGCTGCGTGAGACCCGAATCGCACGACCGGCGAGGACCAGTCGTGCGCGTCACCGTCACCTTCCCAGGCCATGCCAGGCACAGGCCGCCCGTCGAGTCCGGTGACGACGCCGGACCACCATGCCTCGCCTCGGCGGGACAGTCGTGCCGACGGCGTGCCGGCCAACGTGTAGGTCGTCTCGACTCCAGGTGCCGCCAGGACGTCAGACGCGACCACAGGGGCTCCTGTGGACACCCTTCGCACGGCCACCCAGGTTCGCGATCCGTCCGTGGCGTCCACCCTCACTGTCTGGCCTGCCGCCACCCCTTCGATGAGGAATGACGGCAGGCCAGTGTGCTTGGCGACCCACGACTTCATGGCGACGGCCATGGTGTGCCTCCCAGGTGTCAGAAGGAGTTGCTGTAGCGGGCTGCGGTGATGATCCGGTTGTCTGCCTCGACCCGCATTCGGCCCACGAGAACGTCGTCGACGTCCTTGAGGACGAGATCACGGTTCTCGCGCTCAGTGAGCAGGTCGAGAAGGGCGTCCAGCTTGGACCACTGGCCGTTGGTGAGGACCGCCTCGGGCTTGCCCGTCTGGTTGGTGACGAGCGTGTTTCCCGGGTGGAGCCACCCGCCCTCGTCGTACTTGAAGACGCCGGCGCTGGGGCTGCCCCAGATGGGTGTCTCTCGCACGTATGAGCCCGCGTTGGGGGCCTCGACCATCATCCCGTTGCCGGAGGAGACGGCCACGTGCCAGGCGCCGCCGCGACCGACAGCACCACCCCAGTACAGGAGGTTGCCAGGAGTCCCGGGGTCGCCTGGTATGGAGGCTGCCTGGAACGACGACGCCGTGTGCCGGGGCACGTTGTAGCCGAGCGTACGGAGCGCCCACACGATCAGTCCCGAGCAGTCGACACCGCCCGGCACATCCACACCGCCCCACACGTAGGGGGTGCCGATGGCTAGACGGGCCTGACTGACCAGGTCCGACGCCGACATGCTCGCCGTCGCCCCCTTCAGCCACTCGCCGAAGGCATCGATGGCGCGACCCGGAACCGCTTTCGCGGTCTCTGCGAACGCTCCTGTCCCAGGGATCATCCCCACGAGCACGTCCACCGGCTTGCGAATGAGGCTGGTGACTGCGCCGATGGGGTCGGAGATGATGGACGCCACCGCGTCAGCAGCCGACGACAGCCACGAGCCGGCCGCCTCAACGCCGCCAGAGACAGTGTCCTTGATCCGGTCCCAGATTCCGCCGTCCTTGAACGCCTGGGCGCGTCCGACGTCGCCGCCGGGTACGCGCCGATGGCCAGCGGCTGCCGCGTTCATCGCGTCCACGACCCGAGGGCCGCCGACGGCGCGCACCCACTCAGGACGCATGATCGCTTCGCCGCCAGAGAGGCGTAGGCTTCCGCCACCATCCACTGAGTGGAACGTGTACACGTCCCGCCCCGGCGTGTACCCAGGCAGCACACCACCGGACGCATAGCCGGGGATCGGGCTGATCGACGGCAGCGACAGGTCCAGGCCGAGCTTGTCGACGAATCCGTCTACGAGCTTCTTGATGCCGTCGGTGTACACCGTGCGGATCACGAAGTTGATGGGGCCCGCGGCAAGACTCTTGATGTTGTCCCAGATGCTGCCGATCGAGTCGCTCATGCCCTGGAACGCTGACTTGATGCCTTCGCCGATGTCTACGGCCTTGTCCCACAGCCCCTGGAAGATGTCCTTGACGGTGCTGATGGCAGACGTGATCGCGGGGGCGAGCGTGCTGGTCATCCAGTCAGACAGCCCCTTGAGGGCGTCAGTGATCCACCCGACGATCGGACCGATGGCGTTGTCCCACAGCCACATGAAGATGGCTCCGATGGCCTGTACCGCGGTCGTGATCACCGGCGCCAGGAGCTGGATCAGCGGCACGAGCACAGACGCCAGGATCCTGACGACGGCCCCGATCACGTCCACCACTGCGCTGATGAGCGGCACGATCACCGGCAGGACAGCGTTGATGATGGTGCCCAGGACCTCGACGACGACAGGGAGGACCTGCGACACAAGGTCGGCGATCACCGTCAGCACCTCACTGACGACAGGAACGATGTCCGCGACGAGGTTGATGATGACGGGGAGGATCGCTGCCACCACCTTCTCCAGGAGCGGCATGATCCCGGCGACAGCAGACACGAGAGCACCCGCGATCTGTGAGACGACAGGCGTGAGAGCGGCCATGAGTGCGCTGAAGGCTGCGGCCAGCACCGGCACGATCTGTGCGGCCATGCGCGCCAGGGGCGGCACGACGACGGCGACGGCGTCAGCCAGCGCAGTCATCAGGGTGCCGGCGATGGGGGCGAGCGCCTCCATCACGGTCCCCAGAGCAGTCCCCAGCACAGGCAGGACCGTCACCGCCAGGTCGGACAGGACTGGCGCAAGAGTAGTGATTGCTTGGCCGAGGCTGTCACCCAGGACTGTAGCGACCTGCCCAAACGACGCCGTCAGTGACTCCAGTGCGCCGGTGACGGCACCGCCCGTCAGAGCACCGCTCAGTGTTTCGAACAGGCCGCCGACTGCTGCGCGCAGGGTCTCGGACTTGGACCACATGGCGCCCAGCAGGCCCACAAGGATGCCGACGGGGCCAGTGATCCCAGAGAAAGCGCCGCCGATGAGCGGCAGGCCTGAGAGCATGCTTCCCAGCGCTCCAGCCACGCCACCGATGACAGGCAGGAGACCTGCGAGGTCGCCACCCAGGGAGGCGAATCCGCCGCCTTCTTTCATGCGCGTGATCATCTCGGCGATCTTGGTTCCGATGCCGGTGATCCCAGACGTCAGGTCGTTGATCTTCTGCGAGATGGCGTCGACGCCGATGGCCTCAATGATCGACGCCAGCGCCTTCTTGATGCGGGTTGAGACAAGGCCGAGCGAGGTCCCGATACCCCCTGTCGCGGTCCGCGCCTGCTGCTCGAACGACGCCAGGCCGTCAACACCTTCAGAGTTGAGGTTGACGATGGCATTGTTGAGGTCATCGAAGGAGACAGTCCCCTCCTTCAGGGCGGCGTACAGGGCCTCAGAGTTCGCGGTCGCGCCCAGCATGGAGCGAGCCACCTGATCCATCTGGCCGGGCATCGCGTTGACGACGCTCCGCCAGGCAGCCCGATCGACTGTTCCGACAGCCATCATCTGCCGGTACTGCTCCAGCGCGTTCTCCACGAGGGACGTGTCGCCGCCGCCAGCGAGAAGTGCGTTGTTCAGGGCCAGAGCGACATCTGTCGCCCTGGACAGGTCTCCGGTGATAGGGGCCAGTCCCTGCACGGTGCGTACGAGCGCGTCAGTCGACGTCGGCAGCCCGTCCAGCGAGTTGCTGATGCGCTCGACCTGGAGGCGGGCATCTTCGGCGCTGTAGCCGATGTTCGCCATCACCCTCGGGAAGTTCGTGAGTAGGTCCGCGCGGGCGACGCCGCCACCCAGGTTCGTGGCGATGGCCGCTCCGAGACCGACGACGGCAGCCTTGGCAAGGTTCACGCCGGCAGTGACGCCCTGGTGAATCGTCGACCCGATCCGGGAGGCTGCCGACGCGGCCACGTTCACCGCCCCAGCCAGGGCGCCACCGAGGGCCCCGGACACGTGCGACCCGACCGACGACAGGGCGGAACGGACGGTGCCACCGAGGTTGCGCACGGGTTCGGGCATCTTCGCCCACGCGGACGCCCACGTGCGCTGGATCCCACCCAGGGTGTTGCCGATGACGGTGCCGGTCGCCATGACGTTGGCGCGCACGTAGTTGAACGCCGACGACGCCGGGGCGCCCACATGACGCATGAACGCCGCCCCGATGGGAGCGACAGCAGACTGGAGGCGACTGCCCACGCCGGCGACGACAGAGGTAACATGACTGGCTACCTGGGCTGCCGCCTGGGATGCCACGTCACGGATCTTGCTGAAGGCCGCGACGGCGGGCGCGGTCATCCGCGACCACTGGGTGGATACGGAATCAACGACGCTTCGTAGCCGCCCGGCGACCTGGGATACCCCCTGGGTGACGGCGGCCCGAACCTTGGCCATGGCCGCCGTCACGCCAGGGGCGAGCCGGTTCATGGTCCCCGACCACACAGTCTGCACGTGCCTGGCACCCTCGGCCGCGACACGCGATGACGCCTTGAACGCCCGGCCTACCAGGTCGGCAGCCTTCGCGGCGTCCTGCGCGCCCTGACGTACCTTCGCCAGGGCAGCAGCAGCGTTGGCGGACGCCTGACGCACCGCCCCAGGCAGCGCACCGGCCTTCCCCAGGGCCTTGCTGATGGAGGCGACCATGCGGTCGCCCAGACCGTCGGTCGCCTTACGTACAGGGGCACTGCCGAGGGCCTTGGAGATGACCTCCGGAGCCCCACGCAGGGAGGGGACCAGACTGATGTACACGCCTGCGAGCTCGACAGACTCGGTAACCACCCGGCATCCCCTTCACTCTGTGCAGTTGTTCGTTATGGCTGGGTGCGTTGCTTCTGCTTGAGCCTGCGGACCTTGCGGGCCGCGCGCTCCTGGGACTCAGCCCGCTTGCGCCACCATCCGACCTCGGGCGGCTCAGGCGGCTTCGGCGGGCGCGCCCCCTTGCCTCCCAGCAGGGAGATGAGCGCAGCGACCACACCGTGGCTGGCCTCCCGAGTCGCCCGCTCCTCCGGCGACCACGCCAGCGGGCCACCACGCTGCCTGTGCAGCCCACTCCCAGGGGGTAGGCCCCGGATGAGGACGTCGAGACGACGCAAGCTCATGCGCCCTCGCCAGACGTCGAGCAGGTCCACTCCGTAGTAGCGGGCGAGATCCGCCTCGATGACCTCCCCGTACTCCCGGAGAAGCCCGGGGAGGCGGGTCAGTTTCCCGCGTTGAGGAGCTCCATGATCTCGGTCGTCATCTCCAGGACCGAGGACAGACGCACGCGCCCGGACTCATCGCGGCAGGTCTGCAGAAGCGTGTGATTGCTGGCGGGGTCGGGTACGAGGACGCTCAGGAGACGGTCAGGCAGACCGGACGCGAACATCGTCATGGCCTCGTAGTCGTCGAGCGCGTCAGCCTCGACGCTGATGGTCACTCCTCGGAACTCGATGGTCATGGGCGTGCCGGTGGCCTCAGCCTTCGCCAGCCTGTCCTGCGGCATCTTCGCGCCCGCCGTCGCGGCCTTCGTCCTTGTGGTCTTCGTGGTTGCCATGTGTAGGTCCCTTTCTCATGGTCTGAGGCCCCATCAGCGTGTTGGTGACCCCGCCCCTGGCAGTGGGAC
>ERZ772971.802-NODE-802-length-19051-cov-4.818962_pt1 | contig 19051 bp, 16 predicted proteins | sample MGYA00511943_ERZ772971 | MGnify/ENA primary metagenome ERZ772971 (study PRJEB29015, sample SAMEA2737929) | human oral metagenome | biome: human oral; feature: human-associated habitat; material: dental | place: China | collected 2144 ... | reverse complement strand
TTAGGAGCATTCGGAAGGAAACGGAGAAGTTCGGAAGAGGGGAGGAAGGATTTTTTGTCATATCCTGAAATAGGTTTACACTAAAAACCATAAAAAGATATGACAAAAGGGAGAAAAGAAACAGTTCGGTACAGTGATTGCTTTAAGTTGAGTATCGTAGAAGAGATTGAGAGAAACGGATTGAGTATTGAAAACTGCCGACGCAAGTACGGCATTGGAGGAAGTACAACGATTCAAAAATGGCTGAAAAAGTATGGTAAAGATCACTTATTAAATAAAATAGTACGCGTGGAAACAATTGATGAAATCGGGGAGCTTCAAGCTCTTAAAAAGGAGTTAAAAGCCCTTAAAGAGGCTTTTGCTGAAACTACTTTAGAGAATAAAGTTTATAAGACTTATTTTCAAATTCTTGGTCAGGAAACAGGAATGGGCGATGAAATAAAAAAAAAGTTAGAACAAGAGTTATTGAAGTACTTTCCCAAACAGAAAAGATAAGCACTCTTTGCAAGTGTTTTGGTATTAGCAGACAAGCTCATTATAAAGCAGTTAAATCGTTTAAGGAGGTAGCGCTCAGAGAGAGTATAATTATTGAGATGGTACAGGAAATACGGCGAGAACTGCCCAAGATAGGAGATAAGAAGCTCTATTATATGTTATCAGATAAGATACATCAGGTAGCAAAAATAGGGAGAGATAAGTTCTTTATGATATTGAATAATAATGATTTACTTATTCAAAGGAAGAGGAGTTACACACGTACGACCTATTCTAATCATTCTTTTAGAAAGTGGACAAATCTTGTTAAAGATGTAGAAGTGAGTGCTAAAAATCAAGTATGGGTAAGTGACATAACTTATATTCGCACCTTAGAAGGTTTTAGGTATTTATCGCTTATAACTGATTTATATTCAAGAAGAATAGTGGGATATCGGTTAAGTAATAGTCTATCTATTGAAGGGTGTTTAGAGGCTTTGAAGAAGGCTTTAAAAGGAAAGAAAAGGTCAGAATCTTTAATACATCATTCCGATAGAGGAGTTCAATATTGTTGCAAAGAGTATATATTGTTATTGCAAAAAGAGAACATTCAGATTAGTATGACTCAGGAGAATCACTGTTATGAAAATGCTCACGCGGAGCGTATAAACGGGATTCTCAAGCAAGAGTTTAACTTAGGTGTTACTTTTAATACTGAACAACAGGCTCTTAGTGCGGTATGCTCGGCTATAAAGACATATAATCAAAAACGTCCTCACTATGCATTGAACTTAAAAACTCCTGACCAGGTGTACTTTCAAAAGGTAGCTTAATGAGAAAATTTGACTAATAAAACAATAATTAATTATGACAACCTTTTTTAGGACGTGACAGTGATTTTTTTGGGTGAATATTAAGTGAGGAAGCAAAAGAAATTAAAAATATATAAAGAATTAAACATTGAGATATAGCAATTACAATAGTATTTTTTGGTTATTTATTTTGGTGGTGCTACAAGGGTCGGCACAGAATTATTGGCGCAAAGCTGATTTCTCGACTCAGCGCAGTGCAGCAGTAACTACTAATAATCCTAATTATCAGTATTTTACACTGAATAAAAAGGCGTTTGCACGTGCTTTGGAAACCGATAGTAGACGCAGTGAGGCTACCGTTCAGATACCTGATGCCAACGGAACACTCATTACTTATCGCATTGCACCTACGCAGGTTCTTTCGGAAGCAGTTGCACGCAAATATCCTTCTATTAAAACTTTTGTGGGTAAATCAGTAACTGACCCCTCTAAACATATTCGTTTTACGTGGAGCGATTATGGGCTTGATGCTATTATGGAAGAAGAGTTGAGCTATTCGTTTATAGAAGCAGAAGATAAAGAAGGTGTTTATTATAGGGTTTATCGTCGTAAGGATGTTGAAAAAACATTCATAGACTGTAAAACATTGGATGTGCCTACTCTTTTGCAGGAAAGTAAAGCGGCTCAACGCCCTTCATTTCAGACTAAACCTATGCAACGTACTTTTCGCATTGCAATTGCTTGCACCCACGAATATACTGATTATTTCTGGGGGAAGGCTTCAGCTTTTGCCCAAATAGTCAGTACGCTAAACCGTGTAAATGAGGTCTATGGGCAGCAGCTGTCGATTGTTTTCCAGTTAGTTTCGGACGATAGTGTAGTATATGAGACCAAAGATACTGACCCTTTTACTGGTATTAACTACGAAAAAGAATGGTACGAGAATAAAGCTCTTGTATTGCAGGAAGTTTTGGACAACAAGATAGGTAATGCTAATTATGATATAGGGCAGTTGTTTCACAATGCCGCAGAAGGAGGTAATGCAGGTTGTATAGGGTGCGTGTGTACCAACGACCGCAAGGGACAGGGATTTTCGTCTTATCCGTTTGCTTACGTACGCAATAGAAGTGCTTTTGATATAGATGTGGTAGCCCACGAGATAGGACATCAACTGGGAGCACGGCATACTTTTTCTTATCGCAGAGAAAATAGGTCGGGGTCGCAGATGGAACCAGGGAGTGGTACTACTATTATGAGCTACGCAGGAGTTACGCGATATTATGATGTGCAACAGAATGCTGACCCTTATTTTCATCACCGCACTATTTACGACATTACAGATAACTTACAAGGCAAGTCTTGTGCTACCGAAAATTCTACGGGCAACACTCCTCCTGAGATACCCGACTTGAAAAGCTATACGATTCCGTATGGAACTGCCTATTTATTAGAAGGTACTGCTACCGATGCTGATGGCGATGCGTTGCTTTATACGTGGGAAGAAAGCGACAATTATACAGAAACGGGTAATTATTATTTTTCACCTACAATACGTTCAGGAGCTACGGCACGCTCAATGAAACCCTCAGCACAATCATATCGCTATATCCCGCGTTTGGAGCGTATAGTAGCGGGTACGCTCACCCAGCAGAACCCTAAAAAAGGAGATGCTTGGGAAACAGTGCTCAACATAGGGCGTACCTTGCATTGGACTTTTATGGTTATCGACCGTCCTTTAGCAAGTAATCAAACAGGAAATACAGCTTATAAAACCATTGATGTGGTAGTGAGTGCAGACGCAGGTCCGTTTAAAGTGAGTTCGCATACCGAGCAAAGCACTTGGTATGTAGGACAAAAAGTAAGTTTGCAGTGGGATGTAGCTAATACTGATAAAGCACCTGTGAACGCCGAAAAAGTGAAGATACTCTTTTCGACTGACGGGGGAGTTACTTTTTCGCATACCTTAGCTACGGGCTTACCCAATAACGGGAAAGCTGAAATAAGCGTGCCTGATGCTATTAAAACGCAGCAAGGAAGGTTTATGGTGAAAGCTGAAGAGAACCTATTTTTGGCGGTGAATGCAGGGAATATCACCGTAAAAGAAGATGACGATGTGGATAATGACGGCATACCTTCGCGTATGGATAACTGTCCGACTGTAGCCAACCCTGACCAAGCTGATGCTGATAATGACGGTGTAGGCGATGTTTGTGATGACGATATGGACGGTGATGGGATTTTAAATGTTTTGGATAACTGCCCTACCGTGTCTAACACTACCCAACAAGACACTGATAACGATGGTATAGGAGATGCTTGCGATAACGATATAGATGGAGATGGTTTCTTAAATGACCAAGATAATTGTCCTAATGTATACAATCCAGACCAAGCTGATTTAGACGATGACGGTATAGGCGACGCTTGTGATGACGATGTAGATGGCGACGGAATCCCGAATGCACAAGACCCACAGGTGGATTATGTGCTTATCTCCAACGCTTTTACCCCTAATGGCGATGGGGTGAATGATACTTATGTGATAGCGCGCGCTGAACGATACCCTAATAACACCCTATATATATTCAATACCTTAGGGCAATTAGTCTACTCGGCTCACGGGTACAAGAACCAATGGGACGGAAAGAAATCTGATGGTACCTTAGTGCCACGAGGTTCGTATGTAGCTATTTTCAGCATTGACGGCAGTGAAAAGAACAAGAAACAACTTTGGATTTACATTAATTATTAAGAAGAGAAAAACACAGAATCCTATGAAAAAGATATTATTAAGTATGTTGGTAATAGGCACAAGTGCTTTGTGCGCACAAGCCACAGACCCTACATACATTTTTTATCAACAACACGAAAACCTAATAAACCCAGCGGCAGTGGGAATGGAGTTTGGACACACTATTTCGGTGGATATACGCAACCAGTGGCGAGGAATGACCGAAGCCCCACAAACGCAAACCCTTTTTACTACGCATCGTTTGAGTGACCGCGTGGGGTTAGGTTTTTCATTGGCAAGTAACAAAATATTTATACAAAAGCAAGCAGGCATTTATGCTGATTTCTCGTATGCAATACCCATTTCGTACAACTCGCGATTGATAGGAGGAATTAAATTTGGCGGTGATTTCTATAATATAGACGGAAGTGATATGACGTATTATAACGGCTTGTATAACCAATATTACCCTAATGGCACACGTATGCACCCTACTTATTATTACGACCCTTATTTGCAAACCATTTCAGGAAAGTTCCAGACTAACTTTGGGGCAGGGCTGTATTATGACCACCCTAACTTTTACGTAGGTTTTTCTATCCCTAATATGCTTGCTACCGATAGGGTGCGAATGGATAATGACCAAATGACTTCTTTAGCCGAAACGATGTACTTCTATACCATAGCAGGCTATTACTGGCGTCTTACCCCCGATTTCACTATTAAACCGCGCTTGCAGATGCGCTTAGCCAAAGGCGAATATCCCTCGACCGATATTACAGTAGCAGGAAACTTTTTGGAACGAGCAGAATTAGGGATTACTTATCGCACAGATAAAGCTGTGAATGCATATGTATTATTTAATATTCCTAATTATTATGTATCTATAGGCTATGGTTTTGAGAGCTATTTTCAAACCCATATGAATTTACAGTCGCGCAACTCTCACGAGTTTTTGGTGCAATTTAAATGGTAAAGCTAAGAGGTGAAAATGAAACAAAGAGTGTTATTATAATTCAGAATTTAAGTGTTTGAGTTGTTTTTGTTTTTAATTGTTAGTTTATATTGCCTTTACTTAAATATTGGAGCTTTGTAGTTACAATTTGCTCTTATCCTTTATTAGAAGAAATTATTATCAGAATGAAAAGAAGATTACTTATCAGTGTTTTTTTGTTTATCGCAGGAGCACTACAAGCTCAATCTATAGATCCTACGTACATATTTTATCAACAACACCAAAACTTGGTGAATCCAGCTGTAGTAAGTAAGGAAAAGGGACATACTATTTCAGCAGATATTCGCAACCAATGGCGTGGAATGAATGAAGCTCCTCAAACGCAAACCTTTTTTACCACTCACAAGATAACTGACCGTGTGGGCTTAGGGCTTTCAGTAACCAATAATAAAGTATTTATTCAGAAACAAACAGGTGTTTTTGGAGACTTTTCTTATAGAGTGCCTATAAACGAACATTCTAATATCGTAGGAGGAATTAAGTTTGGAGGAGAGTTTTTTAATATTGATATAAGCCAAATACGCACATATAATCATTTGTACAATACGGGACAGAATGCTACGCGCTATGACCCCTATTTGCAAGATATCTCCGGAAAGTTCCAATTCAACTTTGGAGCTGGAGTTTATTATGAATTGCCTGACTTTTATGTAGGGCTATCTATCCCCAATATGCTCGCTTCTGATAAAGTGGGTATGGAAAATGATGTAATGACTTCCATCGCCGAGAATATGTTGTATTATGCAATGGTGGGCTATCATTGGCATATCTCTTCTGAATTTACTCTAAAACCAAGCGTACAAATACGTCTTGCTAAAAAACAAGATGCCTCAACAAACTTCACTGTAGCTACTGACTATTTAAACCGTGCTGAGGTAGGGCTTACCTATCGCACTGATAAGGCTTTTAGCTCTTATGTGCTTTTCAATATCCCGAATTATTATTTATCAATAGGATATGGTTTTGAAACCTACTTTCAAACACATCTCAATTTACAATCGCGTAACTCTCACGAGTTTTTGGTACAAGTGAAGTGGTAGGTGCAAGTCCCACGGGCAATTATTTTACTGTATATTGGAGCGTAGTATACTGTGCCACCCGAAAACCTCCAAGAGGGTTCTCACGAGAATTTCCTTTGTTCACAATATTTCCTATGGGGCGCGTAGGAATAGTAAACGGACCTTGTCCTTCTGATAATCTTATAAGCATTTGCACAAATTCTTTGTATTGAGGGTGAATCCGATAAAGTGTTACATTTACAATATCTCCTTTGTTTAACTTATCATTATTGAGTCCTATCATTATAAAGAAAAACTTATAGTTAGCTATATAGTTATCATCCAAAGTCCCGTAAGTAATTTTTTTGCTACTACTTTGTGTTAGCCTTACTAAATAAGCATTGGCTACACCATCACTAATACCGTCAAAGTAGAATTTTAACTCTATTTGGTCACCTAAAAAGCCTCCGTTTTCTTTCTGTACTATTTTGTCAGAAGGTATTATAGGAGCTTCAAGCATTTTGCTCTTAGCAGTATAGGTTTGTCCGTTGAGTTCTATGATAAGTTCATAGTCTTTGCCCAATTCAGGAGTGATACCTGCGGGGAATACATAACGGCTACCGCCTTTTAATGTGGCTACGTTATCAGTGGTAATGGTAGAAGTACCGTCCCATAACGAGAGTTGGTACTCTTGTGTCTGGGTTTGAGTATGTGCTTTGATTTTCACAATGGCATTATCAATAGCAGGTGAAGGCGTATCGCCAAAATAGGCTTCCGTATAACTGATATCCACTACAGGATAGGCTTTTGTTTCTCCTTTCTTCCAATCGAGAGATGCATCAATCACTAACTTTTGAGGAGCAGAGTCCAACTTTAAATCTATGACCTCTTCACAAGAAGTTAAAGCTAAGGCACTGAGAAGTATAATATAAATATTTCTTATTTTCATAGTAAATAGAGGTTTAAGCATTAGAAACTAAAGTTATAAGTTACACTGGGTATAATACCAAAAATAGAGAGTTTAACGGCTTCATTTTTATGGGTGTCTAAGTTCTCACGGAAGGAAACACTCACAGCATTCTTGCGGTTGTACACGTTGTAAATACCGAATACCCATTCGCTTTTCCAACGCTTATTTGGGCGTTGTGGCGTATAGGTAGCCGAAAGATCCAAACGGTGATAAGTAGGCAAGCGGTATTCGTTGCGTTTGCTATAGTCAGGAACAATCATTCCTAAGTAGTTATAACGTCCTACGGGGTAATTAGTAGGTAAGCCTGATTGAAAGTTAAATACAGCTCCGAATGTCCATTTAGGAGAGAGCTCATAGGTAGCTGTAATCGAAACATCGTGAGGTTTGTCGTAGGGGGCACTATACCAGTCGCCGTAGTTGATACCTATTTCTTCAGGGGTACGACCTTTGGTTTGCATTTCCGATTTTGAGAGCGTATAAGCTATCCACCCTGTGAGTTTACCGGTGTTTTTACGCAATAATAGTTCCAAACCGTAAGCTCTGTTTTCCCCTGTTAGCAATACTTGTTCAATCGCTTCGTTAGCAATGAGGTTCGCACCGTCTATATAGTCTAAGCGATTTTGCACTTTCTTGTAGTACGTTTCCACCTCTATGCTGTATTTATCGTTCGAGAAGTTAGAAGCATAACCCACCGCCACTTGGTCAGCTAACTGTGGTTTGATAAACTCATCACTCGGTGCCCACACGTTCAAAGGCGAAGGCGAAGCTGTGTTAGAAATTAAATGTACATATTGAGCCGTACGCGCATAGCTTGCTTTTATTGATTTATTATCGTTGAAAGCATAGCTCATAGTAAAGCGCGGTTCGAAGTTAGAGTACAAATTTATAATACGGTTACTACCGTAGTACTTCGTCCCAATAGGGGTCGCTTTCTGATAGATTTGTCGGCTCGTGTTAAATATCACAGGGTTGTCATCTTTATACATATTTATTGTGCGTTTCCCTAAGTGATAGAAAGAGCTCAATCTCACTCCGTACGATACCGTAAGAGCATCTCCTAATTTCTGTTCGGCATCTATATAAAAAGCTGTTTCGGCAGCGTATTTATGGTCAAGAACCTTTTCTTTGATAGTAGAGGCAGGAGATTTAGGGAGGACTTTACCAGGCTTGAAGGTATAATACAATCCTTCAAATCCATAGGTGAATTTAAACTTCTCTGATACATAGTTCTTGAAATCATATTTTAGGTTGAAATTCTCTATCCCTGAAGTCCATATCATATCAATCCAGTTAAAGTCAAACTTATAGTCGTAATTGCTATAAATAGCAGATAAATTAGAGAAGAGCTTTTCAGTAAATAAGTGATTCCAACGCAAATTCACTAAAGCATTACCATAAGCATTAGTAAGGTTATTGCTCAGTTTAAAGAAGTCCCTACCAAAGTACCCCGAAAGATACAGTGCATTGTTTGGGTTCAGTTGGTAAGAGAGTTTTGTATTGAGGTCGTAAAAGTACATCGAATTTTCATTGTCGCTCAGTTTAAGGAAGAGATGAGCGTAAGAGGCGCGACCTCCTACTAAAAACGAGGCTTTGTCTTTTACTATAGGACCTTCCGCAAGTAATCGTGAAGAGAGCACCCCTATACCCCCTGTAGCTCCAAACTTGTTCTTGTTACCCTCTTTCTGATAAATATCCAAAACGGAAGCGATACGTCCGCCATAACGTGCTGGAATTCCTCCTTTGTAGAGCTTCATATCACGTATAGCATCAGCGTTGAAGACACTCAAAAAACCAAAGAGGTGCGAAGCGTTGAAAATCGTTGCTTCATCAAGAAGCACTAAATTCTGGTCGGCAGCACCTCCACGCACGTTAAATCCTGATGATGCTTCGCCTGCGTTGCTCACACCTGGCATCTGCATCAGCGTTTTGATAATATCTACTTCACCTACCAATACAGGCAGTTTCTTCACCGTAGCGATAGGAATAGAAGCTACACTCATTTCAGGCTTGCGTACTGCTGTTTTCTGGGTTGTGGCATTTGCAGTTACGTCTACTCCTGTAAGCTGAATAGCCTCAGGCTTCAGTTTGTAATCTTTGCGGATATTCTTGTTTAATACTATAGTTTCTTGGTGAGTCCCATAGCCTATATACTCAATGGTAATGGTATATTTGCCTTCGGGCAAGGTAATAGAATAGAACCCGTACTCGTTGGTGGAGGTACCTGTGTGCAGTTCTTTGATGATAAAGTTTACCCCTAAGAGCTTTTCGCCGTTAGAAGCATCAGCAATCGAACCACTAAGGGTGTATTTGTGCTGTGCAAAAACAGCAGTTGTAGCTACTAAAAACAATAGTAGCAAACATTTTCTTTTCATATGTTACTGTTTTTATTTTTCGGTACAAAAGTATAAGACAAGATGTTTATAGCACTTATCTATTTCTTTAAATAAGTTATCAATTTTGTGTCTTTTTGAGTGCAAAGGTATAACAATATTGTGGTTTATACAAAAAACTAATCAATGATTAGTGAAATAATAACCAACGCTTGATTGTTTTTTTACTAAACTTATAACTTCAAAAATCTACTAATTCACTAATTAAAAAATGCCTGTCGTGCTACGACTGCTTGTGTGGCTCGCACTTTCTATTCACTCTTCCATACAAAAAAGTCAGCAATTAGCCTTACACTAACTGCTACTCTTATTTCATTTTCTAATTTGCTAATGTTCAAATTTGCTAATTATTTTCCTTTACCACCGATAGCAGGGTCTTTCATTCCCTCTTCAATCATAGTGTAGAATTGGTCGAGCTTAGGCAATATCACAATACGAGTACGACGGTTTAAGGCACGTCCGTTAGCATCACCATTGCTTGCTAAAGGCACGTAATAGCTACGACCGGCTGCAGTCATACGTTCAGGAGCAACTCCAAAGTCTTTTTGTAATACACGTACAATCTCGGTAGCACGCATTACGCTCAAATCCCAGTTGTCACGAATACAACTTGTTTTGATGTTTACGTTATCGGTGTGTCCTTCCACCATAAACTCAAAGTCAGGTTTATTTTTAACCACTTTTGCAACTTTTTCAAGTACGCTCTTTGCGTTTTTAGAAATAGTGTAGCTACCACTGCTGAAAAGCATCTTATCAGAGATATTGATAAATACCACACCTTTTTCTACTTTGATGTCTACGTCTTGGTCGTCTAAGTTACCCAACACTCCTTTGAGGCTTTGTACCAAAGCGAGGTTTATTGAGTCACGACGGGTAACAGCATCGCGCAAATTCTTGATAGTTAAATCTTTTTCACGCAAGCTTTCCAATGATTTTTCAAGGTTCTCAGCACCTTTTTGGGTAAGCGTAGTAAGGTTACCCATATTGTTGATGAGCTGCTGATTGTTTTCTTTGAGCAAGTCGTTCTGATTTTTCATACTCTCCAACTTGTGAGTCAAGTTGTTCTTTTCGTCTAAACACATATTGAGTTTTACGGTAGCAGTGTTTAGCAAATCCTCAGTCTGTTTGTTTCTTGCTTCTAATTCAGCATACTTCTTTTTGGATACGCACGATGTGGTAATTAATCCCAACACCGACATTGCGATAATAAATTTTTTCATATAGTTTATGTTTTAAAATTAATCAATAGGCAAATGTACGCCTTTTTTTATTATTGTGCAATAAAAATGCCAACTTTTCGTCTTATTTGCTTTTTGGTTTCTCTTTAGCCTTCTCTTTCCCTGCCTTATTCTCTTTTTTAAGCGACGGATTTGCAAGCAGATTTTCCTCCTCGTCTATCTCCTCAGGAGTCTTCATTCCCTTAATTTTCTTGGGTTTTATTTTCTTCTCCGCATCGCTAAAAATCTCTTCTTTACTGCGGATACGTTCATCACCTCGCCATATAAATTCCTTAAACTTACGGTCGTTCACGTGTAATTTATCGTCTGGGTATAAATTCCCCGATGGTTGTGTAATAAACACCGTTTGTTGTATTTGCTGGTCTTTGTTTAAATAGAGCTTAATATGACTACAAGTCAGTTTGTTGATACCTACCAGCTCCTTAGCGTCGTTATACACGTAATAAATAGACTCGGTATTCTGCAAAAAGTCTATTTGTCGCAAAACATTTTTCTTGAATTTGCCATACAAGAACTTACCTTTCACTTGGTTATAGCCATCGCCCAAACTGTCTTTCTCTACCACCAGTGCGTTGTTAAACACTTTCAAAGAGTCCAATTGCTCGGTCTTCGTATTGGCAATCAGGTGAATATTATCACCCGTCATTTGGCTTTCGCCCGTCCACGCTACAGGTTTGCCCACCATTTGGGTCAGCCCATTAGCCTCGTCAGAGTGAATTGAATCGCACTTGGCTTGCATATCACTTTTGAAAATACGAGCATCGGGGTAAGCGCGAATCACGCGGTGTTGCGGTTTGCCAGTAACCAAAATGCGCTTGCCGTGCATATACATCGAGTCTTTCTCCACTAATATGATTACCACTGCCTTTTTGGTGATAAACATCGAATCTTTTGCCTTGTGAATTTCGCCGTAATGCCCTCGTACAAAGGTCTTGTTTACCGTGTCCGAAATGAAGATATTGTTAGAGCCCGAAGAAAACTGACGGCGTTTATCAAAATACAAACTGTCGCCCACCAAGGTTTTCAGGTCGTATTCTATCTTGGCGTGCTTCATAAAATAACCCAATTGTCTACGCGTATCGTAAAAACCTCGCTCGCAATACACTTTGTAGTCGGCGCCCACAATGGTAGTTTTGCCGTAAAAATAGGCGTTGCCCGAATTGTGATAATAGTCCAACACCTGCGAATTAACCGTAAAATCTCTATTGACAATCTTTACCGAATTGGTAAATTGGTTTTTCTTGGTCGTTACGTAATACTTTCCTGTTTTACTGGTGAGCTCATTTTCAGGGTCAGTAATTTTCCCGAAATTGTTGTAATAAGCCTCCTGAGAGTTGCGGTCGAAGAAGAGTTCTTGGGTTTCCAGCGTCATATTCCCATTGCGCAATAGCACGTTCTCGCGGGCTACAGCTGTTTTAGTATTCCCTTTATACGATACGTACTGACTGTTCATTTGTAGCGTGTCGCCTTGTTGTAGCACTACATTGCCGTGTGCAATCACCTCGTTTTTCTCCTCGTAGAGCACAGCCAAATCGCACCACACGTCTAACCCTTGATGTCGAAACTGTACCCGTTGTCCGTCCGATTTAAAGATAGTAGCCCCAGGATATTTCTCATTGTCAATCGTAAATTCCCCCCCGTAGATAATTTCGATACGGCGGGTCTTGCTATTGTCATTCTGAGCCCAAAGGTTAGTACAAAAGGTTAATAAACAAGTGAATAATATATAGTAATACGTTTTTTTCATTCAAATTCATTCCAATGATGGTGCAAAGATACGAAAATAATCATAAATGCCAATACATCTATGCCCCACACATCAATTTTTATACCATTCTCTTCCAGTTCACAGCCTTTATGGTTTCTATATTTCTCCTTTTTTGTCTCTATATACTTTCGTTTTTCCACTCTTTACCCTTCGCCTAATTAACACTTTTTAACTCTTCACCCTTCGCTATTAATCCCTCATTCTTAACTACTTATATACCCTTTCTATACCAATCGTCCAAGATTCGTATAAGCTTCCTATAAGCTTTCTATAAGCTAACTACACCATAACTCTATCTTCGATACTTTCCGATTCCCTCCGAGATTCTCCGATAACACACCTTTGCAATCCCTTCAAAACCCTCTCCATTTTCTCATTCTCACATTTCCTTATTCTCTCATTCTCTCATTTTCTCATTCTCACATTCTCTCATTTCCTCATTCTCTCATTCTCTCATTTTCTCATTCTCACATTCTCTCATTTTCTCATTTAATTTAAATTTGGTGGTTGAGTATTAAATTCGTACCTTTGCACTCTATTATATTACATAGCAAGTAAATGAACAATAACACCCCCTATCATACTCCTGTACTCTTAACGCAAAGCATTGAGGGACTGAATATCAAAGATAATGGCACTTATGTCGACGTTACCTTTGGTGGGGGAGGACATTCGCGAGAAATCTTAAAGCACCTCGGTAAAAACGGACGCCTCTATGCGTTCGACCAAGATGCCGACGCCCTTAATAATACCATCGATGATGAACGTTTTACTCTTATTCAGCAAAACTTTAAGTATCTGCGTCAGTATTTGCGCTTTTATGGAGTAACACAAGTAGATGGGGTTTTGGGTGATTTTGGGGTTTCCTCTCACCAGTTCGATGTAGCTGAGCGCGGTTTCTCTACTCGTTTTGAAGGCACACTCGATATGCGTATGAACCAGCAAGCTCCTCTTTCAGCCCAAGAAGTCGTCAATGAGTATGGCGAGATAGAACTCACTCATATCTTTTTTCAATATGGCGAACTGAAAAATGCCAAAGCGATAGCCCGTGCCATAATCAGTTACCGAGAGCAGAAGCCAATACGCTTAGGCAGTGAACTACAAGAGGCAGTAAAAGCTCTCTTGCCTAAATTTAAAGAGAACAAAGTGTTAGCACAAATCTATCAAGCCATTCGTATAGAGGTAAATGCCGAAATAGAAGCTTTGGAATCATTTTTGCTACAACTCCCTGCCGTAGTCAAGCCCCAAGGGCGTATCAGCCTTATCAGCTATCATTCACTCGAAGACCGCTGTGTAAAACGCTTCATTCGAGACGGACAGTTAGAAGGAGCTCCTGAGAAAGATTGGTATGGCAATGTGTCAGTACCCTTTAAAAAAGTAGGCGGTCTCATCACTCCTGATGATACTGAAATAGCACAAAACAGCCGTGCCCGTAGTGCCAAACTCCGTATCGCCGAACGTTTAAACTCATAACTGAAAAAAAATGGGAAAAGCCACTGATGAAATAAAGAATATATTGCGAGGAAAATTTTTGGTAGAAGGTAAAGAAGCTACCCGAAATTGGTTTTTCATAAGCTTCCTTTTTGCTTTGGGAGTTATAATGATAGCCAGCTCGCATATGGTAGACCGCAAAGTACACCAAATAGCTAAGCTCAACGACGAAGTAAATGAGCTCAAGAGTGAATTCGTCGATGTGCGTTCGCGTTTGCAGAAAGTGCGTTTGGAGTCTACGCTTTTAGAACAATTAGAAAGCAAAGGACTCAAACAACCCGAAAAACCACCACAAAAGATAAAGGCAATTGTAGAAGAGTAATCTTTCAGATAATAGATAATACAAGTAGAAAGAAGCATTGGAAAAAAACGATAAAAAGATAACATCGCGCACTTATTTGGTAGCCATTATGATGCTACTGATGATAGGTGTCATTGCGGTAAAGCTCATAAAAATACAAATTGACGGTGATGAGTATCGCGCCAAAGTAGACGAAACTACCTTGCGAGAAGCTGATATTATCCCCAGTCAAGGTAATTTGTATTCTGATGATGGTAGCTTGCTTGCCACTTCGGTAACTCGGTATGATATCCGTTGGGACGGTATTGCGCCTTCCAGAGCTAATTTCAATAGGTACGTAAAACCCCTCAGCGATTCGCTTTCGCGTATGTTTGGAAAACCCAATAGCTATTACTTAAATCTCTTTAAAAAAGAACGTAGCTTAAAGAATCGCTATATGCTCGTAGCCACTAATCTGGGTTATAGCGAGTACTCCCGAATTAAGAAATTCCCCCTCTTCAATAAAGGTCCTTATAAAGGCGGTATTATCGTCGAGCGCAATATAAAACGCGAATATCCATTAGGAGGGATTGCACACCGCAGTATCGGCTATGCCCGTACTGATGAAACAGGCTATACTACCCGTGTAGGTTTGGAAGGTGCTTATGCCAGCTATTTGTTAGGAACCAAAGGTCGACGCGTAGAACAAAAAATAGCACAAGGACAATGGAAACTTGCCAGTGGTTTTAATATCATCGAACCTAAGGACGGCTACGATGTAGTGTCTACCATCAATATCAATATCCAAGATATCGCTCACCACGCTTTGCTTACACAACTTAAAAAATACAAAGCTCAGCACGGTTGTGTGATAGTAATGGAGGTGAATACAGGTGAAATAAAAGCTATTTCTAACTTAGAGCTGAATACTAGAAACGATACGTATTCTGAGCGTTATAACTTTGCTATTGGTGAAGCACACGAACCTGGTTCAGTCTTCAAACTGATGACGGTAGTAGCCGCTATGGAAGCCCGCAATATCGATACAACTTATGTGGTAGATATCAAGGAAGGAAAACAACAGTATTACGATAAGACTTTTCAAGACTCTCAGCATAGGTTTACAGGAAATATAAGTCTAAACAAAGCTTTTTCGGTCTCTTCTAATGTTGGAATGACAGAACTCGTGCATAGCCTCTTTTCAAAATCTCCTTCTGATTTTACTACCAAGCTCATTCAAATGAACCTAAATCAACCCTTAGGTTTACCTATTTTAGGTGAAGGGATTCCCTATATTCCTACACCTCGCGACAAAATATGGAGTGGGGTAACGCTTGAGTCAATGGCAATAGGTTACTCCGTAAAGATTACTCCTTTGCAAAGCTTGGCTTTCTATAATGCAATTGCCAACGGGGGAGTAATGGTCAAACCTCGAATGATAAAAGAAGTAAAGGAATGGAATAAAACAGTAGAGAAGTTTAATGTGGAGATTATCAATGGTAAAATATGTTCTAAACAAACAGCCGACCGTGCCAAGGGACTATTGGCTAATGTAGTAGAACGTTCCTACGGTTCAGGGCATCGTCTCCATTCTCCCGATTTCTCAATGGCAGGTAAAACAGGTACAGCCCGTAAGAACTATGCCAGTGCCGATAAGAGTAAGCTTAGCTATATATCTTCATTTGCAGGCTTCTTTCCTGTCGATAACCCCAAATACTCTTGTATAGTGGTAATTCACGAACCCGATAAGAGTGTAGGTTTCTATGGTGCCGATGTATCAGGACCTGTATTTAAGAGTATTGCTCATAAAATCTATACCAATTCGCTCTTGATGGATACGGTAGAAAATGTAGATAAAATATCAGCCAGTACCACAACAAACTACGAAGATTACTACGCCAAAGCTGCTAAGTACAAAACTATAATGCCCGACCTTAGCGGTATGAATGTAATGGACGCTGTTGCTCTCTTGGAGAATATGGGCTTACGAGTGAAATTCTCAGGTGAAGGTAAAGTAAGTGCACAATCAATTGCCAAAGGCACTAAAGTACCCCGCAATATAGTAGTAGTGTTACAATGTGGCAAATTAGAGAATTAGCTGACGTGCTAATATACTAATTTTACACTCTGCATTCTATTGTGCATTTGTACCCTACAAACTCCAACCAGTCCTACTGGTCTGTATTATCCGATTTAAACTAAGAACTAAAAAATAATGCTTTTTGATGATTGGAAAGACAAAGACCCTTTAGAAGTTTCTCCTACTTTACTTTGGGACTACGACCTCTCTACCTTTGATTGGGAGAAAGGTAAAGTAATAGTCGTACAACGCATTGTAGAAAGGGGGTGGGACAACGATTTTTATGCCGCTATGCAATTGTATGGGGGCTTGGAAGCGTTTATAGAAATAGTAAAACAAGTGCCTTACCTAAACGAAAGGGATATGAATTTCGTTTCAAAGGCATTTCAAATAGATTTAAACGATTTACAATGTTACAAGAACAGACAGTACCGGGAGCAACTTTTGAACTCCTGAAAATCTTGATGAAAGATGAAAAGCTGAATAAATTCTATTTAGCTGGAGGTACTGCTATAGCCCTGTATTTAGGACATCGCACTAGTATTGATTTAGATTTGTTTTCGTTAGAAGATTTTGATAATACTGAATTAGAGTTCTATCTATCTCAGCAATATAACTTTCTTACTGACAATAAGGCTCGCAGTACTCTAAAAGGAAGTATAGAAGGAGTTAAAATAGACTTTATTACTTTTAATACTCCTTTGTGCGAACAGATACAAAACATAGGAGGTATAAGGCTATTCAATTTGCAGGATATTATTGCAATGAAACTCTTAGCTATTGCCGATAATGGTACGCGGTTGAAAGATTTTATTGATATAGCCTATTTGTCGATGCGATTTTCATTTGATGAGATGCTCTCGTTTGTAGCTTATAAATTTCCTAATAAAAATCTGCAAATATACCGAAAAGCTCTTTTGTTTCATAATGATATTTATTTTGATGTCCCTATTCAACTCACTGAAAAGAAATACCAATGGGGAAAGATAGCAAAACGCCTCGATGAAATGGTTACTTCTCCTAAGAAAGTTTTTGAACATTCGCCTTTGTAAAATGACACTGACAAATAGAAAATCGGCTAATTAGCTAATTAACATTATGAACTTAAAAACATTACTTAAAAATATCACTATAAAAACTTTCCTTTATGTGGAAGATAAAGATATCACTTCCGTTTGCTTCGACTCCCGCAAGGTGGAAAAAGGAAGTATGTTTGTTGCCATCACGGGTACGCAATCTAACGGACACGAATACATAGACCAAGCTATACGCAGTGGCGCAACCGCTATTGTATGTGAGCAATTACCTCAACAACCTTTGCCTGGTGTAAGTTATATAGTAGTCCCCAATAGTCATAGTGCTTTAGCCTTGATTGCAGCTAACTTCTATAGCAATCCTTCCGAAAAACTTACCTTAGTAGGCGTAACAGGTACTAACGGAAAGACTACTATTGCAACGTTACTCTACCAATTGTTTAGAAAAGCAGGACAAAAAGCGGGGTTGCTCTCCACAGTGGCGGTATACGTAGACGATCAGCGTTTTGATGCTACTCACACCACCCCCGACCCTCTTCAACTGAATTATTATCTGCACTTAATGGTAGAACAAGGGGTGAAATACTGCTTTATGGAAGTGAGCTCTCACGGCATCGACCAGCATCGTACCGAAGGACTGCAGTTTGCAGGAGGTATTTTCACTAACCTCACCCGCGACCACCTCGATTATCACAAAACCTTTGCCGCCTATCGCGATGTAAAAAAGCGTTTCTTTGATGCGTTACCCGCTACCGCTTTTGCCTTAGTAAACAACGATGATAAGAATGGGACTTTTATGCTACAAAATACCAAAGCCCAAAAGAAAACATATGCGCTCAAAACTCACGCAGATTATAAGGCATATATTATTGAGAGTAGATTTGACGGCTTGCTGTTGCGTATCAATCAGCACGAGGTATGGACAAAACTCATAGGTGAGTTTAATGCCTATAATCTTTTGGCAGTATATGCTACAGCTACTCTATTGGGTATTGACGAACTCGAAGCGCTTACTCTTATCAGTGCCATAGAACCTGTGGCAGGACGTTTTCAGTATGCAGTATCGGCTACGGGAGTGATTACCATAGTGGATTATGCTCATACCCCCGATGCCCTTGAAAACGTTCTGAAAACCATCAACGATATACGCACTCACAACGAGACTCTCACTACCGTAGTGGGCTGTGGAGGCAATCGCGATAAAGGCAAACGTCCTATAATGGCTAACATAGCCACTACCCTCAGTGATAATGTAATCCTCACTTCCGACAATCCTCGCAACGAAGAACCTGAGACTATTCTTTCCGAAATGGAACAAGGGGTACAGCCACAGCACTTCTACAAAGTACAAACCATCACCGACCGTCGTCAGGCAATACAATCCGTTTGCAAGAATGCCAAAAAGGGAGACATAATTCTCATCGCCGGTAAGGGACACGAAACTTACCAAGAAATTAAAGGCGTTAGACACCATTTCGACGACTTTGAAATCGTACGGGAATACTTGGAGCTCTATAAGAAATAAGATTAGGTTTTAAGAGGGAAGTTTTTAAGTATTTACATCATTATAAAAATAAACATTTCCAAGAACTTAAAGCTCTTAGAAAAGTTTATTATGCCACTACTTTGTTTTAAGATTTAAATTGTGTATATTTATTTTCCTTATACGACGTTCATTAAAATAAAAAAGCTCCAACTTTGTTGGAGCTTTTTTCGTGACCTCGACAGGATTCAAACCTGTAACCTTCTGAGCCGTAATCAGATGCGCTA
>ERZ772971.800-NODE-800-length-19118-cov-4.443529_pt1 | contig 19118 bp, 15 predicted proteins | sample MGYA00511943_ERZ772971 | MGnify/ENA primary metagenome ERZ772971 (study PRJEB29015, sample SAMEA2737929) | human oral metagenome | biome: human oral; feature: human-associated habitat; material: dental | place: China | collected 2144 ... | reverse complement strand
TCTTGCGAATCTTCGAGATGTCCGCCCCGCTGTGACGAATATCGCCCTTGCGCTCAGGTCCAAAGATTGGCTTCAGATCCTTGCCGAACAATTCGCTAAGTACAGCATACATCTCGTTCAGACTTGAGCGCTTCCCCGCCGCAACATTGTACGCCTCGCCCGCCGCCTCATGCGGCGCGACACACGCAAGGAGATTCGCCTGCACAACGTCCTCCACATAGACGAAGTCACGCGACTGCTCTCCATCCCCGTTGATCGTCGGCGGCTCATCGCGCAGGAGGCACTCGATGAACTTTGGGACTACAGCCGCATACGCACCGTTTGGATCCTGCCGCCGCCCATAGACGTTGAAATAGCGCATCCCGTAGCAGTCGAGGCCGTAGTGCATCGTGTACTGATACGCATACTCCTCCGCTACAAACTTCGTCACCGCATACGTCGAGAGACGATTCCCGACGATCTCCTCCCGCTTCGGCATCGTCTCATCGTCGCCGTAGACCGCAGCGCTTGATGCGTAGGTAAACTTCTTCACCCCGTTTTTCGCCGCCGCCGGATGCAGCACATAGTCCACACCCTCGCACACGCGCATGCAGAGCGCCGCATCTCGGATATCCCCCTCGACAAACTCGAAGTTCGGATTCTCCCGAAATCCCGCGATATTCTTTGCATATCCCGTCGACAGATTATCCAACACGCAACCTCTCTGTTCCATCGACAGGAGTGCCTCGACAAAATTCGAGCCGATAAAGCCCGCGCCGCCTGTAATGAGGGAAAGGCTGTCCTCCGGAAAATTGATTGTACGGTAGTTCATGACATCCCCTGCATGCTATAGAAATAGCACTTTCTTCAAGATAAGATCTTTTCGTCAGATCTACGGTGTCCTTACAGCTCGATTATACCACAGTAGGACGCACCCGAACAACTGCGACGCCAAATATCGGTAGCCCAAAATCAACTATCTATCGGATCTTCATATTGTCCCTGCTTAATGACGACAACAGGAATTCCGACCTCTTGCCCGCACAACTTCTTCCACTGAACAATTGTCCGGTTCTGTATTCCATGTGAGCCTGTTCTATATATAATACGATAAAATACGGTTCTATTTCCGAAGTAGTGGAAATGGTATAATCGTCTATGGTGATGAAAAATGGTCGAGAATTTTGACAAGATGTTAGCAAGATCACTGCGTCTAGAGGATCCATAGTATATCATAGGCGCAGAATTTAACGAGGAAAAGCCGGCAATCATATACATGTGGGCGTAGACAAGACGGCTGCGTTGTGCTGTCCTGTCTGCGGTGCGCCGACCAAACGGTACGGCTACGAGCCGAAGGAACGTATCTGGCGTCATGCGGACTGCCTGTTTTATCCCTGTTATGTCCACTGCAAGCGTCCCCGTGTTCTCTGCGACACATGCGGAACCGTGCAGGTCAACGCGCCGTTTGAGCGCAAGAACATTCGCTTTACCCTGCTGTTCGAAGTCTACGCCATGCTACTCTTGCAAGACATTCTTCGTGCCATAACCTCCCATCTGCTTCGCTGTGATGAAAAGTTGCTTGCCGCTATCCTTATGTATTGGGTGCATGACGTGGTAAATCGTATGGATTTTTCCGATATCTGCTCCATTGCCATGAATGAGACATCCTTTCGTCGTAGGCACAAATACGTCACCGTAGCCATCGACGCAGTAAGACGCCGTCTCTTCGATGTCGAATCCGGTCGCGACAAAACTGCGGTCAAAAACGTGGGCGAAAAACTTGAGAGGAACACTGGCTACACGAAGAGCGTCCATTCTGTCACCAGAGACATGTCCGCAAGCTACCTGTTCGCCGTCCGGGAGGTGTTTCCGAACGCCAAGCAGCCCATCGACAATTCACGTCAAACAGGTGCTACTCAAAGCCTTGGATGCGGTGCATGATGAGCAAAAAGAGTCCGGCAGGAAAAAGGAGCTGTTCCTGTGCCACAAACTGTTCATGGTGCCGGAAGGGCGCATGACCAACAAGCAACAGACAATGGTAACGGAACTTTCCACGCAGTACAAGAAGACGGGACGTGCTTATCGGATTGTCCAGTCTCTGGATGACTCCTATGCGTCGACCTCCATAGTGGAGGCGCAGGCGCGACTGGACAAGCTGTATTCATAGATGCGGCACTGCCCGACTGAACTCGATGAAGGATGCCGCCTTGACGCTCAGGAATCACGGCAAGGAAATGCTGAACTATTTCCACGCACGTCTGACAAACGCGCTTTGTTGCTTGAATCAACGCGATGATTCAAGCAACAAAGCGCAAGGCAAGAGGTTTTCATACCTTTAGACATAGCGGATGAGATACGCGTCCGCCCTCGTCGAGTTCTCGGCTATCAAACACCAGCAGAACTGTTTAACACCTTCTTGGATGAAGTGTACACTATTGAAAATATTTCTTAACTAACTTGCTGTTCAACTTGCTCTTGCAATTCACACAAAAAGAAAATGTAAAAAAAGAGGATTCCTGTAAATAAAGTTGAATATAATAGGTGGGGTAAATTTCTTAGTCCAAATCAACAGTCTTATTAAGAGGAAGGAGTTATCTTCTATGAAAGAAATTATTATTCAGTATGAAGTTGAGGAAATTACTGATGACGCCCGTGTAAGTACTATGTATTGTTTTAAAAATTGTAGCGTCAACGAAAATTAACTCAACTAATCAGCAAGGTATCATAGCTATTAGCGCTATGATACCTTATTTTATAAGGAGTTATAAGCATGCCCACATTGACTATAGACCCTCAAAAGAAGTTTGTTTTTCCAGATATAATCGATTTTGAATATATAGATAATAAATATATTGTTATATCAAGAGACACAGCAAACTGGCTACTACTAGATAATATTTGCCAAGTTGATATTTTCAAATTCCTTATGACTCACACTGTCGAACAATGTTTCAACAATTTTGGTAAAAATAATCAAAAAGACTTTATCAAAGTTTTAACAGAAATTTTTGCTAAACATTTCGATGATCTACAAATCAATTATCCACAAACAAATGGGATGTATCTTTATTTAACCGATAGTTGCAACCAAAGATGTAACCATTGTTATATGAATGCCGGAAAAAAAACAGATAATGAGTTATCAACCAAAGAAATAGCATCTCTTCTATACAACTTTAATAAAATGGGAGGTAAGGTTGTAACTTTTACTGGTGGTGAAGCTACCCTAAGAGATGACTTTTTTGAGATTATAAAGGTTGCTAAAGAATACAGCTTCACAGTTTGCCTTCTAACAAATGGACTGCTATGCAACACTGCATTTGCTAAGGAGATAAAGAAATATGTAGATGAAGTACAAATAAGTTTAGATGGATATGACGCTGAGAGTTATCAGGTTGTACGCAACAGCAACAGCTTTTCAATTGTCTTAGAGTCTATTGACAATCTTGTGACCGAAAAAATACGTACTACCATTGCAATTACACCTTTATTAAATACATTGATCTCCAACGAAGAAAATTATTGTTTATTTGCAAAACATCTTATTGATAAATATAAGGATGAAAATTTTTTTGTAAAGTTTAATACAGAATTATTAGATGGTCGTAATATTTCTCCCTCTAAAGAGGAAAACGATCTTTATCGAAATGCCATAAAAAGAATCAAGGCACAAATATCCCCTACATCGAGTAGTCAAGGATTTGCTTTAGACCATCGGTGTAATACTGTTTTTAACAACTGTGGTTATGGCGGAGTTACAATTGCTTCTAACGGAGATGTTTATTTCTGTAATCTAATATCAAAATGTAAAAAACAGGGGAACATAAGGAAAGATGATTTTCCTTCAATTATGTTAAGGTCTGAACAGGCACGAATACAGTCCGATATAAACAATTTAATACCGTGTAATAGTTGCTCTTTAAAATATCTTTGTGGGGGTGGTTGTCGAATAAAAAACTTTTCAGACTTAGTCAATATCTCTTTTTCCAACAGAAAAAATATATTGAAGATAAACCGGTCTTCCCCCTGTACAAAAGAACACAAAGAAAGTATTCTTCGTTCTATGATTGCAGCCAATAAATATATGTATAGATAGGAGATACTATGAATATCAATATGCCTATATGGGTTATTTCATATAACCAGATGAAGACTCACTTAAATCAAATCATCATAGAGATCTTTGAGGGTCGTAATAAGTTTACGCAAAAGGGGCTATATTCTGGTCCATTAAAAAAATTTATTCTATCCCGCTATTCACAAGATAAAGCCGTACTATTCTTCTTAAATTTACATATAGCTAATATACAAAAGAATAAATTCTTTATCGATAGATCAGATTTCCTTAAATTTATAACTTATATGAATGATATCCATGCAGAATCATTATATGTCCGGCTTTCTGACCGCAAATTGCATCATATTAGCCTAATAAACTACTCTACAGAAGTGACCACCACTCCTTTTCTTTATACTCAAAAAAATCTGTCACTACTACTATATACATCGTCAATGAGAAAAAATAATTCTACACAAATAATAACAGCTCCACAACCTATATTATATCTAGAGATAAAAAGAGAAAAAATATTCTGCCGTGTCTGTTTTAGATATGGTATGATCGAGATTCCTTCCAATAGTCAAGGAATAAAGATTTACATAGATAAGAATATCATATCAAGAAATTTACTAAAAGAGCAAACGTATATTTTCTTTATAAAAGAACAAGGGGGGGTTCATAGTTTCAATAATGAATATATTTTTTCGTCCAACAACATAAACAACTCATCTATTTCATCCTTTATTCAAAATGGTTTTCAAATATATCTAAAAAAAGATGATAAGTGTTGTCACCAGATAAAGTCAGTAAATATTACAGCAAATATATCTTATGATGTAGATTGGTTTAACCTAGATGGAATAGTAAAGATTGATAGTACAAACTACACCTTATCCGATATACTTAGCAGGGATAAATATAAAGGGTTCATAGAAATAGGCAATAGTGCTATAATTTTACCCTCCTCTCTAAACAATCTCTCAAATAAAGTTTCAGATAACGGAAAAATCCATCTTGCAAATAATGAATTGATGTTAGTAAATAATATTGCCGAAGAACTAAATATTAAGGATAGAAAATATACCGAAAAATTCAAAAAATTTATTTTTAAAACTATATATAAAATAGACGGATTAAACGGAATCTTAAAGGACTATCAGCTCTATGGAGTCTCATGGATATATTCACTATATAATCATTCTCTGGGTTGTTGCCTTGCTGATGATATGGGTTTAGGAAAAACAATCCAAGCCATTGCATTTATCACATACATTTATCCTAAACTCTCCCTTCCAATACTAATAATCGTCCCTAAAATAGTATTACTTAACTGGAAAAACGAATTTTCTAAATTTTCCCATCATATAGTGCCTTTTATTTTATATGGAAATCAGATTTATGAAATAAAAAAAGCCCCTATCGTTTATATAACCACATACGAAACAATAGTCCTCCACACGAATCTATTTAAAGCACTTACTTATGAGGCAATTATTTTAGATGAGTCTCAATATGTAAAAAATGATAAAACAAGGCGATATAAGGCTATTAAACAGCTATCCACTAACTTCATCTTAGCGCTTAGCGGAACACCTATTGAAAACAATTTATTTGAACTATGGGCTCTTATGGATCTCCTAAACCCGCATCTTTTAGGAAGCAAAAAAACATTTACGACAAACTATATTAATAATGAAAAGAACTTCTCCGTCTTAAAAGCAACTATATCGCCATTCATATTAAGGAGAACAAAAGAAAAAGTATTAAAATTTTTGCCTAAAAAAACTGAGAAATTCATACATTGCAATATGGGTGAGTCTCAGCGAAAATTATATAATTACATACTTGATTTAGCAAGAAATGAACTTCTCTCAAAAGGATCAAGATTTAAAATCAAGGACAACGCTGCAATTTTACAAGCTTTTTTATACTTAAGAGAGACTTGTTCTGAGCCACAATTGCTTCCTTTATCACTTAGACATTCTACTTCATGCGAATCTTGTAAATACGATCTTTTCAAATTATATACGCCTAATATAATAAAAGAACACAAAAAGTTGATTGTGTTTTGCCAATTTCCAAAAATTTTAAAAAAACTAAAACAATGGTGCGATTCAAATCATTGGCCTACATTTTATATTGATGGAAATACTAACAATAGAGAGAGAATTATATCACTATTCGAGCAATCAAAAGAAGGAATATTTTTTATTAGTCTAAAAGCTGGTGGTGTTGGACTAAATCTTACATCAGCCCAATTTGTAATTATTTATGAGCCATGGTGGAACTCATCTGCAGAAAGGCAAGCATCCGATAGAATATATCGTATTGGACAGGATAAGCCAGTTTTTATCTATCACTTTATTGTAAACGATACGATCGAAGAAAAAATCATTGAGCTTCAAGATAAGAAAAAAGAGATTTATAATGATTTTATAGCTGCAGACGTTTCTAATAAATTTAAGCTAGACGATATTATAACCATGATATTAGAACACGACAATTAATTTCAATTGTCATGATCAAACAAAATTGTAACACAAATGTCTCATGGACTTACAGTGAGAATCTCGCCTGAAAGGGTGTGAGGTGATCGTTATAAGAGTGTGAGCGTACATGGTTATATGTGGGTAAGCGGATAGTGTCAAGTTTTTTGTGTACACATTTCTGCAAGTGTAGCAACATGCAATTCGGTTAAGGAAACATATCTAACAACAGGCTGCTGCGATCCGAGTGCAGGATTGCTCCCCTGAGCATTGGGTAGGAAATCATGGCGTTATCAAGCATCTGCACACACAGAGAAGCCCTCATATTCGTATCCATAGAAAGTCCGAGCACGCCGGCGTCATAGCAGTCAAAGAGTGCTGAAACATAGAGTTTTCCATCACGCGCAGGAATCTCTGTCATGTCAGTGACACACTTGGAAAGCGGTGTGTCGGCATGAAAATCATGGTGCAGGAGATCCTCCGACATCTGTGCCTGCCGATCTGCTTTTGTGATACCGTTCGGCTTATGATTGGGACGATGACTTAAGCCGATCTCTTCCATGATGCGGTAAACGGTGCGTTCACTCGGAACATGGATGCCTTCTGGCTGCTTGATCTTGAGTGCCTGATACATGCGGATTCTTCCGTAGGTATCGTTGCATTCATCCTCTGCATGGATCTGCATCATGGCATCGGCAAGTTCCTGATATTTCCAGGGGCGGTCTTTGCTCACCAAATACTGATAAAATCCCTGTCTTGTGACATGGAGCAGTCTGCAATAAAAACTGATATTTCCTTTGTGTGCGCCGTCTGCTGTCTTGAACGCAATAAACTTCATACGTTCGTTTTTGTTGACTTCAGACGGCTCGCGGCGAAAAAAGCGCTTGCTTCTTCCAGAAAGTCATTCTCTTTCTTCAGACGTCGAATTTCCTTATCCTGTGCCTTGAGCTGGGCGCGCAGCTGTACGAGTTCCTCATGCAAGCTCAGGGCACTCTGCGGTGTTTGCGTGCCGCACCCAAGATCCAAATATCCAAGACGTTGTGCGCGTGTCCATGTATACATCGTGTTCTTGGAAATTCCTAGCTCTTTGGCGGCTTTCGCTTGACCGATTTCCTGCGCCAGCTTGATTGCCTGCACCTTAAATTCGTGATCGTATTGCCTGTTTGCTGCCATTTTGACCTCTCCTTCTCCTCTTTGACCTTATCTAAAATCCTTGCGAAGAAGTTGTCAACTTTATTTATACAACATCAACCCCCTCCTTGCCGAAAGCATTCGACATGGAGGGGATTTTTCCTTTTGTCCATACTTCCTTTATTCAAAAGGCAACACTCTCCACGCATGCTATCTCGATATCATTCGGCTGCAAAATAATTCAAAAAATTCGTCTTTACCCCCTTGAAAAACGATTATATTCGCGCTATACTGAAATCAAATTTTTTGTTTGGTTAGCAAAATTATTTTTAGGGACAGGAGGATATAATATGGACGAGCGTTTTCTATGGGCGCTGAACCGGATGCCCAAGACCGAGGATACGTTTCTGTCGCTGCTCTCCCTCAATGAGGTGAGGCACGCACAGACGTTCCACGAGAGTTTCCCTCAGTATGGGCCAACACCTCTGACGAGGCTCCCAAAGATGGCGGAGTATCTCGGTCTCAGCGATGTCTTCGTCAAGGATGAGTCCTATCGCTTCGGACTCAACGCATTCAAGGTATTGGGCGGGTCCTATGCAATGGCGCAGTACATCGCTCAGGAAACGGGCCGGGATATCGCGGATCTGCCTTACAATGTGCTCACCTCAAAGAAGCTGCGCGAGGAGTTCGGCACAGCGACGTTCTTCACGGCGACGGACGGCAACCACGGACGTGGCGTCGCTTGGGCGGCGCGGGAGCTCGGACAAAACGCCGTTGTCCACATGCCGAAGGGGACGACGCAGACGCGCCTCGAGAACATCCAAAAGCTCGGGGCAAAGGTCGATATTCTGGATCTCAATTACGATGACTGCGTGCGGCAGGCCGCGAAGGAGGCTGCTGCGACACCGCGCGGCGTCATTGTGCAGGACACGGCTTGGGACGGCTACGAGGACATCCCCGGCTGGATCATGCAGGGGTACGGAACAATGGCACTGGAGGCAGCAGAGCAGCTCAAGGCGCAGGGCACCGAGCGGCCGACGCACGTCTTTGTGCAGGCCGGTGTCGGCTCACTTGCAGGCGCAGTGATCGGCTTCTATGCGAATCTTTGGAGCGACAATCCGCCGACGTTCGTCGTCGTAGAGGCAAAGGCGGCGGATTGCCTCTACGAGGGTGCGCTCGCAGGAGATGGGAAAATACGCACGGTTGGCGGTGACATGGAGACCATCATGGCAGGTCTTGCCTGCGGTGAGCCAAACACCATCTCATGGGACATCCTAAAGAACCATGTGAAACTCTTCGTCGCCATCTCCGACGATGTGGCGGCAGACGGGATGCGGATGCTCGCCGCACCGATCAAGGGAGATCCCCCTATCACCTCGGGCGAATCGGGCGCGGCCTCATTCGCCGCACTCATGGCTCTCATGACGGATGACGCCTGCGAGGAACCGCGCGCATTGCTCGGCCTTGACAGAGATTCGCGCGTGCTCGTCTTCTCGACCGAGGGCGATACCGATCCCGAACGTTACCGCGAAATCGTCTGGGAGGGGCAATTTTAAGAGTCTTTATTCTTTCAGAAAGGACGTAGGATACCATGGCTTTGAACTATGAACGCATCAAGGAGGCAGCACAGGGGTACGAGGCGCAGATGACGAAGTTCCTGCGGGACATCGTGCGTGCCCCCGGCGAGAGCAGCGGGGAGAAGGCACACGCCGACCGGATCGCTCAGGAGATGCGCGCGCTCGACTTCGACAAGGTGGAGATCGATCCGATGGGGAACGTGCTTGGCTACATGGGGCACGGCACGACACTGATCGCCTTTGACGGCCACATCGACACCGTCGGCATCGGCAATCGTGCGAACTGGGAGTTCGATCCCTACGAGGGCTTCGAATCGGCGACGGAGATCGGCGGGCGGGGGACGTCCGATCAGCTGGGCGGTGTTGTCTCGGCAGTCTACGGCGCGCGCATCATGAAGGATCTCGGACTGCTCTCGGACAAGTACACCGTGCTCGTCACGGGGACGGTGCAGGAGGAGGACTGTGACGGCCTCTGCTGGCAGTACATCATCCAAGAGGATAAGGTACGCCCCGCATTTGTCGTATCGACGGAGCCGACGGACGGCGGCATCTACCGTGGTCAGCGGGGCCGCATGGAGATCCGCGTCGAGGCACAGGGCGTCTCCTGCCACGGCAGTGCACCAGAGCGTGGCGACAATGCCATCTACAAGATGGCCGACATCCTCCGGGACATCCGCGCACTGAACGAAAATCCCGCCGACGACCCAGAAATCCAAGGGCTCGCAAAAATGCTGCACAAAGAGCACAACCCCGAATATGAGGAGGCAAATTTCCTCGGGCGCGGCACAATTACCTGCTCGGAGATCTTCTTCACATCGCCGAGTCGCTGTGCGGTCGCGGATTCCTGTGCAGTCTCGCTCGACCGCCGGATGACGGCAGGCGAGACATGGGAGGGCTGCCTCAAGGAGATTCGCGCCCTGCCGCATGTCAAGAAGTACGGCAAGGACATAAAGGTCAGCATGTACGAATATGCCCGCCCGAGCTATACGGGGCTCACGTATCCCATCGAGTGCTATTTCCCGACCTGGGTCATACCGAAGGATCACAAGGTCACGCGATCCATCGAAACGGCATACAAAAACCTCTTTGGTGAGAAACGCATCGGTTCCCCTGAAACAATCGCCTCACGCGAGGATCGGCCTCTCACCGACAAGTGGACGTTCTCGACGAACGGCGTCACCATCATGGGGCGCAACGGCATTCCCGTCATCGGCTTCGGACCGGGTGCAGAGGCACAGGCGCATGCACCCAACGAGCGAAACTGGAAGCAGGATCTCGTCACCTGCGCCGCCGTCTACGCGGCGCTGCCGAGCATCTACATCGCAGATTGATTGCGGGCATCGGATTTGAAAGGAGCATCCATCATGAAAGCAGATTTTGAGGCGAGCCTTCGGCAGTTGGAGGGGCTTAGAACACAGGATATGTTCGGGCAGGATTTCCTGCTGACGTGGGACAAGACGGATGATGAGCTGAAGGCTGTCTGGGCGGCAGCGGACGCACTCCGCGCCCTGCGCGAGGAAAACATCTCAGCGCGGCTCTTCGACAGCGGCCTTGGGATCTCCATCTTCCGCGACAATTCCACACGCACGCGCTTCTCCTTTGCCTCGGCGTGCAACTTCCTCGGGTTGAACGTGCAGGATCTCGACGAGAAGAAGAGCCAGATTGCACACGGCGAAACGGTGCGCGAGACGGCGAACATGGTCTCGTTCATGGCGGACGTGATCGGCATCCGCGACGATATGTACATCGGCAAGGGGCATACCTACCAGCTCGAAGTCGCACAAGCGATTGAGCAAGGGCACAAGGACGGCATTCTCGAACAGCGCCCAACCATTGTGAACCTGCAGTGTGACATCGACCACCCGACGCAGGCCATGGCGGACGCAGCGCACATCATCCACACATTCGGCGGCATGGAGCAGCTGCGCGGCAAGAAGCTTGCAATGACATGGGCCTACTCACCGTCCTATGGCAAGCCGCTCTCGGTGCCGCAGGGCGTAATCGGGCTGTTCACGCGGCTCGGCATGGATGTCGTGCTCGCACATCCGGAGGGCTATGAAGTCATGCCCGATGTGCTGAATGTAGCGAAGGGAAACGTGCAGAAAGGCGGCGGTTCGTTCCGTGTGACGCATGATATGGACGACGCTTTTGCGGATGCCGCCATCGTCTACCCGAAGAGCTGGGCACCCTTCGCTGCGATGGAAAAGCGCACGAAGCTCTACGCAGATGGCGACGAGGCGGGCATCAATGCGCTCGAAAAGGAACTCCTCGCACAGAATGCGGGACACAAGGATTGGTGCTGCACCGAGGAGCGGATGCGGCGCACGGAGGACGGCAAGGCACTCTATCTGCACTGCCTGCCGGCTGACATCAACGACGTCAGCTGTGCACAGGGCGAGGTCGAGGCATCCGTATTCGACCGCTATCGCGACCATCTCTACAAGGAAGCGAGTTACAAGCCTTATATCATCGCCGCAATGATCCTGCTCGCGAAAGCAAAAGATCCCGCGGCGGCACTCCGTGCGATGAAGTCCCGCGCCCTGCCCCGCAAGGTCTACTGAGGGCAGGAGTATGGAGCAGCAAGAAAAAAGCGGGAAGAAGAAGCGGCGCGTTGTCATTGCACTCGGCGGCAACGCGCTTGGCAAAAGTCTGCCGGAGCAGATACAGGCCGTCAAGATCACGTCGAAGGCGATCGTGGATCTCATCGAAGAGGGCTGCGAGGTCGTCGTCACCCACGGCAACGGCCCGCAGGTCGGCATGATCAACAATGCAATGGCGGCGCTCTCGCGCGAAAATCCTGCGCAGCCGAACACGCCGCTCTCGGTCTGCGTTGCCATGAGTCAGGCGTACATCGGCTATGACCTGCAGAACGCCCTGCGCGAGGAGCTTTTGAATCGCGGCATCACGAACATCTCCGTCGCGACCATCATCACGCAGTCACGCGTCGATGCGGACGACCCGGCATTCGATGATCCGACGAAGCCGATCGGACACTTCATGACGAAAGAGCAGGCCGCATTCGCCGAAAAGAATTACGGCTACATCATGAAGGAGGACGCGGGGCGTGGCTACCGTCGCGTCGTTGCCTCCCCGATGCCGCGCGAGATCATCGAGATCGGTGCCATTCGTGCCCTCGTTGAGGCGGGACAGCTCGTCGTTGCCTGCGGCGGCGGCGGCATCCCCGTCATGCGGAACGGGAACCACTTGAAGGGCGCGAGTGCCGTCATCGACAAGGATTTCGGGAGTGAGCTCATCGCGGAAAATTTGGAAGCTGACTACCTGATTATCCTTACGGCAGTTGAAAAGGTTGCAATCAACTATCGAAAACCTAACGAAGAGTGGCTGGATGAGCTGACGCCCGAGGAGGCGCGCCGCTATATTGCCGAGGGACAGTTTGCCCCCGGCTCCATGCTGCCGAAGGTCGAGGCGGCCATCCGCTTCGCCGAGTCCGCACCGGGGCGCACAGCCCTCATCACACTCCTCGAGAAGGCCAGAGACAGCGTGCTCGGCAAGACCGGCACACAGATCCACGCATGAACAACGCCCTGTCAGATTTTCCCATTGTTAGGAGGGATAACTATGCAGACGCAGTCAGAGTATCAAGTGGAGAAGGATGGCATTGTCAGCCTAACCGAGGCGGGCGTAAAGGCCATTGAGAACCACAAGAATTTCTATAGCCCGGCGACCAGACCCATACCGCGCGAGAAACGCGACTGGCACACAAAGGACATGGCAAACCTGTGGATCGGCATCATGGTGTCGATCGCGGTTTACCAGGTCGCAAGCGGTCTGTTGGTCGCAGGCATGACATGGTACCAGGCGCTCATCACGATTGTCCTCGGTCACACGTTGGTCATGGCGGTCGCGATGATCATCGGTCACTATGGCGTGAAGTACGGCATGAACTATGCAATGCTGGGCAAGACCATCTTCGGGGAGAAAGGGCTTTTCATCCCCGCACTGATCCGCGGCATTCTTGGCGTCTTCTGGTTCGGCGTGCAGGCTTGGATCGGCGGACAGGCGGTGAACATCATCATCCAGACGATCGTCCCGAGCTGGGAGGGGCTCGGGTTCACGGGCTTCTTCATCTCCTTCCTGATCTTCTGGGCGATCAATGTCTACATCGCGGCCTATGGCAACAAGGCGGTCAAGATCCTCGAGGGGGTTTCCGCACCTGCGCTGATCCTGATGAGTTTCATCGTCATCATCTGGGGGTTCAGCACTGCAGGCTGGAGCCTTGACGCACTCCTCAGCGCGCGGGTTCTCCAACCGCAGGAAGGCATAGACTTCTGGACGCTCTTTTGGCCGGCACTCTCCGCTATGATCGCCTTTGACGGCGGCATTGCGCTCTCCATGCCGGACTTTACGCGCAGCTGCGTCAACCAACGGGCACAGATCCTCGGTCAGATCATCAGCGCACCGATCATGACGGGCTACATCGCCTTCGTCGGCATCTGCGGCACCGCCGGTGCATGGCTCGCATTCGGCAAAGAGATTTGGGAACCCGCCGTGCTCGTCGGCAATTTCGACAGCATTGCGATCCGCCTCATTTTCTCCATCTTCATCATCATGGCCATCCTGACGACGAACGTCGCAGGCAACTTGATCCCGCCCGTGAACATCGTGGCATCCTACGTCAAGGGGCGCCTCAACTATCGTCAGGTGGCGATCCTCGTTGCAGTCCTCTCGCTCTTTGCACAGCCGTGGAACTCTCTCTCCAGTGCCTACCACCTGATCTTCGATGTGACGCAGTTCCTCGGCGCTCTGATCGGACCGATCTCGGGTATCTACATCGCAGCCTACCTCGTGGAGTACCGCACGGAGATCAGCATTGTGGACGCCTACATCGAGGGACAGGGAAAATATTTCCACACACATGGCTGGAATGTGCGAGCTCTCCTCATCGTGGCCATCTTCACCGCGCTCATCTTCATGGGACGCTTTGTCCCCGTGCTTGAGCCTCTCTTCAACAATGCCTACGTCTTCGGCACGCTCGGCGCAGGTCTGACCTATGCGCTCATTGTAAAGCTGGGAGGCGCGTCCAAATGAGGACCGTCATCAAGGGAGGGCTCGTCTGTCTGCCGAGCGATCCCACGCATCTCGACATTGCCGTCGAGAATGGCGTCATCACAGAAATCGCCGAGAATCTAGATGTCGGAGACGATTTCCTCATCGACGCCTGCGGCATGGTCGTCGTGCCGGGCGGCATTGACCCGCACACCCACATGGATCTCCAGCAATCCCCCAAGTACAGGGCATGCGATACCTTCCTCACAGGCGGCATCGCGGCGGCCTGCGGCGGTACGACAACCATCATCGATCACATCGCGTTCGGTCCACCCGGCTGCACGCTTCGCCAACCACTCGATGTCTATTGGGATCTCGCGAAGGATTGCCCGATTGACTACAGCTTCCACGGCGTGCTGCAGCATGTGGACATGGACATTCTCGACGAACTTGGGGAACTGATCGACGCGGGCTTCCCAAGCTTCAAGGCGTACACGACCTACGGCTTTCCACTGATGGAGGCAGGGCTCATGCCTGTTCTGCGCGTGATGCGAGAGCGCGCTGGACTCCTCACCGTCCATTGTGAAAGCGACGTGATCACGAACACCCTCCGCAGAGATCTGGGTGCAGGGGAGCAGGAACCCATCGAACATGCGCTGACGCGTCCCAACATCGCCGAGGCGATGAGCGTCAACATGCTGCTCTCCATCGCGCGGGCGGCAGGCGATGCACCTGCGTACATCGTCCATCTGTCGGCGCATGAGAGTCTCGATCAGCTGCGCCTCGCGCGGCAGGAGGGGCAGCGCAACGCCTACGCCGAGACCTGCACCCAGTACCTCACACTCACGGAGGACAAATTTCGGGGAAATGCCGACGACGCCATCCAGTACATCATGGCGCCGCCGCTCCGCAAGGAGGAGGATCGCGCGGCGCTCTGGCAGGGGCTGCACGACGGCGACATCCAAGTCGTTGCCACCGACCACTGCCCCTTTATGCCCGACGAAAAACGCGCCTATGCCAAAGACTTCCGCGACTGCCCGGGCGGTGTGCCGGGCGTTGAGGAGCGCATGCCGCTCATCTTCAGCGAAGGAGTGCTCGCAGGGCGCATCTCCCTCCCCGATTTTGTTCGCGTGACCAGCACGAACGCGGCGAAGATCTTCGGCCTTTATCCCAAGAAGGGAACGCTCCTCCCCGGGAGTGACGCCGACATCGTCCTGATCGATCCACGGCGGGAGCATACCCTCACCGCAAGCGATCTTCACAGCACCTGCGGCTGGACCCCATATGAGGGCATGACCGTGCGCGCATCAATCGCCCTCACCATGCTGCGCGGCGAAGTCATCGCGCGGGAGGGTGCATTCCTCGGACAGCGCGGCTATGGCCAGTTCCTCCAACGCAAGCGCAATGTCCCCTACGAAGACATTGTGCGGTGCTGATCGAAGAGAAACACTTGCTTTTCCTGCGGGGAAAGTGATATGATAGCAGAAAATGCACGAGGGAAGCCGCTTCCATGCTGCATGGGAGCGGCTTCCTTTTCTTTTGAGAACTGTGAAGGGGTTTTGATAGCATGATGAACGGGCAACTCCTCGCCTGTCTGAAACAAATCGCCGGCGGCATTGCCCAGCAATTCGGTCCGAACTGCGAAGTCGTCGTGCATGATCTCTCCGACGTGGAGCACTCCATCGTCGCCATCGAGAACGGTCATGTCTCCGGCCGCAAGGTCGGCGACGGGCCATCCATGGCCGTGCTCGACGCGCTCAGCGGTCACCCCGAAAAGCTGCATACAGAAGGCAGCTACCTCACGAAGGGCAAGAACGGACGTGTGCTCAAATCGACGACCGTCTACCTGCGCGACACGAACGGAAAGATCATCGCCCTCTTCTGCATGAATTTCGACATCACGGAGCTTTCTCTCGCTGGCAGCGCGCTTGCCCCCCTCATCTCCGTCATGTCACCGAAGGGCGAGGATCGCAGCATCCCGCAGAACGTCGCGGAGCTCCTCGACGACTTGCTCGAGGATTCCGTGCGCCTTGTCGGAAAGCCCGTACCGCTGATGACGCGCGAGGATAAAATGCGCGCTGTTCAATTCCTAAATGAGCGCGGTGCCCTGCTCATCACGAAATCCGGAGACAAGATTTCCAAATTCCTCGGCATCTCGAAGTACACACTCTACAGCTACATTGGGGGAGCCTCGGACGAGCCGTCTGTGTGATGTGCTGACGCAGCCCCCATATAAATCAACACGCCCGAATTTTTGTATCTGCTTGCAGCTACAAAAATTCGGGCGTGTTGTTCTATGCTGTTTAGAGATCGTCGTCCTCGCTCGCCTCCATGATCGAGGCATGGAAGATCTGTGTGCCGTTCTTGCCCGCCTCCGCCGCCTGCTCCATGAGCGCGAGGATGTTGTATTCCCCGCCGATGAGCTGCGCGCTGACCATCTCGATGAGCATCGGGAGGTTCACGCCCGTAACGATGCCGTACTTCTCATTGTTCGCGGCGAGTCGGCACGCCGCATTGTACGGGCTGCCGCCGAAGAGATCGTTGAGGAAGATCACGCCGTCGGCGCAGTCGAGCGTCTCGATCGCCGCCTCATACTTCTTGACGACATCGTCGGGCCCCTCGCCCGGCACGAGCGTCACGGTGCGCACATTCGTCTGCGCACCGCAGATCATCTCACAGGACTTTACAATCTCCTCGGCAAAGATCCCATGCGTTCCAACAATGATACCAAACATTTGTGTACCCCTTTCATTCCACCATATGAATCTTCTTCAGGAAGTGATAGATGCCGTCGGCATCGTTCGCCTCCGTCACGCTGTCTGCAATGTCCTTGATTTCATCAGGTGCATTGCCCATCGCAACGCTGTGCCCGACATAGCGCAGCATTTCGATATCGTTGTAATTGTCACCGAAGGCAAGTGCCTCCGTGCGGTCAATCCCGTAGTGGGCGAGCAGGCGCTCGATCCCCGTCGCCTTCGACACTGTGCGCTCGATGATCTCGAGGAGATGGGGCAGCGAACGCATGACGGAGAGATCGGGAAATGCTGCCGCCAGTTCGCGCTCCATACACGCAATGAGTTCCGGCTTTCCCATCACAAAGAGTTTGTTCGGCAGAATGTCGTCCGCGATCAGTGCGTCAAAGTCAGCCTCCACCGATGTGACCGTCGTGATCTCCTCTTCCCTGCGCACCTCCGGATCGGCTCGATCGCGCACGTACCACGTATGCCCTGCGTAGTAACTCATCGGTGCCTGCGGATATGCCCCCGAAATCCGATGCAGAACTGCCTCCACATGCGTGCGCGTCATGCGCTCGTCATGAATCTCCGTCCCATCCGGCGTGATGACGAGTGCGCCGTTGTAGCTGATGACCGCACCACGAACGCCAATCTCCTCGATGATGGGATAGATTGCCTCGGGCATACGTGCCGAGACAAGGGCAAACGGGATGCCCTTCTCTGCAATCTGCCGTATCGCCGCCGCCGTGCGCGGCAGGACGCGGTGATCGGTGGTGATGACCGTGCCGTCGATGTCGGATAAAACGATTTTATAGTCCATAGTCCCTCCCCTATCTCTGTTGTGCACCTTCCACCATGCTGCGCATGGTCCCCCTCTCCCGCCGCGGCAGGGTTATGGTATTTTTCACTGCTGCAAAATCGCATTTACTTCCTTTTGCAGGCGGTTGAGCGCGTTGTGGAACGGCGGCGGCTCATTGATCAGCGCGTGAATGGCGCGATCGGCATAGAGCATAACCTCCGAGAGGCGGTCGAAGCGGTACGGCGGGACAGCGTTCTGCATGGCAGTGCTCACATCCTCGACCGTCATGGCGCTCTCCCCCGAGTCCCAGAGGAAGATCTCCTCCGCCGCGCGCGATCGGAGAACATCACGGCGTGCAGGCAAGGCATGGGACTTTTCGAGCACCATGCCCTGTATTTCGGGATCGCCGCTGAGCATCTTCATAAACGACCACGCAAGCTCCTGTCGGCCGCTGCGCGCGCTCATCCCCACGAGCAGACTGTCCATCGTCGAGATGTTCCCGCCCGAAAATCCCGCCGGCAGCGGAATGCAGTCCCACTCGAACGAACCGAACTTCTTCACGCGCCACGGATATGGCTTGTAGGTGCGGTACTCGGCAAAGGTGAACGGGCGGAACGCAACGCGCCCCATGTCAAAGTCACGCGCCGTGACCACATACCCTGCGTGCGTTTCCTCAAGCTCCTTGACGAAGCGCAGCGCCTCCTCCACACGCGGGTCGGCAAAGTACGAGGACTGCCCGTCCGCGCGAAAGAGCCGCACACCGTTCGCAGTGGCCGCCTGCTGCCATGTGTAGTCGTAGGCACCGAACTGATCGGGCACGCCGTCCCCGTCCGTATCCTTCGTGAGCTGCCGCGCGAGCGCGAGAAAGTCCGCCCACGTCCACGATAGCGGCGGCAACGCGAGGTGCTCACGCGCGAGCAGTGTCTTGTTCACGAACATGAGCGTGATCATGTTCTCCATCGGCAGCGCATACGAGCGTCCGTTATACTGTCCGTTCTGAAATGCCGTGTGCTCATAGAGCTCGGCAGAAAATGCCGCGTCGCCCTCCATCAGCGGCGTGAGGTCATACAGTGCCCCCTTCTCCGCATACAGCGCGAAGTCCTCCGCCGAGAGCAGGAAGACATCCGGCTCCTCCCCCCTCAAAAACTGCCCTGCCAGCCACTCCGCATAGTCCTCGCGCTGAATCCCGCTCACATAGACGACATGGATGCCCGGATGCTCCGCCTCGAACTTCTCCCTCGCACGGTCGATGATGGCGTAGGGTTCGGCGTGCGGCACGCCCCAGTTGCTGCCCGCGAAGATGCCGACGACGAGGACGGGGCTGCTGCGCTGCACGAGTCCGAT
>ERZ772971.791-NODE-791-length-19295-cov-6.619543_pt1 | contig 19295 bp, 22 predicted proteins | sample MGYA00511943_ERZ772971 | MGnify/ENA primary metagenome ERZ772971 (study PRJEB29015, sample SAMEA2737929) | human oral metagenome | biome: human oral; feature: human-associated habitat; material: dental | place: China | collected 2144 ... | reverse complement strand
TCACTACAATCAGCGTGACACCCTTTTGCTTATTATAATCAAATAGCAATCCTTCCACCTTAGCGCCAGTTTCGCTGTCCAGGTTGCCGGTCGGCTCGTCGGCAAAGATGATTTGCGGATCGCCGACAATCGCCCGGGCAATCGCCAAACGCTGTTTTTGTCCGCCCGATAAATCCTTAGCACGGTTCTTGCGCTTATCATACAAGTCCACCGCCTTGAGCGCCGCGTTGATTTTATGTGCTCGTTTCTTCCGCGGCACCCGCGCAATTTCCAGCGGCAGACTAACATTGTCAATCACACTCTCATTGCCCTGGACGAAGAAACTCTGGAAGATAAAGCCAATTTTTTTAGCACGGAACTCATCGACATGCTTTGATTTCAGCTGTAAAATGTCTTGTCCGTCAATGATAACTTGGCCTTTTTGCGGCTTATCCAAACCCGAGATGGCATGCATCAGCGTCGATTTTCCAGAACCAGATTTGCCGAGGATCGCCACGCTAGCTCCTGTCGGAATAGTTAAGCTGACATTTTTTAGGGCTGTGAATTGGTTCTTCTTTTTACCGTAAACTTTTGTCACATTTTTCAGTTCAATCATGATCTCTCCTATTCCGTCCTTAATGCTTCAATTGGGTCTAATTTTGTCGCTTTGCGGCTCGGTAGCCAGCCGGAAATAACCGCCATCACTACTAGTCCAAAGACCAACAGTCCAATTTGCAACGGATTGATGACCAGTAGGTTCGTCCCGGCACCTAATTTTAAGACACTGGTAATCACTGGATTCAGCAGCGTCACCAAACTTGCCAACCCTACGCCAATCAAACCACCCAGCAAACCAACCCATGCCGCCTCGTAGCGGAATAATTTACCAATATCGCGGCCGCGCATCCCCAGCGCTTTCATCAAGCCAATTTGGCTCGTTCGCTCCAACACCGAAATATACATAGTGTTAATAATCCCGAATACACTAGCGAGCAGCGCCAATCCACCAAATGCCGCTAATGCCACCTGCGCCACATTGACCATTGTCAGCAATGTTTTTCGAATATCCTGAATCGAATATGCACTGTAATCTTTATTGATTTCGTCTTTAGCAACATCAATATTCTTCTCGTCATCCACCAAAGCAATCGCCGTTGAATACTGATGCGGCTGACTCTTACTATGGCTGAATTCGTAAATAGCTTTAGCATCAGCTGTCGAAATTCTTAGCATTGGTTCATAAAACAAAATGGTGTCTGATTTTTTGTCCACCGCCGCGATCTTGAATGATACCTCTTTGGCGACATTGCCGCCCCGCGCTGCGCTACGCACACCCAAGGTTATTGTCTGTCTAATCGCTGACTGCGCATCCTTAAAGCCTAACTGCTTCACATAATCATTCGGGATAATAATCTCGCCCGGTTTTGGCATAAAATCCTCCAGAGTTCCTGCTGCCAATTCCGCCCGAGTCCTATCCATTTTAACACCCACCGTCAGTGCAAATTTTTTATCACTCGCTGAACTCTTAGCATACGCCACACCATCAGTTGAATACGCTGGTGTTACCGTTTTTACGTGCGGTGTTCGTCGGATCTTTTCCAAGTCCTTGTCGTTGAGCAAATATTTGCTGCGCGCCGCCGATGCTTTATTTTTGTCAGCTTCTTCTGCCGAATTGCCATATTCTGGTAATTTATCTTTCTTATCTGCTTCAATCTTTTTATTGACCATAATTACTTTTTTATCGCCAGCCGCGTCAACTATACTATTGGTGTACAGTCGACCACCCTCACCAGCCATCAGTGCCAAGCCAATCGTAAACGCCCCGACGGAAATCGCCAACGCTGTCAAAATTGTCCGACCCTTTGACTGGCGAAGATTCCGCCCCGCCCGCTTAATGATATCGATTCTTCTCATACCTTACTCCTTATAGTTCTATTTTACATAGTACTATGTTATACAAGGTACTATAAAAAGTCAAGCTATTTACTATTTACTATTTATCATCATATTCATCCTCAATTTCCTGATCCAAAATCTCTTCAATCACGTCCTCCAGCGTGATAATCCCCAGCTCCCTCTCGTCATCCATCACCACGAACAAATGGCTGCGCGTTTGAATAAATCGGCTCAGCACCGTATCCAGCCGCGACCGCGCGTCGATATCATGAATCTTGTCACGGTACAATTGGCTAATCGGCAGCGGCAGCTCGCGCCCCACCACATCTTTGACGTATAAAATCCCTACCAGCCGCCCATCAGCCCGCACCGGGATCCGCGAATGACCGGCGCGTTTGACCTGCGCGAGCAGTGTCGCGTCCAGCTCATCATCCAGATCCACGGTAAATACCTCATCCATCGGCGTCACCAAATCACCAGCTGTCTTTTTACTAAATTGTAGCGCACCCGCCGCGATCCGGCTTTCGTCGTAATCAACTGGACTGTCCGACCGCGCGGCATGCTCGTGAATAATTTGTTCCAGCTCCTGATGTGAATACAGCTGTGGCGCTTCCTTGCCTAGCCAGCGGTTCAGTAGCTTCGACATCGGCCGAGCCAGCGGCCAAAATACCACATAAATTACATCCAGCAGCCAAAAGAAATGCCGCACAAAACGGTAGCCGCGCTGAGTAAAAATCGCCTGCGGTAAAATCTCGCCAAACATCGTGATCAGCAGCGTGGCGATCAACCCGCCGATCACGCCGTTCGTCATATTGCCCAGCAAAATCGACATCGCGGTATTGACACCAACATTACCCAGTAAAATACAAAAGATCAGATAATAGCCGTCCTTGCGGTAACGATACACCCGCGCGGCAATCGCGTCGCCCTGCCTGGCCTTGCGCCGCAAATCATCGGGCCGCGCCATCATCAGCCCAATATTCAAGCCCGAAAACGACCCCGACAGCACCAACAACACTGCCGCCATCATTAATAATAAAGCGTCAGACACGGTTACCAGCCGCCACCTCCGCCGCCGCCACCTCCGCCGCCAACGAAGCCGCCACCAGTTGAGCCACCCGTCGAGGACTCAAAGGAACTGACGCTTACGGCCGTACTCGACAAATTACTCATTCCTGCCGAAAATACCGCCGCATTAAACGCGCCCTGGCCTGCGTACCAATCCGGCTGCTCACCAGCTTGCTCATAGTACTTACCCAACTGCTTACTCCACTCTTTTTCCTGCCCAAACAACACCGCATAAGGCAATACCCGCTCATACAATTTCACCAATTGTTTCTCATCAGACGCGTCAACCTTTACTTTTTCCGCACCCTCAGGACTCTGAAGCATCTGTAAACGCTCGACCTCAGCCACGCCAATATACCTCTTCAGACCCGCCAGATGCCGCCTGAGCGCCAGACCCTTGTCGGTCAGCACCTTACCAAACGACAGATAAAACACCGTCCCCGCCAGCACCAGGAGCACCGGCGACAACAACAGCACCGCAAAAATACTGATAATTATCGCGTACCGTCGAAATCGTCGGGTGTGCTGCGGCTCGCGCGCTTGCAAACCATAGTCGTCAATGAGCCGCCCCTTCATTTGCTTTGCGCTGTAGCGTACTCGCGCCGCGTATCGCGCATCATTACGCAGCGTTTTTAGATTTAACCGCTTACCAACTTTCGGCGAGGAGCCAAATATATTCCTCAGCATTTCTTGCTCCTCGGCCAGGAGTTTACCCGGAGCTTGTATCACTTTCACTTCGTACTCGGCTGTTCGCCATGTCGTACGCGGCTTCACCTCAATAACCTGAATGTAGTGGCGCACCGCCAGGTCTATCATTTGTGCCGCCATCACCGACCCCTTGACCATATGAAACGGCTGCACCAGCTTGGCCGACGTCGTCACACTCGTACCTCGCGGTGGCAAATACTCCGGCGGAATTGGCTCCAGTTCTTTACGGCGACCAATCGACCGATAATAAGCCACGATGATCACCCCCGCCAATATCAGCGCCACCGCCAGCAACACCAATTGCAATTTCGCCCACCAATCAATCAGCTGTTCCATGAATGACATCTGGTACGCGGCAAACGTCCCCGGCGCAAATCCGACCGCGACCGTCACGCCAGCCATCTTTGGCAGTGCGCGGGCCGTCGCCGTCAACGTATCGCCCTGTTCACGTACCTCGCAGCGCTGATTACTACCAAACCGACCCTGATAACACTGGAGGTTCGTTCGTTTAGCAGCCACCAGCTCGGGACTTAGCTTGAGCGTCACCGATGCTGACTGAATTGGCACCTGCCAAGCAGTGCCAATCGCATCCCAATAAAACTCCTGTTTACCCGTATCGTGATATAATTTCGTCACGTCCCGCTGCGTATAGGTAATGACGTAGATCTTTTTACCCTTAACATAGGTGTCTTTATTGCCAATTCTCAGCTCATCATTATGCCACTTATGCTCTAGCGGCGTACCTCGCTCATCCGTTACTGACTCCAGCGTAAAGTGAGTCGGATGTCCATTATACTTCTTGACAAACACTGGCGCGATGCCATGGTTCTGCCGCGGCGGAAAATCTGCAGTAATGGTCAGTTTGGTGCGCAGTGTCGAACGCTGTTCACTATCGCGCCCCAGCTCCATATCGACACTATAATTACTAATCGTAAAATTATTTGTCGCCTGTGCCGTTGACCCAAATCCAACCAACAGCGCCATCACCGCAACTATCCCAAAGAAAAACCGCTTCATATGTTAATTATATCACTTATTACCAATGCGCTTTTAATAAACATTATCCAATGGTATTGCAAAGATGAAGCGTTTATTGGATAATGGGTAACGATGTTCAAAAATGGTATGGATACGCTACTGACAAGAAATAAAACCCCGACGCCGGCCTCATGGGAAGTGGACTTGCCCGATAGCTGTGACAATTCAGATCAAGCAAAAGAGCTCTACCATGACGCTCGTTTATAGGTGGCAGAACTAGGGGGCAGAACAGAGCCCCCAGCCTATCCACTCCGTACGCTGATGAATGTGGTCAATGTGGCTGATTTACTCCGTGAAGAATATCCAGAGGAGGCATACGCTCTCGAGGATGCGCTCAAGGAATTGGAGCTTGAGCCCGGTGGGCTTTCTAAAGAAATGCAAAGGCGTCTCGGCCGAGTAACTCTAGCGATACACAACTTTTATCATCCAAAAACTGATGCTGCACCGGCAAAAACGATCATGGAGCAGTTTAATCAACAGAACCTGCCAGTAGAAGATGACATCATTCTCAACCAGTTATCTGAAAGTGGGTCTCAGCAACAACTGACATTAGAAGAAGTACGACAGCAGGCACACCGAGCTGTACAAAAGAAATTAAAAATAACGACGAGGCGGCGTATATTCAGAAAGCAACATACACTGTCACGTATACTATATCGCATCTTTCGTAACGTATTTTAAGCAACAAACTGTCGCAAATATCGCCCCAAGATCCTACCGCAGCGCCACTACCGTATATGCCAACTCGCCTTTTGGTGTGCTGATCGTTACCGTATCACCAACCGCCTTACCCATCAGCGCCTGGCCAATCGGCGACTCATTCGAGACCTTCCCTTCTAGCGGATCCGCCTCGACCGGCCCAACGACGGTATAGACCACTGTCTTACCGTTCGCCTCCAGCTCCACTGTACTACCCAACACCACCGTCGAACTACCGCCAGCCTGAATGATACTCGCATTCTGCAAAATTGTTTCGATCTCGGTGATGCGCGTTTCTAGTAGCCCTTGGGCCTCACGCGCCGCATCGTACTCTGCATTCTCGCTCAAGTCGCCAAAATCCCGCGCCGCCGCGATTTTATCAGCGATCTCGCCGCGCCGACTTTTTAGCTCCTCCAGCTCTCGTTCTAGCTCACGCTGGCCACTCTCGGTAATCTGATATACCTTATTCATGTTACTCTCCTCACTCCATATATAGCGTCTACAAAAACAAAAAGTGCTATATATAGCGCTTATCCATATGGTTATTTAAGTCTCTACGAGTATAGCAATCACCCCAAACCATGTCAATACATGACGGAGCCCCTGGTGCAATCTGGCCTCCGTCGTACATATCAGACAATGTGATCACCCGCGCTCCAAACAAAACCTAAGCAGCTGCTGATAATCCAGCTTCTTTGTCTCGTCAGTCGCCCGCTCAGTTAATTCAAACAATCCATCACTATCAATCGCTCGCTCGCCAATCGTAATCCGCCACGGCAGACCCATCAACTCCGCATCAGCAAACTTGACGCCCGGCCGCTCAGCCCGATCATCCAGCAGCACTGTCACGTTCTTTTCTGCCAGCTCGGTATATAATGTACTCGCCAGCTCCTGACCCTTGTCACCAATCGCTACCACATGAATCTTGAACGGCGCGATATTCTCCGGCCAGACCAACCCCTTATCATCCGACATTTTCTCGGCAATCACACCCATCACCCGCGTGATACCAATGCCGTAGCTTGCAAGGTAAATCGGATGCTGCTTGCCATCTTCACCGGTGTACATGATACCCATCTGTTCAGCTTTTTCGGTACCAAATTTAAATATATTGCCCACCTCCGCACTGACAACTGGTAGTAGATCATCTCTACTGATACCCAATTCCTTAGTAGCGTCATCTAGCACTTCTTCGTTAACAGCTACCGTTTGGTCAGCATTGACGTATAGTGTATCCTCACCCGCTTCACATATCGTCTGAAACTCGTGACTAAACTTAGTGAACGCCCCGCCACCAGCAAACGTCACAAATGTACTGTCACCAATGCCAAACCGTGCATAACAGCGCTTATACGCCTCGATAACCCGCTCATAATACTGATCCATGTCCTCCTGTGTGGCGTGCAGACTGTACATATCCTTCATGACAAATTCACGGCCACGCATAATACCGCTCTTTGATCGGAGTTCATTGCGCAGCTTGGTCTGAAACTGATACACGCTGACCGGTAGATCCTTATAGCTTTTGACATATTGCTGCATCATTTCCATAATCGCTTCTTCGTGACTCCATGCCAACCCCAGCTCAGTATCGTCTTGCAAGCGAGTTTTGAACCACACATCGACCACCTCATCACTCCAGCGACCAGTTGCCTCCCAGGTCTCGCGGCGCTGCAAATTCGTCATGATCAATTCTTGACCACCAATCGCATTCATCTCCTCACGGACAATTTGCTTGATGTTTTCCAGCACACGCAGTCCCAACGGCGTATAGGCGTACACCCCAGCCATCACCTTATACACAAATCCCGCGCGGATGAGGAGCTGGGCATTTTTTGACACTTCGTCCGCCGGTGCGGTCTTGGCCGTTTTGGTAAATAGTTGACTCATTCGCATCTTATATTCCTCCAATGAGTGGCAGCAGCGCTGACTTTAGTTGCTCTAAAAGGTTTGGATTAACGTACAGCGCATAAAAAGCAATGCTGTTTTTCGCGATATGCATCAGAACTGGCACCCAGATCGCGCCGGTATACTCCCGCGCTAGGCTCATCACGATACTCAGCACAAAGGTGTCTGCCGCGACCGCCCACTGGAGCGACCCGCTGCCTCCCCACAAATGCGCCGCCCCAAACGTCAAACTGGTGATCAAAACCGCCAGCCAAATCGGCGCTGTTCGCCGCAATTTACCATACAAATAGCCGCGGAATAATAGCTCCTCCGCCACTGGTGCCAATACTGCTATCGTCATAAATGCGGCGATATACTGCCACTGAGTACCAAGCATCGACTGCGAGAATGGCAGTGCTTGTGGTTGGTGAATATCAATTGCTATCAGTTTAGTCACCACTGTTAAAAACACCGCTGAACAAATCGTGTATACAATAAAGGCTGCCGGTGTAATCACCACGTCCCACCACGACGGCCAATCGGTCACCCCCATTTCTTTCAGCGTCGTTCGGCGGCGACGGACATAAAACGGCAGACTCACCACCAAGATCACCGCTAGTACGTACACAACGACCGAGCCCGTCGCGTTTAGCAGCACCTCATTCACCGAACCAAGCGGCACACCAACACGGCTAAGCACCCACACCAGACCGAGCACAATTAACTGCGCCATCCAAAACGCCGCATACGTCCACACCGGCAGCACGATGAGTAGCCACCAATTATGTTTATTCAGCCGCCCCTTTGTCGTCGACTGACTATTTTCCTTTTTGGCCCACTTCCTCACATTCACCCCCTTAATACTTTCGCCACATCACTCCATGTCACTAAAACCGTCAGTGCCATTAGCACCAGAAAGCCGATGCCTTGAATCGTTTCCTCGCGCTCTTTGGTCAATTTTTTCTTGAATAATTTAAAGCCTGCCATCGTAAACCACCGCCCGCCGTCTAGTGCCGGAATTGGCAGTACGTTCATCACCGCTAGCGTCAGCGAAATGATTGCCGCCAGCAGTAAAATTTGCGTCAAGCCAGAACTCAGCACCGATGGAAACAGCACGCCCAAGATGCCGACCGGACCGGCCACACTTTCGCCAACCGCCGCCAGATCAGCCTTGGCCACCTGGCGAGACTCTGGCGAGCTAAATAATTGCCCGATCGTCCCGTTAACTGTTTTTATGAGAATTGAACCAACGCCCACCACTGTCTCATACGTCAATTGCCCCGTGGTCACCACTGCTGCGATTGGCGCCGACCAGGTACTGTGAATCGTTTCTGTCTGTTGCGGACCGACGCCGAGATAGCCGCCATTCTTTGCTTGGTCGGCAGTTTGCAATTTGACCTGCTTGGTGAGTGTCTGACCGCCGCGCACCAGCTCAATCGTGACTTCGCGACCAGCTTGCGCTTTTGTAGCTGCCGACAGCTCCGCTGGTGTTGCCACATTATGATCGCCGATCTTTCGCACCTCATCGCCACGCTGAAGGCCAACTTTCTCCGCTGGCGAACCTGGCGTCACTCGCGCCACCGTCAACGCCGAACGCTCCACCCGCGAATCAAACGGCAGCACCGCTTGCTGTGGTAAAATTTTTGGCATCCCCACGAGCGCCAATATCATGAATAACAGGGCAGCCGTCAGCCAATTCATCATCACGCCGGCTAATAAAATCTTGGTCTTTACCCAAAAAGTAGCGCCGCCATACGTCCCCGCGCCTTCGGCCGAATCGTATTCACCCTTCAGCTTGACGAACCCGCCGAGCGGCAGCCAGTTCAGACTAAACACCACGTTCTTGCCGAGAAAGCTCTTTTTAGGCCGCCATTTTTTTGCAGCCGGTGGGAAGCCGATACCGAATTCCTCAACCACCACACCATTACGCCGCGCCACGATCGCGTGACCCAATTCGTGCACCACCACCAACAAAACTAGTATGATCAGCCCGACCAAAATTCCAATGAACACCATTATTACCCTCCAAAGCGCCGATTACGTTTTTTGTACTCCTCCAGAATGAACTCCACATCTTTTGTTGTCATGTCTGGCCAGTTTTTCTCGATGAACATTAGCTCGCTATATGCCGCTCGCCACAGCATGAAATTACTTAATCGCTGTTCGCCGCTTGTTCGCACAATGAGGTCACACGGCGGCACTTCCGGCGCATATAAGTTCTGGGTGATCAGTTCCGGCGTGACGTCTTCGGCTGCCACGCCTGACTGAACAATTTTTTTAACCGCATCGGCAATTTCCAAATGTCCACCATAATTGAGACACAAAAGTAGCTCGCCGCCCGTCAAATTCCGCGTCCGCTCCTCGGCCCGCTCAATCGCTTTTCGTAAGGTCTCTGACAGACCCTCACGTGAACCAATCACCCGCATCCGCACATTATGTTCCAAAAATATTGGCACGTCTGACTCCAGTACCCTGAGCAGCAAACCCATCAAATGCCCGACCTCCTCCTCGGAGCGCTTCCAATTTTCTGTACTGAACACATACGCGCTGGCATACTTGACGCCACGGCGCAGCGTCTCCAGTAGCACATCCTTCAGACTATTGTATCCCGCCAAATGCCCCTCATACGCTGGTAGCCCGTGCTGCTTCGCCCAGCGACGATTACCGTCAACGATAAAGCCAACGTGCCTCGGCAATTCTGTTTTTTCACTCATGTTTCGCCATCCACTCATCAATCAACCTCACATCCTGGATATCTTTTTCGCGCCCGCGCCAGTTTTTCCAACGCCGCAGAAAATCTAGATTAACAAACTTTACACCTTCATATTCCACCGCGTAGTCCAGCAGCTCATCATACTCAACAATTCGCCCATCAATTTCCCAGCCGTCCCAGATCTCGACCGATCCATCATGCTTCACCAAATACCGGCGTTGATTTTTATCAAGCTTTTCGGCCCAGTCGCTATCACCAGCAAGCTTTTCTAACGTCGCCCGGTCAACTGCCACGTCAATATCAGTAGACTGACGAATCCCTAATTGATCCAAAATACCGCTGCCAATGATAATAAGCTGATCTAGCGGCAGCCCCAATTCTTTCACGCGCTCAGCAAATGTCTGGCTCATTAAACCGTCAACACGTCCTTTTCTTTTGCTTTAAACACCTCGTCAATTTGTGCCTGCACCTTACTCATCAGCGCATCAATTTCCTTCTCGACTCGCTTATAATCGTCCTCGCCGAGCTCCTTGGCGTCTTTCATGCGCTTGGCATCTTTCAATGCATCCTGGCGAATCGTCCGCATAGCGATCCGCGCCTCTTCAACCTTTTCGCTAACTTGCTTGACTAATTGCTTGCGGCGTTCCTCAGTCAGCGCTGGCACTGGCACGCGCACCACCCGCCCATCGTCGGACGGATTAAAACCCAAACTCTGATTATCGCGAATCGCTGCCGAAATTGCCGTAATATTACTCGGATCAAACGGCGTCACCAGCAGCATCTGCGCCTCTGGCGCTGTTACATTCGCCACCTGGTTCAGCGGCATCCGCGTCCCGTACGCCTCCACCATCACGCCGTCCAGCATCCCGGCATGCGCCCGGCCCGTCCGCACCTTTTTCAGCTCATCCTGAAAATGACCAAACGCCTGCGCCATTTTATCCTCATATGGTTGTGTGTCAAACATATTTCCTCCCGTTATCTATCATCCATTATAACAGACTAGTGGCAAGGTTGTCCGCTTGACTTATCCAAACATTCATGCTAAAAAACGCTAACGTATACCTGAACAGAAACTTAGAAGATGGCCTACGATATTGAGCGACTAAAGGGGGCTGGGGAGACAGAAGAGCCGCTGCTTAAGCCTGAGGAAATTGCAGCACGCAACAGTGGCTATAATGCAAACCTTTACGGTAATCTCACGGATGGCACGAGCGAGCCCGCTGGCGGCCCAGAAACACCAGGACAAGGCGACCAAGACGAAAGTCGTGAGTTCTTCGGTGAGGCTACCGCGATCGCCGCTGAAAACAACGACACTCTTGATGCCGACGGCTTCAAGACCGTAAAAGTTAGATATGAGGGACAGGAATTCACCATCCGCCGTGCAGAAGACTGGTATATAGAGGAGCACCCCGAAATACCACGAGCAACCATCGAATTTCTGCCAGTACCTATTGATTACCTGGGCGTCACCGGCACTCACCATGTCAAGCTCATCGAGAGCGCGCCCGACACGTGGGAATGTGTCATCAAAAACGATATTACTAGTGGTAGCGAGCAAGACCTACCGCCCGAATATAGAGACATGCAACACCCCCTTTCGCCGCGTGAAACCCACATCAAACATAGTATTCTCTCTCACCCAGAACTCATTGATCCAGAGGACCAAAAAAATCTCCGACGAGTAGCCGATCCCTATGCAGAACTAACCTCGCCAGAAGAAGCCGCGTGATATAATTATCATCAGTGATAACAGAAATTAAACTATATCATTTTCGCTCCTACGGCCTTTATGAGACAACGCTTGCACCGGGCGGCACCGTCATCATTGGCCCAAACGGCACTGGCAAGACAAACTTGCTCGAAGCGATATACGTCGCCCTCCGCGGCAGTAGCTTTCGTGGCAGCCTTGCTGATTGCATGCAGCACGACCAAACGCAAACCATCATCCATCTCGAAACTAACGACACCCCCCGACGCCTCCAACTTCTCCGCACAGCCGACGGCACGATAAGCAAAGAGTTTACCATTAACGATAGTCGCAGCAAGCTCCTCCCCCGCAAACATCGCCTGCCGGTCGTTCTGTTTGAACCGAGCGAGCTACGACTCATTTCCTCATCGCCATCACGGCGGCGGGATTTTTTGGATAGTATGTTGTCGCGGTTGGATACTCAGTACGACACCACTCTCCGCGCCTTTCACCGAACCTTGCTCCAGCGCAATGAACTACTCAAACACCCCCACGAGACAACCCAAAACTGGCGTGATCATCTCTTTGCCTGGGACATTAAGTTCGTCCAGCTAGCGACCCACATCGCCCAGGCTCGTGCTGAATTCTTGGCTAAGCACGAGGCGGCGCTGAGTAGTTTATATGCAGCGCTAGCGGGACACCAGACAGCTTTTACGGCCGCCTATCAAGCCAGTGCATCACTTGATCAATACGAACAAGCGCTTCTCGACCGTCTGCAGCGCGCCCGCGACTATGAGATCGCTACAGGCCATACCTCGGCCGGCCCGCACCGCGAAGATTTTACGATTTTCCTCCATAATCAACCAGCCATTAAGATCGCCTCGCGCGGTGAGATGCGCACCATTATGCTGGCTTTCAAGCTGCTTGAGCTGGAACTGCAAACAAAAATCAGTCAATCGCGACCGCTCATCCTCCTGGATGATGTCTTTTCCGAGCTGGACGCCACCCGCGAAAAACTCCTCCAAGAGACCATCCAGCACCATCAATTCATCGTCACCACTACCGACGCCCGTCACCAGAGGGATGATTGCCTGATAATCTCAACACGCTAAAATCCCGCCATTTTGGCGGGATGTATCATGCTAAGCTAAGCGTGACGATATTATTCACTCTCGCTCGGCTTCAGGTTTTGGTTGTTGAATTGCGTCAATATCATCGACAACTTCGCCAAGCACAATCATCGTATTATCTTCAACTATCTGCTCGTAATCCGGCACTCGTGTACGCAACCACTCACCAATCTGATCACCTGACACACCATTATCCTGCATTGTGATTAATTCTTCCAGCTGTTCACCTGTTAGAGATTCCACGGCCTCCTCACCAATTCGCTCATTAATCGTATTTTGCACGTGAGTGGCTAGCTCTTGCAGTTGCTGCTCTGGCAGATTAAGACCCATCTCTCGTAGCTGATCAACCGTGATCAGCGCCTCATCAAGATTAACCTGTGGTGTATTGTCGTTATTCATAAACTATCCTTTTTTATTTTATCAGTTATCTCAACTGTTGTATCATTTTCCTCGACAAGTGGCCTACCTACTATTTATCTCGTTAGAACTAGGCTCTGTCACCCACGCTAGGATTTGGATTCTGCATCTCCTGTGTGAACGCTACATGACCTGCAACAGCTGCCCTACCGAACCGTCGGGTGAACTCACCTGTTGCCGTGAGCGTTTCTTTTGTCTTACGCCCCATGAAAGCAACCGGACGTGATAGGTAGCTACCGATGTCCCGCAGTCGCTGCGCTGCGGTAGTACGCATCTCACCGATTCGCTCGGCTGCACGGCCAGCTGCCTTACCTAACCGATCGGCAGTGGCGCTGACCCGCTCACCAGCGGACTGAAAACCATCACCGATCATCTCCTTTACGCCCGCCAGCTTTTCCTGGCGCGCCTCGCGGCGTGCTTCCTGCCTTTCTTTGGCAGCCGCTGTACGCTCACCTCGCCGCTCATTTATCTCACGAATCTTATCAAGAGCCTCTTGGCGCTGACTCTCAAGACCTTGCCGTTTCATCTCAAGTTCTTGCAAGCTAAGCTTGAGCATCTCGACTTGACCGCTGGCGACTCGCCATGCACTTTCTGCTATACTTTCTGCTAACGCCAGTTGTTTATTTTCGAGAGAACCAACTGGGTGTCTACTGCTCTCGTACGCCTCACGCGCCGCCGTGAGCCGTTCAAATGCGCTTGCCAGTTCGCCACTCGACATCGCTTCAACCTCTGCTTTCGTTTCAGCAATTTCTGTATCAGCACCCCTCTGCTTACCTTCTACGGCTGCAATCTCTTCTCTGAGTCCAGCCCTTTCTCGCAAATCCTCAACTTCAGCATTTCTGTCATTCCTGGCCGCCTCGCGGCGTTTGCCTGCCGCCTCTTTGTGCTTCTGGGCCCTCTCCTGACGCTCCTGCCTTTTTGTAGCCAACTCATTTTCACGGTTCTTGCGAACCTCCTCGCGTCGCTGACGGCGTTCAGCACGACGCTCCTTAGCACTCTGAGCAGCCTGACCGATAGTCTCTTTTAGACTCTTCCCTGTCTCAGCTGCCTTATTGAACACTTCACCAATCTTTCTCTTTGCCGCTCCGCCATGACTTGATAGTTTTTCTCCTAAGCCTTTCAGGCCACCAACAATTCGTTTTGCCAAAGACTCTCGACGACCACCTGGTGTTTGCTCAAACGGATCAACCCATCCTTGAGTCTCGTTCTCTGGTGACACAGCAGCGCTCCAGTCGTCCGTTTCCCCTGAATGAGATACATTACTATCAATAATCTGTCGGCGGATCTCTTCATACCCAGGAATTTCTGCAAACTTTCGATTATTTTTATCGGTGGTTGTCTCAATAGCCAGCACCCCATTACGGCCATCCTGTTCAGGAGTAGTAGAGTCTGCCCCTTTTTCAGAGAGGCTCCCCCACCCATTAATCATGTGGCCGGTGTGGGATGTTCTTGCGCTTGATTCGGGGCTTATTTTATGCATACAGACCTCATATTCTTCATATGTTTTAATATCACTGTAGTTAATCTCGTGCTTTATACTATCACAGATTTAATATATTGTCAACACATAAAATCTTAACACCTTACGGATCAATATGCTAGCACCAGGGGTCTAGCTAGATATGAACGACACCCGAATAAGCTCAGATCTACTCGCTCACACCCAGCTCGATTCGCCTGAACTGACGAACCACGATGTTTTCGCCGAGTTTAGCGATCGCTTCCTTGACGTGCTGCTCAACAGTTTTCGAGTCATCTAAGATATACGCCTGACTCAGCAACACTTGCTCAACAAAATGCTTCTTCAACTGACCTTCAACAATTTTTTCGCGCATCTCTTCGGGTTTGCTTGCAAGTGCTTCACTGGCCATCAGCTCTGCCTTCACTCGCTCCATTTCCTCAGCCGGAATATCCGCCTCAGAAACATACTTCGGACTCATCGCTGCAATCTGCATGGCAATTTCGTGCGCCAATGTCTTGAAATCATCCAGCCGCGCTACAAAGTCAGTCTCGCAGTTCACCTCAACAATCACACCAATTCGACCCGAGTGCACATAGCTCTCGATCAGCCCTTCGCGTGCCTCGCGGTCACCCTTTTTCTCGGCCTTGGTCAAGCCTTTTTTACGCATCGCCTCCAGCGCCTTGTCAAAATCGCCATCAGCTTCAATCAATGCCTTCTTTGCATCAGTCAAGCCCACACCAGTCAATTCGCGCAGCTTTTTAATATCATCAACAGAAACGCCCATCCTATTTCTCCTCTTTTTTCACTGGTTTTTCTTCAGCCTTCACGCTACCCGCACCCTCGGCTACAGCCGCTGTGAAGTAGTCAAGCAGCTGCTGGATGCTCTTGATCGCATCGTCGTTGCCTGGGATGACATAGTCGATTCCCGTTGGATTGACATTGGTATCAACCACGGCAAACACTGGTATACCCAGAGCCTCTGCCTCGCGCACCGCATTCGCGTCAGTCAACGCGTCAACCACGACCACTGCACCCGGCTTACCCATCAGGTTCTTGATACCGCCGTATTTGAAATTCAGATTATCAATTTCCTCCTGGAAACGCTGCACTTCCAGCTTGTTGTAGCGCTTTTCCAGGTCGCCTGACGCCATGCGTTTCTCGAGATTTTTCAGCTTTTTAATTTGCTGGGCAATCGTCGAACCGTTGGTCAGCATGCCGCCGATCCAGCGTTCAACCACGTACGGCTGATTGATGCTCTCGGCCGCTTGACGCACCACGTCCTTAGCTTGTTTTTTCGTACCGACGAACAATATCTTTTTACCGCTAGCGGCGATTTTTGTCAGCTCCGGCAGCGCCTTCTCTAGCGCCTCAGCCGTCTTTGCCAAGTCAATGATATGGCTATCCTGGCGTTTTGAATGAATATACGGTGCCATCTTTGGGTGCCAGCGACTGGTCTTGTGTCCGAAATGAACACCAGCCTCAAACAAAGCTTTCATGTCTACTGCTACAGACATTAGGTTACTCCTTTTCCTCGCCCGCCGCTCTTGGAGCTGCGACGGACTGTGTCGTTATATTTAGTTACTTCGTCATTTTAACACGAGTCGACACCAAAAGCAATCAGCTACTGAGCAGAGCGAGACGCTATGAACTTATCTAACTCCTGCTCAAGCTCAAAGGCCTCATCGCTTGAAGAAGAGAGCTTTTGAACAATAAGTCGATCCTTGCCTGGTTTTACAACTTGCATCTCGACAGATTGACCATTCTCCTCTGTCGAATCTTTACGGCGTAACTCTGACTGAACGACATCACCACTCGTTTGAGCAATCTCAAAATAGTTAATTGTGCCACCATCCACAAAAGCACCATACGTACAGTTCTCTCCCCATGCTAAATCCTTTGCGGTCATATCCGGTGCTGACTCGCCAGTTAGGTTTGCTGATAACTTGAATAACAAGATAGAGCCAACCTTTACCCCATCTTCCCTAAGAGAGGCAGGCCCATAGGCATCAAACGCCACAACTGAAGTACTTACTTCTATTGGCAAACCAAGGGAGTCGTCGTCAACACATTCATGGGGATTAAACAGCTTCGCATCAACACTACCAGTACCTAAGTATCTAGGAGATAACCCTGCTTCAAATACCTTGTCAAGCGCAATACTAAGGTGCGACAATGGATTACGACGATTAATGGCGTCTATGTTACTCTCCTCGCAGCCATCAGGCTGATCTAGTATTTTACCGACAGCCTGCGCCTTCTCTTTTTCCTCATTGCGCCGAAACGCTTCCCCTGCCAACCGGTTGAGATTATGCCTACCCCAAATATTTGGCTGCTTTCCCTTGTCCATGTCGTGTAACTCCTTGATTTTTTAGCTATCGGAGTCAACTATACTCTCTCTCTCTTGATTTGTCAAGTACATTACAATGTTTTTGATGATTTACAAGCATAATTGTTGAACAGCCCTTACCAAACAGCGGGGGGCAGCTCCATCATGCGACTACGCTGGCGACAGTATTTGCAATACCCGTGATTTTTTGCTAAAATACCAAGGTTATGAAAAGCAGTATTCACCCACAGAACTATCGCCCGGTCGTATTTAGCGACGATCAAGCGGGCTTCGCGTTCTTGACTCAGTCAATGGCGCAAACCACGGATACCATCGTTTGGGAAGATGGCAAAACTTATCCACTCGTCAAGGTGCACATCTCTAGCGCCTCGCACCCATTCTTCACCGGCGAAGAAAAGATTATCGACACCGAGGGTCGTGTTGACCGGTTCAAGGCACGCCAAGCAGCCGCCCAGGCTCGCAAGACAGCCCTAGCAAACAAAGCCAAGAAAGCTGCCGCTAAAAAAGCCGCCAAGGCAACAGACGATGACGCAGCAGACGACACGAAGAAGAAAGCGGCTACGCCTAAAGTAAAAACTAAGAAGGTTAAGAAATAGACCTAACTCATCAATACTTTTGATATCGCATAATAGCTCCGCCAAAGCGGAGCTATTACATTAGATTGAATTTGAATTATTTTGTACTAACTCCTGCTAGATTTTTCTAGTTTGCTGTCAAAGTGCTCCATCATGTGCTCAAGTTTCAATAAATGGGCCAACTCCCCTACGTCCTCTCGATACAAAGTACCCGGTTTTCGCACTCCATTTTCATCAGTAGCAACATGTTCAGCAGTACCGTCTGGAGAAAACCACCATATTTCACCATCAGTTTTTGTAACCACATGGTCACCAGTATACCTACGACCATCCTTCTCCCTTTGTAAATGATTCGTAAGGCGCACTTCCTTGATCACACCCGTTCCAGCATCATAAGAGGTTGACACACGAACACGCCTAGCGTCAGAGTCGGTACCCCCAACATCACGCGTTTCAACCATGCCAATAATTTGCCCGCCATCCTCTTGCCTCGTCGCAATAAAATCACCGTAGCACGAAACTTGCTCTACCTTCATATTTTGATCTAGAGACGGAAGGTCATACATAGCTGGTAGCCACCGCTCTGTCGACTCGTCGCCTTTGTCCCTTCCCGACATGTACTCACTGGCATCCGCAAACATCTTAGCGACAAACTCAGGGGATCCAACCTTTGTCTCTGGGAGACCTGAGCCATTTTTCAGTTCTGCTATGCGTGGTCCGTCAAGGGCTAAACTCGCCAACTTCCTTTCTATCTGCCGGCGTGTATGTTCAGCATTTTCTTCTTGTGCCATCTCCCAGGCTTTCTCGACATCATGAACCCGCCCAAGGTTTCTCCCGAAGGTTTCATTGACCATACGTCGTGTTGCTCGTAATAATTTGCCCATACTTTTTATTTTCCTTATCTTTGCTACTGCAATATGTAATGTATTTAATAGTCTACACTTTACTTTATTTTTCTTTATTTGTCAAGTATTTTATCATATTGTCGACATTTTACTACTAAGTCTCTACTCCACCAATATGCTATAATAATCCGTATGACAAAAATCTCTCTTGACCTCGAGGCGTTGAAGGCGGAGCGGGAAGCGCTGGGCGATTTTTTGGCGCGTCCCGATGCATATGGCTCGCCGGATTTCACAAGTAAAAATAAGCGGTTCTCAGAGCTGGAGACGCTTATTGCCAAGGGCGACGAGCGAGCGACGTTGGAGCAAAATCTACGTGACGCCAAAGAATTAGCGAATGATGGCGGCGAACTGGCAGAACTAGCAAAAGCCGAAATCACTGAAACTGAAGCGCGTCTGGCAGAGCTGGAGGAAGAATTATTCATCCTACTAACGCCAAAAGATCCAAACGACGAGAAGAATATCATCATAGAAATCCGCGCCGGTGCTGGCGGCGACGAAGCATCATTGTTTGCGGCGGAGCTGTACCGCATGTATCTACGCTGGTGCGAAGCCAATGGCTATAAAACTGAGCTTGTCAGCGAATCCGCCAACGATTCTGGCGGTTATAAAGAAGTTATTTTCATGGTCAAAGGCGACGCGTCATACGCCAAATTGAAATTTGAAGGCGGCGTCCACCGCGTCCAGCGCGTGCCAGTCACCGAAAGCCAAGGCCGCGTCCACACCTCCACTGTCACCGTAGCGGTGCTACCAGAGGCCGAGGAAGCCGACGTTGAAATTAATCCAA
>ERZ772971.790-NODE-790-length-19317-cov-4.107206_pt1 | contig 19317 bp, 17 predicted proteins | sample MGYA00511943_ERZ772971 | MGnify/ENA primary metagenome ERZ772971 (study PRJEB29015, sample SAMEA2737929) | human oral metagenome | biome: human oral; feature: human-associated habitat; material: dental | place: China | collected 2144 ... | reverse complement strand
TTATCATCTTTAGTAAAATATGATAGAAAGTTTTCGTATCTTTACTGTTATTAAATCTAAATTCAGATTCCTTTAGGTGCAACAGAAAATTCTCTTTCTTTATTCCTTTAAATTTAGCTAGTCTATGTTTAGCATATCCCCATCTGCTTACAGTAGCAAGACGAAGTCGCAGCTAAAAGTTTTCTATGCCATTTATATGGTTTTTACCATTAGCGTCTTGCAAAGTAGCAAGCGTAGCGTAGCTTAAAATTCATTCTTTGAGTATTTTACTCTGTAGTGAGCTTTGGCTCCATAATCTACTAATCCATCATAAGCCTTCCAACAATCAGAGTAAATTACACTCTCGTCCAGATCGCTAAACTCCGACAGTATCGGTACCAGTTAACTTACGGAGCAGTTTTTAACTATCTGGGTATAGACCTTACCGTCACACTTTAGCATTCCGTCTGTTTACAGCTACGAGCGTAGCGAAATAGAAATACCGGTTGCTTTCCGTTTGCTCCTCTACCTCTCTTACCTCTTACTCTCTTAGCTCCGTTCTGCTCTACTTCACTACGCTTGTAGCTTTTCAAGACGCAGTTACGAGCAAAGCGAAGTAAAAGTAACTTTCGTCTATTTCAAAGCGGAGCTTCTAGGCGAGCTTGCAAGCTGGAAATTTCACCTGAAAACTTGTATGATACACCCTACAAAACACCCCGAGCTTATCCAAAGCTGGTTTCTCAAATAAAAGTTTAATATCTCGGCTTGTTCCGGTTAAAATGTTTCCGCTAGTTCCCTGTTGAAAACTTAGATATCTTTTCACACTCTTGAGACATCAAAACTCTAATGCTTTTTAGAATCTTATAAATGGAAATTCTATAAATCCCGGTTAAATTTGCTATTTTAGTAGCCTCTATATCCTCTGCAAAGTACTTGAGAATTTCTCTAAATTTCTTTTCTGAAATTCGGGAACGGATTATATACTTATTTTTTACCAATAGGATCATAGTTAAAAACTCCTTTGAAAGTTTTTAACTTATATTGAGCCTTTTACTTTTTAACATCAAATTTACCGCCGTAAGCCGGTCAAATTTTGGCCTACTTCAACTCCGTTTTACTCCAAATTTAGCCGAGATTTTATATAATCTCTTACTCAAATTTCAAGGCAAGTATCTCAAAGCGTTTTACTCCAAAACGCCGCGTGATAGGAGCTTTACAAAGGATTAAAATGGACGTTTCAAAAATCAAAGCAGGTTCAAACCCGGACAAAATCAACGCCGTTATCGAGATCCCGTACGGCTCGAACATAAAATACGAAATCGACAAAGATAGCGGCGCGGTCGTGGTCGATCGCGTGCTCTACTCGGCGATGTTCTACCCGGCAAACTACGGCTTCGTGCCAAACACGCTCGCAGCAGACGGCGATCCTGCCGACATCTTGGTGCTAAACGAATACCCTCTGCAAGCAGGTAGCGTGATCCCGTGCCGCCTAATCGGCGTGCTCGTGATGGAGGATGAAGCGGGTATGGACGAGAAGCTACTAGCCGTACCGGTCACCAAGATCGACCCGAGATTTGACGGGATCAAGAGCTACAAAGACCTGCCTGAGGCCACTCTAAATAAGATCAAAAATTTCTTTGAAACTTATAAAATTTTAGAGCCTAACAAATGGGTCAAGGTTAAAGAATTTAAAGACGCGAATGCCGCAAAAGAGATCCTAGACGCGGCAATCAAAAACTACAAATAAGCCCTCCTCGGCTTGCCGGCCGCCGCCTCGTTAAACCTAAACAAGCGGCGGTCAAATTTAAGCTCACGCAAAATCAAAAGGATAAAAATGGATATATTAAAGCTACTTTTGGACAACTCCGGTGGTATGTTAGATGCGATGTCGCAAAAAAGCGGACTGGGCACAAACGACGTAGAGGCCGTGATTTCTAAGGTCGCGCCGATTTTCATGCAAAGAGCAAACGAAAATTTTAAATCTGACGCCGATTCGTCAAATTTCCTTGAGATGATCCGCCGCTCAAGCCTTGACGAGATGACTGGCACCCCGCAAAACGTCAGCGTTGCCGACGGCAACGAGCTGCTGGGAGTACTAACGGGCTCGAAAGAAAACAGCAGGGCTCTAGCTAGTGACGTAGGCTCGCAGCTAGGCATCAGCGCAGACTCTATCAAGACTCTGCTACCGATGATTGCGGGCATGCTAAACAATCAGCTCAAAGCCTCAAATTTGCAAGACTCCGCGGATAACGGCTCCATGATGTCAATGCTTACGCAGTTTTTGGATCAGAACAAAGACGGCTCGATCGTAGATGATATTTTTAGGATCGCAGGCGACTTTTTCGGTAAAAAATAGGCGAATTTCGCCATTTTAGCCGTTTTGGCTTTGACGCTCGTCTAAATTTGAGCTTTATCTATACTATGCTTTTTGCGCCGCAATGCGCAGATTTATTCTGCTCTTAACAATTTTTGATATACGCCTGCAAATGGCACTCATGCTACTTTAACTAGAACGGCTAAATTTATAAAAAATAAAATTTGATCAGTACCAGCCGCTGCCTCAAATTTATGCCGAATTTGAGATAAAAACAAATAACGTAAAATCAGACTTTAAAATCCAATTTTTATGCCTATTTCAGCCCTTTTTTAAGTTTTCTAACGAGAAATCTCGCCAAATGCAGCTCGTCAAAAAGCGATTTTTCGATGCAAAGCGGGCGGTCAAAAATAAGATCACAGATAAGCTCCGCACCAAGCACCGCCGTGCAGAGCCCGCGCGAGCCGTGAGCGGTGCTAATGTAGACGTTTGGAACGTATTTTGGATGCGGATTAGACTTGCTTTTCGTCCAAAGCAGCGACTTGTATGTATCTTTATAAAAATCCTCGTCGTAAAGCCGCCCGATGAGCGGAAAACGGTCGCCGCTATAGCTGCGGTAGCCCACTTTCGAACCGATTATTCGGACGTTTTGCGGAGTTTTTATCATGTCGTTTGAGAGATTTTCGGATGCAGTCAAATTTGACGCATCTTGCATCTGCGCCGAATCATCAGTAGTCTCGGTACGCAAATCCATGCTTTTGCTTAAATTTACGCCACCCTTGTTCACCTCCAAACGATCCGCATTTTCAGCGTCGCCGTCTGGGCCAATAGTCAAATTTAGCCGCTCGTTTTCTGCAAATTTGTCGTCTAAAAACTCGGCGACGTCGGCTAAATTTTTCTCGTCGTCGCTAGAACGCGGCTCGTCTAAAAAAAGATTTCTATCGTAAGTCGCGCCGATAACCTGCACATCATCAACAGGCGGGCAAACGTAGCCTTTGGCGCTAAAAGGCGCAGGCGTCCAAACGGCAGGCGCGATATGCGTGACCTGGCCGCGCACGGAGCTAAGCCTGATGTCGTAGTCCGTAAAAAGCTCCATGCTCTCGCTACCGACAGCAAGCAAGAGTACGTCGGCGTCGATGATTTGCCCATCCTTAAAATGAGCCCTAATCGCGCCGCCCTCAAGCGTCTCAAAGCCCGTAAATTCGCAGTTTAAAAGCGTTTTTATACCCGTGCTTGCCGCTTTGCACATCTTTCTGGGGCGAGCTTTGGCGCCATTAAAAATAAACGCGCTAGCGTAAGGCTCGTCATCAAATTTTAGCTCAAAAACGCCGTTGTCCGCGTCAAATTCGTGCCACTCGTAAAAGCGCTCTAGCGTCTTTTGCTCGTATGCGTAGTCTGTCGCACCGCAAAACTCTATCTCCTGGGCGCCGAGGTTTTGTTCATAAAAGCGCGCTGCCTGCAAAAACGCGTTCATATGCATTCGGCCTAAATTTACGGTTGGTTTTGTGATAAGCGGCATCAAAATCCCGCAGTAATTTCCAGAGCCGTTTAGTGCGATATCGCCACGCTTTTCGGCGATCGTTACATCTAGGCTGCGCTCGCGCAACTTAAACGCGCAAACGCAGCCAGCCACGCCGCCGCCGATAACTAGCGCCGTCTTTGGAGCGGTCGTGGCAGCGGGATCAAATCTGCTAAACCAAATTTCGCCCTCAGCTTGCCGTTCACCCGCAAATTTGGCACGTAGCATCTCGCGCTTTTTGCCGTAACCTTTTAGCAAATTTACCTCAAAACCGCTATTTTGCAAGGCTCTTTTTAACGCACCCGAAGCCGAGTATGTGCAAACGCTAGCACCCAATGCGCATAAATTTGCGATTTTACCGCAAACCCGCTCGCTCCACATAGCTTCGTTTTTAGCGGGAGCAAAGCCGTCCATAAAAACGGTATCTGCTTTAAAACTAAGCTCATCCAAAACCTCGGCCACGTCACCAAAACACAAGGTAAGCGTGACGTTTGGAGCCAAATTTAGCCTATGAAATCCGCGAATAAGAGGCGGGTAGGCACCCAAAAGCTCACCCGAAACATCCGCGAGCTCGCTAAAATTCGCATAAATTTTAGCCAGATCCTCTTTGGCGATCGGAGTTTTTTCGATACTGACGAAATTTAAAAATTTATCCGTGTTTTTAAATCTTTTAAAAGCGCAGAGAAAATTTAGCCCTGCGCCAAATCCAGCCTCAAGCACGTTAAATTCGCTCTTTTTCTCCCAAATTTCATCAAAAATGGAGTTAAATACATACTCGCTTTGCCCTACGGGATCGTCTGCGTTAAAGTAAATGTCGTCAAATTCGGGATTAAACGGGATGCCACCCTTTAAAACGACTCGTGCGCTTTTCATTGCTGGTTTGAAAAATAGACGTCTATGCCGTCTGCGAGCCCCTTGGCTAGGGCATCTTGGTACTTTGAGTTATTTATAAGATCGCCTTCGCTAGGGTGAGTGATGTAGCCGACCTCAAGCAGCACCGCAGGCATCAGCGCGCCCACTAGCACCCAAAAAGGCGCCTCGCGAACGCCGCCGTCGGAAGCCTTTGAGCTAACTGATTTTGCTCGCGCTAAAACTTCGCGTTGAACGTCGATGGCGAGCTTGTTTGAGGCGATGATTTTCTCGCGGTTAAGGAAATTTAAAAATGTCTGCTTAGAAAAATAGTTCATCTCCTCGATGTCGGATTTATTTTCCAGCGCGGCGGCGTTTTTGCTACGTTCACTACGAGCCGGCGAGAGGAAAAACGTCTCTATGCCGCGCATAGTCGCTGCCTTGGTTTTGCTCGGCGCAGCGTTTGCGTGGATGGAGATAAAGAGGTCCGCAGCCTTGTCGTTGGCGTATTTCGTGCGGTCGCGAAGGTTGATAAATTTATCCTTGCTACGTGTGTAATACACCTTGTAGCCGCGTCCTTGCAGCTCTTTGCCTGCCTTTTGGGCGATACTTAGCACGATATTTTTTTCTTTTAGCGATCCGTTTATGGCGCCTGGATCATCGCCGCCGTGTCCTGCGTCAAGGACGACAACCTTGCCTTTAGCGCTTGTGATTTTTTTAGTGCTTGTCGTTTTTACGGGCGCCAGCACGACCTCTTGCTCATCCTTTTCGGTGGTGCTTTGGGTACTTTTAGCATCCGTCTTGGTCTGCGCGGCAACTTTTTCTTGCTTTTGCTGAGCGAGCTTTTGATTTTGAGCTTGGTGTTGAGTTGCTTTTTGCTGTTGTATTTGAGTTATTTCAGATTTCGAATTTGCAGCGATTTTGGGGAGCTCTTGCTTGATAGACGGTTGATGATTTTTTTGTTTACTGTTTTGACTCGTTAAATTTTGGCTTTGCGTGGGCTTAGCCTTTGAGAAAATTAAAGACTGATTATCGACTCTGAGTTTTAAATTTGGTTCGAATTGACTTACGAATACCACCCTAACGGTTTTTTCGTCAAACTGACTTATGCGGATCTCGTCCACCAAGTAGTTCTTAAATCTTTGCAGTTTTCCGCCACTCCAAATTCCTTTAAATTCATATATCGTCTTACAAGAACCTTTTTGATTTAGGTCGGTTTTTTTGATATCGTTACCGTTTAACTGGCGGCTAAATTTTAGCTCGAAATTTCCGTCGTTATCCAAAGCTTCTAGAAGCTGCAAAGTTTGATTTTTGACGGTTTTGGCATTTTGGGCGGCCAGCGGAGCCGAGGATAGCTGGCTTAATTTTACTTCTTTTTGCTTCGGCTCTTGTTTTTGTTGTTCTTTTTTGACCTGCTTTATTTCTTGTTTTGGTTTTTCTTCGCTTGGCTTTGCAGACTGCGGTATGCTCGCGAGCTCTTTTTCATACGGTTTGGTATCTAGCCCTAGGGCTTTTGAGCTTTTTATTAGTCTAGTTAGGCTTTGGACTCTTAAATTTACGTTATTTTCCATTATGGATTTTACGTAAAGAGTCCTTAGCTCTTGATGCATTGCGATCTTTTCTTTATTGGCTGCGCTATCAAAATTTTTATCGAATTTATCTAAACTCGATAAAGCGCTTGCGCAAACCGCGCTATTCAAAAAAAATAGAAGTATTAAAAATAATTTAACTATCTTCGCCATTTATCAGTTTTTCAAATAGTTCTTTCACGCTTATTATCTCGTTTAGCTTGTAGCCGTTTGCACCTGTGAAAAATAGCCCCGTCTCCTTGCGCCCCTCAAAGGCGTCATAGAGGCGATCTGCGATACAGTATCCCACCTCTTTGGCTTCTTTGCCACGCTGGCACGGACTTACGCAGTTGCTTACGCAGCTGATTTTGGGACCCTGGCGCTTATCGACTAGGTTTATTAAATTTGTCCTAACTCCGCGTGCAGGGTAGCCTACTGGGCTTTTGATTAGCTCGATGTCCTCTTTTTTGGCCGCTAGCAACACTTGCTTAAACTCCTCGCTAGCGTCGCACTCGTGCGTACCGATAAAGCGAGTACCCATCTGTACGCCATTTGCCCCTAGCGAAATCGCCTTCTCGATGTCGTTTTTATCCCAAATGCCGCCCGCGGCAAATAATGGAAAATCGCCCCACTGCTTTATCTCTTCGCTAACTGGCGTTATCAAATTTTCCAGGCTGTATGCGGGATCGATGCACTGCTCGTAGGTAAATCCCTGGTGCCCGCCGCTAAGAGGCCCCTCGAGCACCACCGCATCCGGAAGCCTACCGTAGCGCCCCTGCCAGCGTTTGCAGATGATTTTTAGCGCTTTTGCCGAGGATACGATAGGCACCAAAGCCACGTCTGGGTAGTCTACAGTAAATTCGGGTAAATTCGTCGGTAGCCCAGCGCCCGTGATGATTACATTTATACCGTGATCGCAGGCGTCTTTTACGATACGCTCGTAGTCGTTGCTAGCGTACAAAATATTGACCCCAAGAGGCCTGTCTCCGCAAATTTTACGCGCATTGTCGATGACGGCTTTTAGCCCCTCACGTGAGTAGAAATTTCCGCTGCCGTAGGGCTTGGCGTTCAGCTCTTTGGTGATGTATTTTCGTCCTTCGTAGTAGCCCGTTCCTACCGAGCTTATGACGCCTAGTCCGCCTTCTAGGCTGACGTTTCCGGCGAGCCTATCCCAACTGATACCAAGCCCCATTCCGCCTTGGATTATCGGGTATTTTATATCGTATTTTCCGATTTTTACGGGTTGCATCAGGTTACCTTTAGTTTTGCAAATTTACGCTTGCCGACCTGCAAGACGTATTCGCCAGCGCCCAGCTTTAGCTGCTCGTCGGCGATCTTTTCTTGATTTAGACTGACGGCGTTTGCCGCGATGTCTCGGCGCGCCTGAGAGCTGCTAGCGCATAGTCCGCAGTGAGTGAGCGCCTGCACGATCCAAACAGGAGCCGAGAGCTCAAACTCGTCCATCTCGGTCGGGATCAAATTTTGCGAGTGCACGCGGTCAAATTCAGCCTTCGCCTCTTTCGCCGCCGCTTCGCCATTATATCTAGCCGTGATCTCTAGCGCGAGCGCCTCTTTTACAGCTTTTGGGTGAGCTTTGCCGCTAGCTACGTCCGCTTTTAAATTTGCGATTTCTTCCGTGCTTTTTTCGCTAAGAAGCTCGTACCAGCGCCACATTAGCTCGTCGCTCACGCTTAAAACCTTAGCAAACATATCGTTTGGCTCGTCGGTCACGCCGATGTAGTTGCCTAAGCTCTTGCTCATTTTATTTACGCCGTCAAGCCCCTCTAAAAGCGGCATCATTATGACGGCTTGCTCCTTGCCGACGTTGTAAACTCGCTGCAAGGTTCGCCCCATCAGAAGGTTAAATTTCTGATCCGTGCCGCCCATCTCGATATCGCATTTCATCGCGACGCTGTCGTAACCCTGGAGTAGCGGATATAAAAATTCGCTTATCGAGATCGAGGCGCCGCTTTTGTATCTTTTTTCAAAATCATCGCGTTCAAGCATCCTAGCCACCGCAAAGGTGCTAGTTAGCTCCACGATGCCCGCAGCTCCTAGCTCGTTTAGCCACTTGGAGTTAAACATCAACTTTGTTTTTTGCGGGTCTAGGATTTTAAAAACCTGCTCCTCGTAGGTTTTAGCATTTGCCGCCACGGTCTCGCGGTCTAGCTTTTTTCTCGTCTGACTTTTGCCGCTAGGATCGCCGATTTGTCCTGTGAAATCGCCTATCAAAAACTGCACTATCGCGCCGTGCTTTTGTAAAAAGGCCATCTTTTGAAGCACCACGGAGTGTCCTAGGTGCAAATCCGGAGCCGTCGGGTCAAAGCCTGCTTTAACGTAGAAATTTTCGCCCTTTTCATAGTAGTTTTTTACTAAATTTTCGACGCGCTCCTCGTCTATCATCTCGGCGACGCCCTTTTTTATATCGCTCATTATTTTGCTCAAATTTTCGCCCATTTTCTCTCCTAAATTTATTAATGTCCGTATGCGTCGTCAAGCGACACGAAGTCTATGATCTTGTAGCGATCTCTTAGTCGCTCCTTTATCTCGTTCACGTTCAAATTTTCGCCAAGCTCGATTGTTAGCTCGAAAAAGTCCGCCGTCGCTTCTCTAGTTTCGGTGAGGCTGATAGTTACGAGATCGACTTGCATTTTCGCCATATACGTCAAAAACTCCGCAAGCGACCCGCGTCTGTTTTCTAGGCTCAGGATAATTTTAAATCTATGCGGAGCGACTCGCGTCCATTTGACGAAAATCATCTCGTTTTTTTCTTCGGCTAGCTTCATAAACCGCTCGCAAAGCTTGTGGTGGACTGTGACGTGGTGATAGTTTCTAAATCCCACGATATCGTCGCCGCGCTTTGGATTGCAGCAGTAATCAAACTCGATGCTGTTTATCTTGTGGTTTGAGTAGATTACGATGTTTTCAAATTTTTGCTTTTTGACGTTGTATTTGTCCGTCATCGCGATGGCAAACGGACGGTCTCTTTTTACGTATTTTTTTAGTGCGTTTACCACGTCCTGCAGGTAAACCGAATCAAACGCGGCTCTAAAAATTTTCTTGGTCAAATTTTCAGTCTCTAGCCACTGTTCGATAGTTGCTGAAGGTACTGCAAAGATGCCGCTTAAAATTTCGATCGCGACCATGTTGTTTATATCTCTTATCTTTTGCTTGCAGTACGAGCGGATCGTGGCTCTAGCCTTGCCGGTTTTTACGCTACCTAGCCACGAGCAGCGGTATTTTGGCTCATCGCCGGTCACGATGCTTACGATATCGCCGTTTTTTAACTCCGTTAGTAGCGGTACTCGTACGCGGTTTACATAGGCCTCTTTAGCATACAAACCTACTTGCGTGTGTATCTCATAAGCGTAATCAAGCGCCGTTGCGCCACGCGGAAGCGTAAATATATCGCCCTTTGGCGAATAAACCGCGACGTCCTCGACGTAGAGGCTGTCTTTTGCGTATTCGTAGAGCTCCTCGGGATTTTCACTCGCCTCCTCCATGCCGTTTTCTATACCGCTGATGTCGCTTAGCCAGTCAAGTTTCGGGTTTAAAAAGCCGCCGCTTTTATATTTCCAGTGCGCTGCGACGCCGTACTCTGCGGTTTTATGCATATCAAAGGTGCGAATTTGAACCTCAAAGATGCTTTTGTTATCAAATATCGTAGTGTGTATCGTCTGATAGCCGTTTTGCTTCGGAAGCGCGACGTAGTCTTTAAAACGCGAGATTAGAGGGTTAAAATTTATATGCAAATTTCCAAGTACCAAATAGCAATCCTGCGGCTCTTTAACCAGTACGCGCGCAGCTAGCAAGTCTAGCACCTCCTCAATCGATATGCCTTTTCGCTGCATTTTTAAGTAAATTGAGTAATGATGTTTGATACGCTTTTGTATCTCAAAGTCGTTTTCGCTAAAGCCGTTTTTGAGTAAAATTTGAAAAATTTTGTCGGTAAACGCATTGAGCTTTAGAACGAGCTGCTGCTTGTGCTCGGTTAGGTAGTCGTCGATTTTTTTGTACTCTTCCGGCAAAGCATACTTAAAGCTAAGATCCTCAAGCACGTTTTTGATCGACGAAATGCCTAGCCTATGCGCGATCGGAGCATAAACCATCAGAGTCTCTTCAGCGATTCGCTTTTGCTTTTCAGGACGCAAAGCTTGCAAGGTGAGCATATTGTGCAGCCTATCACAAAGCTTTACCACGAGCACTCTCACGTCCTCGATAGATATTAGCAACATCTTGCGAAAGGTCATCGCAGAGGCCGCCAGACGCTCGTTTGACTCCGAGCTTGCGAGCTTATCCTCTCTGATGGCTACGATTTTAGTTAGCCCCTCGACCAGCTTTGCGACCTCTTCGCCAAAGTCCTCTCTCACGCTCTCTATCGACCTGTCCGTATCCTCGACCACATCGTGAAGCAAGGCGGCGATAATCATATCCTCGTCCCCACCCATATGCGCCACGATGCAGGCCACTAGGATAGGGTGTATGGCATACGGTTCGCCACTTTTTCTAAATTGCCCCGCATGCGAGATAACGCAGCACTCGATCGCGCGCTCTAAATTCGGCGTAAAATTTATCAGCTCGCTAAGCAGCTGTCTCGCCTGAGCGACATCCTTGCAAGCGGTTATATCATCGATTAATTGTTCTAGTAAAAATCCGCTACTTAGCTGCTTCAACTATGCCCTCTAAAGTTATCTTGCCCTCAGCTATCTCGCGTAGGGCGATATCGGCAAATTTCATCTTAGTAACGTCGATATCAAGCAAGCTTTTTGCGCCGCCAGCTAGAGCCTCGGCTCTTTTTGCTACCGCTAGAGCGAGCATATATCTGTCGTCTCCGACTAGTTTTAGAGCCTTTGCCGCTACTTCTTCAGATCTCATTTATTCTCCTTAAATTTAATTTCTCACGATAGAGCAAAACGCGCTCTCGTCGCCTTGTATGATTTTGAGCAAATTTCCGTCTTTAAACATATTACAGACTAAAATCGGTAGCGAATTATCCTTAGCTAGCGCGATGGCGGTGTCGTCCATCACTTTGATATCGTCACTCATAGCAAGCTCGTAGTTTAGCTCCTTTAGCAGCGTCGCATTTTCAAATTTATGCGGGTCTTTGTCGTAAACGCCGTCCACTTTCGTAGCTTTGATTATCATATCTGAATCGATCTCAATAGCGCGCAGTGTAGCCGCCGTATCGGTGGTGAAAAATGGATTTCCGGTTCCCGCAGCAAAGATCACGACGCGACCTTTTTCTAGGTGTCTGTTTGCGCGTCCGACGATGAAGGTTTCACAGATAGCCTCCATCTTTATCGCGCTTTGTACGCGCACGTCTAGGCCTACGCTCTCTAGCGCCTCTCTCATCGCGATAGAGTTTATCACGGTAGCTAGCATGCCCATGTGATCGCCGCTGGTACGCTTTATGATGCCGTCTCTAGCCGCGCTCACGCCGCGTATGATGTTGCCTCCGCCGATAACGATGCCCACCTGTATGCCGTTTTCGACTAGTTCTTTGATCTGTTTTGCGATAAATTTAAGCACAGCGTTATCTATACCAAAGCCGCTGTCGCCAGCTAGCGCCTCGCCTGAAAATTTAACTAAAATTCGCTTTTTTCGCTCCATTTTTCATCTCCTTAAATTTTCGGATTTTAGCTAAATTTGCTTTAAATTTTGCTAATCTCGGCGCGCAGGTGCTATTTTAGGCTGATTAGCTCGAGGGGGTCTATGTGGTAGTTTTTCTGCGTGACTTCAAAGGTTAGATCTCGCTGCACGCGGCCGATTACGTAGCCTTTTTGCACTTTTGTGCCCACTTTTACGGTAGGGGCGATCTGGCTAAGGTGCGCATAGATCGTGTGGATGCCGTTTGGATTTTCGATGATGACTACTTTATCTAGCATCGCCGTTTCTTTGGCGAAGACCACTTTGCCGTTAAACACGCTTTTTACCTTTGCGTCGGCCGAATTTGCGCTTAGCACGACCGATTCGTTAAAAATTTTGATGTTATAGATGGGATCTACGTAGTTGCCGAATTTTTGCTTGACCGTAAAGCCGTCAAGCGGCGCGATCGTCTTTTCGCCGCTATATTTTTTAACAAGACTCGTTTGATAGCTTGAGCCAAACTGCTTCACGTCGCCTTCAGACGCGCTTGCAGTAGCCTCGCCTTTTTTATCTTTCTTATTTTTTTGAGCTTTGGCTTCGGCTGCTTTTTGTGCGGCTAGAGCCTTTTTAGCCTCCTCGCTCTCCCTTTTTGCGACGATTTTTAGCTCTTCTAGCGTCTTTCTAATCTCGTCTTGTTGGGCTTGTAGGCGCGAGAGTTGCTTTTGATAAATTTCCTTATCCCGCTTTAAATTTGCCAGTGTTTTCATCTGTTTATCTTGCAGGGAAACCAGCTCAGCTTGCTTAAATTTAAAGGTTTTTAAATTTGACTTTATGCCGTCTATCTTGTCGTTTTGAGTTTTTATTAAATTTTGCGTACTTTCATACTGCTTAGCCAGCTCGTTAAAATCATCTTTTAGCACCGAGTTTAGCTTGCTTAAAATCTCAGTAGCGATGATGCTATCCACGCCCTCCTCGTACTCTTTTGGCATTATGAGATCGAAAGAAAACTCGTCTGAGATGATGCGCACGATGCTTTTTTGGATATTTTTTTGACTTTGTGTGAGATCTTTGTTTTGCTTTACTAGCTCGTCAAGCTCGCCGCTAACGCTTTTTGCACTGTTTTCCAACTGCGCTATTTGCAAAATGAGCTCTTTCATCTTGTCGTCGGTTTGCTTGACGCTTTTTTCGCCGCCAAGTATATCACCGGCTAGGTCGTCGAGCTTTTTATTTAGCTGTTTTTCAAGCTCTTTTGAGGACTCGAGATAGGTCGTTTGATTTTTTATCTTTTCGCCCGTGCTTGCGTTTAAGCAAATCATGGCGGCCAGCAAAAAGCAAATTTTTTTCATATCGCCGTTGCTTTTCTGGTTACGAGATAAACGGCTAAAAAACTAATCGCAAGCGAAACGCCCAGCAGTACTCCGCCCTCGTAAAACAGATCAATCGCCGGCAAATTGATATTTAGGTCGGTAGCGACTTCCTTAACGGGCTGCAAATCCGGCAAGATAATGTAAAAAACCGCCACCAAAACGGTCGCTATAAACGAATCAAACAACGCGTTTTTGTATAACGCGCCAGATTTTAGCCACGACGGAGCTCCCAGCAGCGTCATTATCTCGATGCGCTCCTTGTGCTCGTATAGCCAAATTCGCATCTGTTTTGCGATGAGCATAAGCCCGATTAACCCGATTAGCCCCGAAAATATCGCCGAAATATTTTTAATCAGCTGCATGATTTTATAAATTTTATCATGCGTTTTTGAAAAGGTCTCAACCCTGCTTACGCCGTTAATCTTTGAAATTTTATCCTTTATCTCTTGCATATATTGGGTGCTTGGAAAGGCATTTAGCTTTAGCGAGTAAAATTTAGGCAACGCATTTTGCAAAACGGCGATATTTTTTGATGAAATATCTTTAGAGAGCTTCTCTAGTACGGGCTTTGAACTAAGCGGTTCAAGAGATTCAAACGTATGAACGAGCGGCTTTACGTCGGTAGCGTTTAGCTCGTTTTGACTTACGATGATAATGTTATAGTCTTTGTTCATCACGGACTCGTACTCGTCCACCACTCGCCCGACTAGCAATATAAACTGAATGCCCACGAGTAACGCCATAAGTGGAATTATAGTGCTTAAGTGGTTTTTAAAGAATTTCATATAGGCGTCCATTTTCTATAGCAAGATGTCTATAGGGTACTCTTAGCGAGCTTGGCACCCTGTGCGTGACGACCACGATGCAGGTACCCAAAAACTCTTTCGCCGAGCGCAAAAGCCCCCAGATAACGTCGCTTGAGTATTCATCTAGGCTACCCGTCGGCTCGTCGCAAAGTAGTAAATTTGGATTATGCGCGAGCGCTCTAGCCATCGCAGCTCTCTGCTGTTCGCCGCCGCTTAGCTCGTTTGGATATTTGTGCGCTCTGTGGAGCAAATTTACGTGCTTTAGGAGTTTGGTCGCCTGATTTTTACAAACATTTGCGCTCAGACCTTTTATCATCAGCGGCAGCATCACGTTTTTTTCGATATTCCACTCGCTTATCAAGCGGTAGTTTTGAAAAACTACGCCGATGCGCTGCCTTAGTTTATCCAGATTTTGCCCGCCAAGATTCATCATATCGGTTAGGCAGACGTTTAGAGAGCCCGCACTTGGCTTTATCTCGCCGTAAAAAGATTTTAAAAGCGTCGATTTGCCGCTGCCGCTTTGCCCGGTGATAAAAACGAAATCATTGGCGTAAATGTCGAATTTCGCGTCCGTTATGAGCTTTTCACAGCCCTCGTATCCTAGGCAAAGCCCGCTTGCGCTAATTATTTTTTGCATCCGCCAAATACTCCTTCAACGCAAGATGCGCCTTTAAATTTTCAGCCGTAACGAGCGGCTTTTTTATAAAATATTCCGCGCCTTTTTCACCGAGCAAAACATAACAATGCTCAGGCGCGTTAAATGAGCCAAACGCAGCGCGAATCAAAATTTCGCCGTCTTTTTCGTATTTTTCCTCTAAATGCAAGAAAAAGTCATCCTCTTTTATCGTTTGGTTGCTAAATTTAGCCGCAACCTTGCTCGCGTCGTAGCCGTTTTCAAATTTTAGCTCGCCTTGACCAACTCTTGGTTCGCTTTGCTTTTCGCAGGTAAAGATAACATCGTAAATATCTTTTTGGTGCCTTTTCCAACGGTCTTCGTACTTGCTGCTTACTTTTAGATCGCGGTTTTTGTAAATTTGCACGTCGGCATCGCTCAAATTTAAAATTTGAGCCAAAGTAAAGTCCGCATACTCGCGGCTATCGGTTCGCAGCTCAAATTTGCCGCCCACTTTTAGCGTTCGCTCACACTCCAGAGCAAATTTAGCCGAGGCTACGCGCCTATGAGGAGCGTCGTCCCAAGGTACTGGAAAATGAAGGAAAATTTTATCGATAAAATTTGACTCCGCAAGCGATAAAAGTAGCCTCGCGTCGCAGTTTACGAGCATGACGTTGTTTAGATTTTTGGCTTTTGCCAGCTTTGCAACCTGCTCGAGCGAGGGCTTGTAGACCTCGATGCCGACAACTAGCGTATCTGGGTTATTTTCCGCCTGAAATAGCAAGTGCCTACCCGAGCCAAATCCTATCTCGATAAATTTGCTCTCAAATTCACTCTGATTTAAATTCTCAAGCAACTCGCCCACGCTAAAGATCGCCGAGTCTTTTTGCGTGAGGCGCGTGTTTTTTACCGCGATGGCTTCACTTAAAATTTGATCGCAATAAAGCTCTTTAAATTTAACCAAAGCATTTTGCAAAAGCCCTACTTTAGCAGGCTTGGTTAGCTTTTCGCCCTTTACGACCCAGTCATTTTCGCGCTTTTTTAGCGTGATAAAAAACTCCTCGCTAGAGCTTTTGCTGTAAACGAGACTAACGCCCTGCCTGCCGCGAGCCTCCCACAAAAAGCTTATCTCGCCGCAATCCTTTGGCGTAAAATTTACGTTTTTAGCTATAAAATTGGGCATTATTCGACGGCTATCTCTGCTTTTTGAGAAGCGTCGGAGCTTATGCCGTATTCATCTACGGCGATAACTTTATAGCTATATTTTTGCCCGTAAGCAACGCTATTATCGACAAATTCATTGCCCGTTATATTTGTAAATTTCTGCTCGCTTCCGCCGCCGTCTCTTATAACAGTAAAGCTTCTAGCCTTATCAGAGGCGTTCCACGTGAGCTTAACCGCCGTGCTGTCGGCCACGATAGATGATACGACCGGTGCGTCGATAGCTCCTAGCGTCATGCCAATGATAGGTTCGCTAGGTTTTTTAGACTCTAGGCCGTCTTTATCGACGATGGTGATTTTATAGTATCTGGTCGCGCCGTTTTCGTTTATGAGATCCTCGTAGCTATTAGACGTGGTTTTCACTAAGTAGGTGTAAGGCATAAATTTGCTTGATGCGCTGTAAATTTTATAGTAGCCAAAGTCGTCGCTAGCCACGCTGTCCCACGTCAAAATAATCTTTTTAGGCACATTTTGAGTAGCTTGCGCATTTACGACTTCGCTTGGCAGCTGCTTCGTCGTAGAGTCCACGATCTCGCTAGGTTTTGAGATCGTTCCGCTAGTAGTTTTTACAAAAACTCTATATTTATAGCTTCTGCCAGGCTTCACGTCGTCATCGATATACTCGGCGTTTAGTCTGCCTTTTACCTCGGCGATTTGTCTCCAGTTTTCTTTATTTATATCGGCTTTTTCGATGACATAAGATGCCACGCGAAGGTCCGGATGCGGTCTCCAGATGAGTTTCACGCGCTCGGGTAAATTCGTAAGCGCTCTAACGAAAGGCACGGAATCCATAAGCGCCTTAGTCGTGGCACTAACCATCATACCAGGGCCTGAAATTTGCTTGCTCGCGTTGTACGTTCTCATCTCGTAGGTATATGTTGTCTCCGGAGCCAAATTTGCATCCACGTAGTGGCTGGCAAAGCGGTCTTTTATGTCGGCTACGACCTTCATTTTGCCGTTATTTTCGTTCGGATTTGAGCGGTATAGATAGTAGCCTGCGACGTTTGAGGTCGGAGTCGGCGTCCACTCAAAGCCCACTTCGGTCATATCGCTGATGGTTTTTAGGCTCTGGACGGTCGGCAAATTCGGATTTACTTGCGCAGGCCCGCTAGAGGATACGCACCCACTCATCACAATGGCTAAAGAGCTCGCTAAGCCCCATAAAATCAATCTTTTCATCTATATTCTCCTTGCTAAATTTGCTAAGTAAAATTTCACTAAAATCATCCCAGACGGGCGCTACGAAGCTCATTTGCCCGCCCGTGCGCGGATGCGTGAAATACAGCCCGTAGGCGTGAAGCATTACTCGGCCGATTTTATCCTTTTCGCTCTTAAAACCGTATAAAGCATCGCCCAAAATATGGCGGTTTAGGCTAGCTAGATGCACTCTGATCTGATGAGTCCTGCCTGTAAAAAGCTTTGCCGCGATCAAATTTACGCCCGCGTTTTTGCTCTGCACGGGGCCGCTAAATTCGCTAAAAAGCAAATTCGCAAAGGCGCTTTTTGCCGCGCGGCCGTCTGAAACGATCGCCTTTTTTAGGCGGTTAGCGGGATTTCGTCCGATAGCTCGCTCGACGATGCAGTTTTGCTTGAGCGGCAAATCTGTTAGCGCTAGATAAATGCGCCCCATGCTTTTGTCGCTTAGCTGGCTTGAAAGCGCGGCGTGAGCGGCGTTATTTTTAGCTACGACGATAGCTCCGCTAGTGCCTTTATCCAGTCTATGCACGATGCCTGCCCTACTTTGTCCGCTTAAATTTGATAGCAAAAACCCCTTTGCCCCGAGCCAGTCCACAAGAGTGGGCTCCTTGACGCTAGGAGCGGGATGGACGACTAAATTTGCCGGTTTATTTAGCACGAGCAAATCCTCGTCCTCGTAAATGATCGGCACTTCGAATTCCGCTTCAAATTTAGCCGTATCAGGCTCGCTTTGCTCAAATTTGATCCTCAAAACATCGCCCAAATTTAGCTTTACGGAAGGCTTGTTTAGCGGCTTGCCGTTTAGGCTAACCGACCCGCTTTTTATCAAATTTAGCGCTTGATTTCTAGCGACGTTTAGCTCAGCGGCCAAAAACGCGTCAGCCCTCGCCTGCGTATCATCTAAAATTTTGATCTCTTTTTCCGTCATTTTTAGATTTGTTTCCTTTAAAATGCTATAATCGCTCAAAAAAGGCAAATTTTTGATAAGACTCGATAGGCGAATTTTAACCCATTTTGACTTCGTTCAGCCGTTTTTGATACTTCCTATTATTATTTTATCATACATTTTGGTTTCTGAGGCAAATTCTATCCTAGCCGGGAAACAGCTTGTATATTTCGGCGTCGGTCTAGCTGCGTTTTTATTTTTCTTTTTGCTTCCCATTCGCAAGATCGCCTGGCTCATACCGCTATTTTACTGGATTTGTATCGTGTTGCTTATTAGCGTAGATTTATTTGGCACGAGCAAACTGGGCGCAAAAAGATGGCTCGAGTTTCCTTTTATCCACTTTACGCTTCAGCCCTCAGAGATCATGAAGCCGGCGCTTCTTTTGATGCTAGGCTACCTCATCAAACAGCGCCCGCCCGAAGAAAACGGCTACGGTCTCAAGGACTTTTTACGCCTTAGCCTTTATATCCTTTTACCTTTCGTGCTAATTTTAAAAGAGCCTGATCTAGGCACCGCGCTGATACTGCTCATCGTGGGCTACGCCGTGCTTTTTATCATCGGGGTAAATAAAAAAATTTGGATCGTAATATTTGCCGGGATTTTGCTCTCTGCGCCCGTGATTTACGAAAATTTACACGATTATCAAAAAAAGCGCATTACTGATTTTTTAAGCGAAGAGTCCAACTATCACGTGCGCCAGAGTATCATCGCTATCGGTAGCGGCGGACTAAAGGGCAAGCCAAAAGACGAGGCGACACAGACGCACTTTAAGTTTTTGCCGATTTCGACTAGCGATTTTATTTTCGCGTACACGATCGAGCGATACGGATTTTACGGAGGGTTAGCGCTACTTAGCTTTTACGGAGCGCTGATAGCTCATCTGCTCAGCTTAAACTACGGGCTAAAGGATGATTATTTTACGCAGACGATGGCGTCGGGGATCGGGATACTTATCTTTATCTACGTGAGTATAAATATCATGATGACGATCGGCTTTGCGCCTGTGGTGGGCATTCCGCTGCCGTTTTACAGCTACGGTGGCAGTAGCTTCGTTACTTTTATGTGCCTTTTTGGGATTTTGCAAAATTTGCTCGCGTTTAGGTTTGATCCGACGTATAGGCTGGTTAAATTTAAAATTTAAACATAAAAACTTTACTAAATACATACGTGAATTTTGATTGAAATAATTTTCAATCAAATCCCAAATAGAATTTGAAGTTTTTAAATATTAACCGCATTTGTTGCTAGGTCACTTTATTAACGACGTTTTTTGACAGCCTGCCCCGATCGTGCAAGCACAAACCTACAAAAGTTTTATATGTACCAAACAAACTTATAAAATAATAAAACGA
>ERZ772971.785-NODE-785-length-19362-cov-113.619413_pt1 | contig 19362 bp, 15 predicted proteins | sample MGYA00511943_ERZ772971 | MGnify/ENA primary metagenome ERZ772971 (study PRJEB29015, sample SAMEA2737929) | human oral metagenome | biome: human oral; feature: human-associated habitat; material: dental | place: China | collected 2144 ... | reverse complement strand
CAAGCCAACAGACCAGACCAGCTCAGCTCCCAAGATCACCGCACAACAACGGCCATACCCTGCTAGGCACCAACCAGCCCGGCCCGCTAGGGAGCAATACGCCCGCTGCTGTGCGCGAGCCGACAGACCAAATCAGACCGGAGTCGATGTCGCAGGCTGCGTCTTATCCGAGCGGGCTGATCAGCCATGGCGCCGGGTTCTCGCAACCAGGCGTCCTAGGATGGCGCAGTGAGCTCAGCCGGCCCTTGGACGCGTCTGCTCCGCGTGTTTGCCGCGCTGGGCATGACCACCTTGATCTTGGTCTGCCCGGTGCCTGCCCGGGCCGCGACCGCCGAGGCTACGGTCACATTGGAATCGGTAACCCCAGGTGTGGCCGAGCCGATGGGCCCGCTGACCCTGAGCGGAACCATCACCAACACCGGCACGGTCCCGCTGTACACGGTCCAGGTGATGACCTGCCGTGACCCCGCCCCGATCGTGGACCGGCCGCAGCTGCAACGGGTCTTGGATGCCGATCCGACCACCGCGGCCTGCCACCGGATCACCGAGGAGGGCAGCTTCTTCACCGTCACCCCCAACGGGGAAGCCTTCCCGCCGGGGGCGACGGCCACTTTCAGTGTCACTACCACCACGGCCGCGCTCGGCCTGACAGCCCCCGGCGGCTACCTGGTCGGGGTCCACGTTCGGGCCGCTTCTGACCGTTCGGCGAACTACCAGACCGTGGGCCGGGCCCGGACCCTGCTGCCGCTCGCTGATCCGGCCCACCCGGTCGGCACCACTGTGATCAGCTCGGTGGTGCTGCTGGCCAGCCGCCCAGCGTTGGTCCGGCCCGGGGTGCTGGCCGACGACCATCTAGCTGGGGAGCTCACCGGGAGGCTGCTGACGCTGGTCCGTTCGGCGCAGCGTAGCGGCGCCGCGTACGCGATCGACCCGGCCCTGTACCGGGAGGTGTCCACGATGGCCGCCGGCTACCAGCTGGCTGACGGCTCACCTGGCGCCGGCCAGGCCGCAGCCCAGACCTGGTTAGCCGAGTACGCCCGGCTGGCCGGGCAGGCCGGCTACCGGCTCCCGTACGGCAACCCGGATCTGGCCCTGGCGACCCGGCAGCGGGACGCTGCGATCCCAGGCCGCAGCGCGCAGGCCCTGGCTGAGATCCCGGAGCTGGCCCAGCTGCCGCTGCTGGTCCGTTCCGGCAACGGGCGCGCCGACCAGGCCTTCCTCGACTTCGTCGCCGGGATGGCGCCGGCGGTCGTGCTCGCCGAGACCCGGGATGGCAGCTCGGCCCGGCTGCCGTCCGGGATCCTGGTCGCGGGTACCGATCCGGACGCCCTGGCTGGCGGGCCGGGCCCCGACCGACGAGACACCGACCTGCACCGGATCCAGCGGCAGCGGGTTGCCAGTCTGTTGGCGGCCCGGGCCGGGGCGAGCGTCGTGCGGGTGATCGACGACGAGCCTGCGGCCCGAGTCGATGCCGCCACCGATGCCGCCTGGGAGGTTCGCCGGCCGCTGCCAAGCTTGACCGGGCAGCGGGCCTGGGCCCCGGACCTCAGCACCGGCGCCGCCGGCGGTCCCCTGACCCAGGCGGTCAGCGAGCCGCTGGCCCGGGCCGCGACCGCTTTCGCCACGTACGGGGACCTGCTCGGCTCGGCTGATCTCGGCGCCCGCCTGGCAGCCCGGTCGTTGGCCGCGGTGCCCAGCGCCTCCTGGCATGACGATGCCCAGGCGTTGCGGTTCCTGGCGGCCTCCAGCGCCGAGGTGGCCAGGCTCGGCAGCGGGGTCACGCTCCGGGTCTCGCCGCGGGTAACGATGACCTCGCGTGAGAACCAGTTCCCGGTGACGGTCACCAATCATCTGCCGGAGCAGATCAAGGTCAAGGTGCAGTTCGAGTCCAGTAACCCGGCCCGGCTGCAGGTGCCAGACTCGGTTGTGGTCCGGGTCGGGCCGGGGGAGTCGGTCACGGTTAGCGTGCACCCGGCAGCCCGGGTCAGTGGGGAGGTCGACATGGTGGCCCGGTTGGCGACTGCCAGCGGGAACCGGGTCGGCACGCCGCAGAAGTTCGTGATCGAGGCGACTGAGGCCGGCAAAGTGGGATGGGTGATCGTGATCGCCTCCGGCATCGTCTTGGTCGCGATGACGGTCTGGCGGGTCCGCCAGGTCGCCCGTAGTCGCAGTGGAGGAGAGACCGGATGATCGGACGCGGTTGGCAGCCCGGGCCGCTGTCTCCAGCCGAGCCGGAGGAGCCCGCCATCCTCGACCGGTTCGAGACCGAGACTGACCTGGACACCCCGACGGCACCTCGACCGGATGATTCCTGGTGGCGCGGACCGGCCCCGGACCGTACCGGCACGGTCGGTCATGACGACGGCCCGCCGACCCTGGCGCCTGGTTTCGGTACGGCCTCCCCGGCGTACGGGCGGACCGCAGGCCCCGAGGCCGCAGCCCTGCCTACCCCGCGGCAGACCCCGGTCACCGCGTCGCGGACGTCCGCACCGGAACCGGATCCGGAATTGGAGCCGACCGAGCCACAGTCGGGACCGAGCCCCTGGTCTGCTGACAGTCTGCCGGTCCTTGACCCGACTGGCTCAGGGGCCGGCTCACCAAGCTCACCGCCAACCCGGCACCTGCCCCGCCAGGGATCCGGCCCGGCCGGGCAGACCCGACCCAGCGCCCGCCGGCTACTCTCGGCGACCGCGATCATGGCGGCCGGGACCATGGCCTCGCGGCTGCTGGGGCTGGTCCGGGTGGTGCTCGCCGCCTGGCTGCTGGGCAACAATTCCCGCCAGGCTGACATCTTCTCGGTCGCGACCACGGTCCCGACGTCGCTCTATTTCCTGTTCGCTGGTGGCGTCTTGAACACCGTCTTGGTGCCCCAGTTGGTACGGGCGGTGAAGAACGACCCGGACGGCGGCGAGGCGTACACGAATCGGATCATGACCGCCTTCTTGATGCTGGTCGGTGCGATCACGCTGATCTTGGTATTGGCGGCCCCCCTGGTCACGTGGTTCTATTCCGACGCCGCCTGGCATACCGACGAGTTGGCGGCGCATTTCGATTCGATGGTGCTGTTGACCGCACTCTGCCTGCCGCAGGTCTTCTTCTACGGGGCCTTCTTCCTCGGCGGGCAGGTCTTGAACGCCCGTGACGCTTTTGGCCCGATGATGTGGGCGCCGATCGCGAACAATGTGATCCAGGTGCTGGTGCTGGCCACGTACGCGGCGGTGTGGGGTTCCCGGACTGACACCTCGGCTCCCTTCAGCACCGCTCAGGCGCTGGTGCTGGGGCTCGGTTCGGTGGTCGGGATCGCGGCCCAGGTGGGCGTCCTGGTGCCTTTCCTGCGCCGGGTTGGGTTCCGCTACCGGCCGCGTTTCGATCTGCGGCACACCGGTCTGGGGCGTACCTTCCACCTGGCGAAATGGACCCTGGGTTTTGTGGCGTTGAACCAGGTGGCGCTGATGATCGTGACCAAGCTCGCTACCTCCGCCACTGCCGGGGGAACCGGCGCCGGGACCACCACGTACAACTATGCCAATCTGCTCTGGGTACTGCCGCATTCGCTGATCACGGTGGGGCTCGCGACCGCCATGCTGCCGTCGCTGTCGAGGATGGCGGCCGAGTCGCAGGAGGAGGCGGTACGCACCGAATTGACCTCGGCGATCCGGATGGCGAGCACCGCCTTGGTCCCGGTGGCGCTGCTGTACCTCAGCATCGGGGTGCCGATCGCCGAGATGGCGTTCCGGGGCCCGTCGAAGGGCGGTGACTTGATCGGCTGGACGTTGGTGATGTTTGCCGGTGGGCTGGTCCCGTTCTCGTTGCAGTACCTGATCCTGCGCGGCTATTACGCCTACGAGGACACCCGTTCCACGTTCTTCCTGCAGGTGTTGATCACCGCCCTCAATGCCAGTTTGGCGCTGGTATTGGTGAAGCTGGTGGCGCCGGGGCCGAACTGGGTGGCCCCGATGTTGGCGTTGTCGTACACCTTGGCCTACATCGTGGGCCTGGTGGTCTCGCTGCTGCATTTCCGAGGGCTGGTCCCCAGTTTGGACCTGGCCGGGATCGGCCGTCACCTGGCCCGGGTAAGCCTGGCCGCGTTGCCGGGTACGGTCGTCGGGGCCGGGTTGGTGTGGTGGCAGGCCAGCACCTGGGATGGGCTGGTGATCGATGTGGTGGGGCTGGGCGTCGGGGTCGCGGTCGCGGTCGGCTCGTACCCGGTTTTGGCGCGCCGGATGGGTTTGAGCGAGGTCGATGAGGTGGTGGCGATCGTGCTGCGCCGGCTGGGTCGGGGACGCCCGCGGCCGGATGCCGACCCGGTCGATAAGACTGATGCCAGTACGACCGCGGTTGTGTCGGGCCCGGGGTCCAGCGCCGAGGCCGCTGCCGCGGGATCTGTTTCGGAATCGGAATCTGCCGTCTCACAGCCGAGCGCCCCGCCTGAGCCGGCTGGAACACCGGTCTGGGAGGGTTCGGCGGACCAGACGGTGGTCCGTGAGGCGGTCACAGTGGTACGCCCGGCGATCCCACCGGTACCGGTTCCGCCGCCGGACCCGGATGATGTCCCGCCCGCTGATCTGTCGGTCGGGGATCTGATCGGGAACCGCTACCGGCTTGACGAGTTGATCGTGCTGCGTGGTTCGACCGGGACCTGGAAGGCGTACGACCGGGTCTTGTCGCGTTCCACTCTGGTCCATGTCTTGTCGCCGGACAGCCCTCGTACGCCGCAGATTCTGGAGGCGGCCCGCAGCGCTGCCCGGGCCACGGATTCTCGTTTCCTGCGGGTACTGGACGCGGTCGACGACGCAACCGGTTGTTACATCGTCTGCGAATGGGCCGAGGGGGCGCTGCTGGAGACCTTGTTGACTGCGGGCCCGTTGACCGCCGTGGAGTCGGCCTGGGTGGTCCGGGAACTGGCTGATGCCCTAGCTTCGATGCATGCCACCGGCTTGTACCATCAGCGGCTGCATCCGGAATCGGTGGTGATCTCGGCGACCGGGAATATCAAGATCATCGGTTTCCTGATTGACGCTGCCCTGTACCGCTCGGTGTCGGGTATGCCTGCCGAGCAGGAGGCGATCGATCTTGAGGCCTTAGGCAAGATCCTGTACGCCTGTCTGACCTCCCGCTGGCCCGGTGGCGGTTTCGGGTTGCCTGCGGCGCCGCGTGATTCTCGGGGCCAGTTGCTGGCGCCGGCCCGGGTCCGGACCGGGGTTTCGCCAACCCTGGACCGGATCACGAGTGACATTTTGGCCCCTTCGGCGACTGGGTTGCGTAGCAGTGGCGCGGTGGCCAAGGACCTGTCGCTGGTGCTGGGCGGGGCGGATGCCTCCACCGATCTGGCGAACCGGGTTCGGATGACCACCAGCGAGGTCCCGTACGGGCTGGGACGCGGCGGCCACGCGCCGGCGCCGGGGACTCCTGAGCCGACCACGCAGCCGGCGCCGGCGCCGGCGCCGATTGCGACCCCGAGCCCGACCGAGCCGACGCTGGCGAGCGGGGTCGAGCCGACGAAGGTGACCCCGATCCGGCGGCAGCCGTCGCGGCTAGCCTGGTGGATGCTGCCGGCTGCGGTGGTGCTGGCGGTGGCGGTGGTGGCCGGGACCTGGGTCGCCACCCGCTCCGGAAAGCCGGGCGGGACAACTATGCTGCCGGTGGCCTCGGCGACGCCGACCCGGTCTGGGCCGTACCCGATCCGGACCGCCCGGGATTTCGACCCGGAGGCTGACGGGGGCAACGGCGAGGAGAACCCGAATCTGGTCGCGCAGGCGTACGACGGCCGCCCCGAGACCGCTTGGAGGACCTTGAGCTACCGGGGTAACGCCAAGCTCGGCGGGTTGAAGCCGGGGGTCGGGCTGGTGGTCGACCTCGGCCATGAGGTGCCGGTGGCCTCGGTGAAGCTCACCCTGGTCGGGCGCCCGACGAGTGTCGAATGGCGGGTCCCGAATACCTCGGGGGTCAGCGAGCCTGCGATGGACAGCCAAAAATCCTGGCGGACGGTAAGCCGGACCGAGGCCACTGAGACCAGTGTCGACCTGTCGGCGCCGGAGCCGGTGGTTACTCGTTTTCTGCTGATCTATCTGACCTCGTTGCCGCCGGTGGGCAGCAACTATCAGGGGGCGATCGCCGAGGTACAGGTGATGCCATGACGCTGGATCAGCATGGCCCGGTTTCTGCCGAGCCGACCGACCGGGCTTTGTTGCAGGCCCATGTTGGCGGCGACGATGAGGCGTTTACGAGCCTGATGCTGCGCCACCGGGACCGGTTGTGGGCGGTGGCGCTGGGCACGATGCGTAACCCGGAGGAGGCCGCCGACGCCCTCCAGGACGCCATGCTGTCGGCCTTCCGCCGAGCCGATCAGTACCGCGGCGAGGCGGCGGTACTGACGTGGCTGCATCGGATCGTGGTCAATGCCTGCTTGGATCGGCTGCGTCGGCTGCGGGTCCGCCGTACTGAGCCGTTACCGGACCCGGATTACGACGAGGATCTCGGTACGGGCGGGGACCCGGCCAGCGACATCGAGGCCTTGGAGACACGTCATGATGTGGCGGCCGCGTTGGCGCGGTTGAATCCCGATCAGCGGGCCGCGCTGGTGCTGGTCGACATGCAGGGCTATTCGGTGGATGAGGCGGCCCGGATGCTGGGCTGTGCCCCGGGTACGGTCAAGTCTCGCTGTTCGCGTGGCCGGGCCCGGCTGGCCCCGCTGTTGTGCCAGATCACCAGATTGTGAGGAACGATATGGCCTTGGGCTGCGTCCACGGTACGGCCTGAACTTGTGCCAGCCTGGATAGCGGACGACGACGGAGGAGAATGCTGGGATGACCGATCCCGATGCCTACGAATTGGCTCGGCGGGCCGCAGCGGCCGCGGGGGCCCAGGTCTCGACGTCTAGTGGCGGTGGCGAGCACTATCCGATTGACGTGGTAGCGGATGCGGTTGCGGGGCTGCCGGAAGAGGAGGCCGCGGACCGGGTTCTCGCCCACGCCGAGGGCTGTGACACGTGTGCGGCGCTGGTCGCCGAGGTGGAGGCGGTGTCCGAGAGCCTGTACCGGCTGCAGAGCGAGCCGATGCCGGATCAGGTCATCGACCGGTTGCTGGCCGCGGTGTCTGAGGCGACGAAGGCCCGTACGGCTGCCCCGGAAGCCAGGGATGCCCAGGCGCGGCAGCGGCTGGCCGACCGGACCGCCACTGGTACCTTTGGCCGCAATCTGCCGCATTCGATCGATCCCCGGGGCCTGGGCCTGACCGAGGTTCTCTAAGGCCTGCCCGAGCGCAGGCGAGGGCAATCAGACCCGGCCGCTGAGCACCCCGTCTGCACGACGAACGACGAGAAACACCCGGCCTGGCCACGACCTGACAGGGCCTTCTCCTCAGTGAGGAGGACGGGGACTCAGCGGAACTGGCCTTCCCCCTCACACAGGAGCAGGCCAAACCCGGCGTTCCCCACCACCAATGCCACCGTCTACCCTTCCCCCTCGCACAGGAGCGGGCCAAACCAACGATTCAGACCAGGCCGGCAGGCCGCAGCAGTAGTTCAGCCCGCTGATGTGCTCCACGATGCGACCCCAGCAACACCCTGATCTGGACGACGAACGACGAGAAACGACTAGCCCGGCCACGACCCCAAGAACCTTCTCGTCAGTGAGAAGGACGGGGGCATCAGCAGAACTGGCCTTCCCCCTCACACAGGAGCAGGCCAAACCGTCGATTGGGGCCGGGCCGGTGGGCTGTGGTGGTGGTTCAGTCCGCTGGTGTGCTGCACGGTGCGACCCCAACAACACCCCGAACTACACGACGAACGACGAGAAACACCCAACCCAACCACCATCTGAAGAACCTTCTCGTCAGTGAGGAGGAAGACGGGGGTGATAGCTCCACGGCCCGCCCGAGCGAAGGCGAGGGCCATCAAACCTGGCCGCGGAGCACCCCGTCTGGACGACGAACGACGAGAAACGACCAACCCGGCCACGAACCCAAGAACCTTCTCGTCAGTGAGGAGGAAGACGGGGGTGTTAGCTCCACGGCCTGCCCGAGCGAAGGCGAGGGCCATCAAACCTGGCCGCGGAGCACCCCGTCTGCACGACGAACGACGAGAAACACCCAACCCAACCACCATCTGAAGAACCTTCTCGTCAGTGAGGAGGAAGACGGGGGTGATAGCTCCACGGCCCGCCCGAGCGAAGGCGAGGGCCATCAAACCTGGCCGCGGAGCACCCCGTCTGCACGACGAACGACGAGAAACACCCAACCCAACCACCATCTGAAGAACCTTCTCGTCAGTGAGGAGGAAGACGGGGGTGATAGCTCCACGGCCCGCCCGAGCGAAGGCGAGGGCCATCAAACCTGGCCGCGGAGCACCCCGTCTGCACGACGAACGACGAGAAACACCCAACCCAACCACCATCTGAAGAACCTTCTCGTCAGTGAGGAGGAAGACGGGGGTGATAGCTCCACGGCCCGCCCGAGCGAAGGCGAGGGCCATCAAACACTGAGCCCTTGACAGCGTAGCCTCGCAGAATGCGAACTCTGATCCTGATGCGTCATGCTCAGGCTGCTGCCTCGGCCGAGGGTCCCGACCGTGATCGCCCGCTTTCTGAGGCCGGCCGCCAGCAGGCCCAGCGGGTCGGGAAGACTTTGCGCGACAGGGGAATCCAGCATGTGCTGTGCAGTTCGGCGCAGCGTACCCGGCAGACTCTGGAGAGTCTTCAGCTGGAGGCTCCGGTGGACTACCAGGATGTCTTGTACAACGCCTCAGCGCATACCATCGCCCAGCAGATCAGCGGGGTTGACGAGGAGGTCGAGACTTTGCTGGTGGTGGCGCACGCACCCGGGATCCCGGCTTTGGCGACCCAGCTGAGCCACGACGCTGATCCGCGGCAGGCTGATCGGATTGGTTACTGGTTCCCGGCCGGGGCCTTCGTCGAATTGTGGATCGATACCGACTGGGTCTATGTGGAGCAGGCTAGTGCTCGCCTGGCAGACGTTCAGCGCTTCAGTGACTAGTCAAGGGCTGCATCATCGCGCACCTGTCGCCGGATCTGGTGGCCATGGTTTGTGCTCCCCGGTGTTGCGATTTTTGGGTTCAGGGCGTCCACCGGTCCAGGTCCGAGCTCGCCTGTCTGCTGGGGCTGGTGCTGCGGCGAGAGGTCAGGGGTCGGTCATGACACCCCGGCTTGGCGGGGTTGGGTTGAACCGCGGCCCTGCGGTCCGCTACTGTGATTCCCTGGTACGGGCCTATAGCTCAGTCGGTTAGAGCGCTGCCCTGATAAGGCAGAGGTCACTGGTTCAAGTCCAGTTAGGCCCACCGCGAGCCCCTGGTTTCCAGGGGCTTTGTCATTTTTTACTTGTCGTCTCGGCCGCCTGGTGTCCCCGAGCCTTTCCCGACCGACCGTCGGTCGGTATGATCTGGGGTATGACCACCACCAGAGAACGAATCCTGGACACGGCTGAGCTCCGCTTCGTACGGCAGGGTTTCTCGGCGACTACCGTCGCCCAGCTGATCGACGACGCCCAGGTCGCCAAGGGGACCTTCTACCACCACTTCACCTCGAAGGAGGAGGTAATGACGGCGGTGATCGAACGGCAGGTGGCAGGCCTGGTGACTAGCGCCGAGCAGATCGCGGCTGACCGCAGCCAGCCTGCCTTGGCTCGGGCCGCCCGGATCGTCAGCGGTGGGCTGGATCGCCCGGCCACTGTGGACCAGTTGGGGGAGGAGCTTGAGCGCAGCGGCAACGAGCTGATGCGTCTGCGAGCCCTGGACGCGACCTGTCAGGCGCTGCTGGGCCCGCTGCGTCAGTGCCTTGCCGAGGCGGTCACCAACCGGGAGATCGACCCGATCGACCCCGAGCCGGCCGCCGCCACGCTGCTCCTGCTGGGCGCCCATGCGGTTGACCGGGACCTCTTCGGCTGGTCCGCCGCCGGTGACCTGGCCCGGCTAGTCCCGACTGCTGAGCGGCTGCTGGGCGCCCGGCCGGGAGCCCTGGCCCAGCTGCTGGGCCCGGCGTTGACTGGTCCGCGGGGATGAGGTCGTGGCGTACGGCCCTGGGTCTGCTGGTGGTGGCTGGGGTGCTGTCGGGGATCGGCAGCGGCCTGACGGCCTTCGTGGTCGCCACCGAAGCTTTCCTGCGGACCAGGGACGCTACGGCGGTCGGCTGGTTGACGGCCTGCGGGATGGGGCCGCTGATCCTGATGGCCCCGGTTGGTGGGATGTTGGCCGACCGGTACGACCGCCGGCTAATGATGCTGATCGGGGATGGCGGTTCTGGGTTGCTGTTGGGGATCGTGGTCTGGCAGTTAGCCTCGCCGGCTACGTCCCTGGTCGGGATCGGGGCCGGGGTGGCGCTCTCGGCCGCCATGGCCGGGTTGACCGAGCCGGCGCTGCGGGCCACGATCAGCGACCTGGTCCCGGCGCAGCATCTGGACCGAGCGTCTGGGCTGATGCAGCTCTCGCAGGCCTTGCGCTGGCTGGTCGCCCCGGCTCTGGCGGCAGTCCTGCTGCTGGTGCTGCCGGCGGCCGCGGTGGTGGCGTTGGACATCGCCTCCTTCGCGGCGACTGCGGCCGCCGCCGTGGCGATCCGTTCGGTGCTCGGCTCCCGCCCGGCCTGGTCGGGTTCTGCCGGGCAGGAGCTGCGGACCATCGTGGGAGTGCTCCGGTTGGATGGGGTGGGCAGTCTGATCGGGCTGATGGCGGTTGCGGGTGCGGCGATGGGGATCGTGGAGACGCTGCTGACGCCGCTCGTGATGGGTTTCGCCAGCCGTACCTGGCTGGGGGTGGTGACCTCGCTCAGCGCCTCCGGGATGCTGCTTGGTGCGGTGTTGGTGAGCGCGGTCGGGGTCCGGCTGAATCTGCGCACCGGTCTGGCTGTGGGCCTCGGTGGCGCTGGGCTGGCTTTGGCGGTGTTGAGCGTACGGGCGGATCTGGTCTTGGTCACCGCTGCCGGGGTCGGTTTCTTCCTGGTGCTGCCGTTGGCCAATGCCTCGGCTGAGGTGCTGTTGCGCCGCGGCGTGCCAAATCAGCAGCTGGGGCGGGCCTGGGGCGCGGCTGGCTTGATCTCTCAGCTGGGGACGGTGGCGGCGATGCTGGCCGCGGGGCCGTTGACAGACCGGCTGTTCGCCCCGGCTGTCGCCGAGGGGCGGCTGGGTCTGGACCGGCTGTTGGGGACCGGGCCGGGCCGGGGTGCCGCGGCTGGGATTCTGGTTGCTGGTCTGATCCTGGTGGTGACCGGGGTCCTGGTCGCCCGTTCGGCTGCGCTGGGTCGGCTGGCTGCCTGCGATTGCGAGGCAGCGTCCGGATCGGATCAGATCGAATAGTCCAGTTTCTCGAGTGGGACCACGAAGTCGGTGCAGTCGAACGACTGGTCCATCTCCAGCGCCGGGAACGATTCGGCGGGGAAACTCACTACTTTGGCTGGGACTCCGGCCACCGTGCAATGCGGTGGTACGTCTTTGAGTACTACCGAGCCGGCGCCGATCTTGGCGCCTTCGCCGACCTCGATATTGCCCAGTACTTTGGCCCCGGCCCCGATCATCACCCCGCGGCGGATCTTGGGGTGTCGGTCGCCGTCGAGGTGCCCGGTGCCGCCGAGGGTCACTTCGTGCAGCATCGAGAAGTCGTCTTCGATCACGGCGGTGGCGCCGATCACGACCGAGGTGGCGTGGTCGAACATGATCCCCTTGCCGATCCGCGCGGCCGGGTGGATGTCGACGGCGAAGACTTCCGAGATCCGGCTCTGCAGGTACAGCGCCAGCGGTTCGTGCCGGGCCCAGTAGTGGTGCGCTACCCGGTACGACTGGACCGCGTGAAAGCCCTTGAAATACAGCAACGGCTGCGCATAGCCGCGGCAGGCCGGGTCGCGGCGCAGCACCGCCTGCAGGTCGGCGCGGACCGCCTCGCCGATCCCCGGGTCTTCTTGGAAGGCCGTGAAGACCAGGTCGTGGATCGCTTGGGCCGGCATGAGCGGCCCGTCTAGCTTGGAGGCCAAGATGGTTGCCAGCGCGTCTTCGAGCGAGTCGTGCCGTAGCACGGTCTCGTACAGGAATCCGGCCAGCATCGGTTCTCGGGCGACGTCACGTTCGGCTTCCAGCCGGATCGCCCCCCAGATCTCCCGGTCGGCGACGACTGCTGTGGTCATGGTTGCTCCTGACATACGTACGAACGGCGCAGACCTGCGCCAGTGGCTGATCTGGTCAGAGCAGACAGATCGCGGAGCTCACGTATCCCCAGTCGACATGACGGCGCGACACCCAGCCGGCAGCCGCTGCGTATGCCATCATCCGTATCCTCCTCGCCTGTCGACGAGGCTACCCGCCCCAGGCCACCATCACCAACCCACGACAAGCCAGGTCGGTTTCGATCGGCAGGGGTCACCTACTGTTTCGGAAGTGGCCCGTCCGCATCCACCTCGGGAATCGTCCCCTGATCCCAGTCGATCATCCTGGACTTGCGATGCTCAGCAGCGCGTTGCCGTTCACCCAACCATTCAACGAGGGGGGTGACCCCCATCATAAGAACCATGATCAGGGACGTCATCGACATCGTCTGCGCCACTCGCATGATCATGGATCGATAGCTAAAAAAGATCTGCATGATCAGAAAGATCGTGGAGAAGAAGCCCATTCCTACCCAGGAAGAAATCCGCGGTCGGCGGCGCCACAGCCAGCCGAACAGCACAGTGAGCAGAGTCATCCCCATCATCGTCAGGCCCCACCACATCCCGACGCCACCGGTCCTCCACGCCACCGCCCACGCCGGCAGGGCGACCATAGCCATCGTCACAGCGAGACAGGCACAGCCGCGACTGATTCTCTGGCTGAGTTCATGTTGCCCCTCTTTACTGAGGTAAATCTGACGGGCCTCACGGATCTTTTCAAGGGTTTTTGGGTCATGTAGATAAGGGTTTTCACCATCATGGTAGTTCCACATCATGGCCCTATCCAGTAAAGCAATTAATGAAAACATATGAGCTAATCTAGCTTCCATGAGATTATGTGTGAACAGCGACCATAGCACCGGAAGCAACAGGGCAAGAAAAAGGACCGGACCGGACCAAAACGACACACGCCGCGGCCGACGGCACCACGACCAGGAGAACATCATAATGACTAGGGCGACACTAGTCAGCACCGGGCCCCAGAGCCCAAGGCCTCCCTTAACCCAGACGGTTATCCATTCCAGAACCGCCATCATAGCCATGATCAACCCGAGACGGGAGAAAATGATGCCGGTGATCCAGTTGATCTCGAGCCCTGTCTCATTACCGAAGACCGACTCACCCACATCATCACGTCTCATATTAGGGGATTTCAGTGTGAAGTCATGGTGGCACATCGCCAGGATACCCAGAAGCAAGGCAGCAACCGATACCGCCTGGGCCAGGCGAACCACCAGGAACTGATGGAAGACCACCGACCACATCACCGGAAGCAGCAGTACCACCTGCACAACCAGACCAAACCAGAGCAGCCAGCGACGCGGCCAACGGAACCATAACCAGACAACCAGCGCACCAAGCAGAGCCACCCCAACCAACATCGGACCCCACACCCCGACACCACCAACCGTCCAGACCAGCAGCCACGCCGGCACCGCAATCACCGCAGCAACCAGCGCAATCCGCGAATAGCGGCGCTCGAATACCAAACCGGTTCTTACCTGGTCTTTAGCGTTTCGGAACCGACCATTCGACATCCCCATCGGTGACCGTTCCATCATCCATCACCCCTTTTGATCCCTCTGTTACTGCAATCGGCCAGGATCCCAATGGTGGTCCAAAAAAATTCGTATTATCCTGTGCTTTCCTGGAAATATCAGACATCCCATGGAATATGGTTCCTAGTAGCCCAAGAGACTCTTTTAGAGATCCCATAAGGATAATCATGGCGGAGCCGAACAGCGCTATGGTCTGAGGGGTTAACGAAATCCCAACACCTGAAGCTAACTCCACTGTGACTGAAGTCATTCCAATTTTGATAGCCACCACAATTAATGCGACTGTGACGTAAAGAGCGAATCCTCCTACTGCCAGATGGAAGCAGACCACTCCCACCTCGTCGCACAGGTTACCGAGAGCTGAGGCCGCTGACGCCTGGGCTGCGATTTTTCCTTTATAGGTCTCGGCTCCCCTGCCTTGCCACAGTGGGTCTGATCCCTTCCCGATTGGAAGACCATTGATCAGCCCGGCGCTATCCGTCGCCGCCTTTGTTATTTCTCCGCGAAAGTCAAATGATCGAAAAAGGAAGAAGAGGGGCGCCAGGATTCCTTCCAGGAGGTTATTAATGAATTTCAGGATCTTCATCAGCCACTTAAGGAAGCTCGTCATCGCATTCACCACCCAAGTGATGACTGCAGGAGCAATAAGGAGAGGACTGATGTCATGTAGTCCTGCGACACTAGATTCTAGACCTGCCATGCCTGACTGGACTTCCGAGACACCATCTTGAATCTTCTTCGCTAGCTGCTCATAGGCGGCGGTATCAAACCCCATGAAAATCACCACTTTCCGTACTGTGCATGGATGGAAGGAATAGACTGAGCGCTTTCAGTATTGACCTGTTCTTCACGCTCATAGACATTGGCGATGTTCGCCAGCAGATCGCTGATTTTCTTAGCCTCATCCGCTCCAGAGCGACTGATGCGCGAGATCGCAGAACAAGCGGTATTGTAAGCTTCTGTTGCTGGAAAGAAAATTCCCATCTGGAGATGATTGAGGTCACCTTGAACTTCTGCATACCTGAACACCGGCTTCAGCCCGTTGCTGATATCCTCCCACATTTTCGATTCTCGCCTCAACTCTTTGAGGCTGACCTGGATGTTCTCTGGCGTCGGCTGACTCATAGCGCGCTCCTCAGGAGGTCGTAGATATCTCGGACATCGGTCGCCAGGCGATCAGCGGGCTGCTCCGGAAGAGTCATCGCCATCGCTTCGCCGATCAATTCGTCGACCTCGAGGCTGACTGCAGCTCCCGTTTTTCCATGAGCCCAAGCAGGATCTATGGTGATGGTCAAAGAATCACCGGATCTATATATCTTCACCTGCTCGGTTCGGTTCGTGATCGTGGGTTCCGGCATCTCGGCCTTCATCGCCTGGACCTCGCGTAGCTGGCGTTGTGTCGTGTCCAAAGCCTCGATCAATCGTTCCATGACCAGGTTCAGACGGTCGACCGAGGGGTTCAGGCGATCAGCGGAAAGTTCCGGTTCCAGGAGCAGGGCGTCCTCGCTGCTGGGTCTTTGGTTGACGAGGAAGGATCGGATCGCCTCAGTCACGGCGCTACCCAACTCTGCCGCGGGTAGCCGCTGCTCCCAGTCCTGCCGCACTCTCACCTGGGGAGAACCGTCGGCGTCAGCGACAACCGTCACCACGTCAGCGAACCGTTGCGGTAATAGCCCGTCTGGAGGCTGACACGCAGCGATCACCTGCTTGCCTTCCGCGATCAGCTGATGAGCGACTGCTGCTACATCGACCATGCCAACACACTACCTGACGCCGGCGCTATGTCGAGGGCCCGTGTTCGATATGACCCTCGTTGCTGTCAGTCGTACGGCAGGGCGGAGTCAGTCCTCGGCGAGGGTGATCTCCAGTCCACCGAGCATGGTCGCTGAGAGGTTGTACAGGAATGAGAAGACCGTGGCCAGGGCCGTGAAGATGACGACGTTGATGGCGCCCAGGGTGGCTGCCAGACCAGTCACCCGCAGGGTGCTCACGTACTTGCGGATCTCAAACTCGTTGGGGTCGTTCGGAGCCGCCAGCAGGTCTCGGTACAGGGCGTTGACCGCGTCCCAGAGCCCGGTGGCGTCAATCACGGTCATCACCAGGAAGGTCGCCACCACGAACATGACGAAACCGGCCACGCCGAACAGCAGCGAAGTCTTCATCACCGACCAGGGGTCGATCCGGGCTACCCGCAGCCGGGCCCGACGGGTACGGCGGGGACGCTTCTGGCTCGCCGGATCCTCCTTCGCGGTGGTCTTGGCGGCGGTGGCCACAGTCGTCTGGTTCGCTTTGCCGGTCGACTGGCCCTGACCGGAGGCCGGGCGTTGCCGGAGCACGGTCGTGTCCACCGGAATCGTCTGGGTCGTACCCTGCTTGGCACCGCCGGGCCAGGTCACCGGCCGGGTGCTGCCACCCGCTGGCGTCGACTCACTCACCCTGGTCCTCCTCCGCACCATCCAGGCTCACCCTGACCACCGTACCCGAGTCAGCCGACACCGGATCCGCTCCACCGGCATCCGGCCCGGCCTCAGCCTGGTCCTCGCCCGCGGCCGGGTCGGCATCGGCGTCGTCCTCCTCGGGCTCCGGATACCGCGCGATCGCCGCCACCGCATCGTCGCCGCGGACCGAGACGAACTTAACCCCCATCGTGTCGCGGCCCTTCACCGGGACCTCGTCCACCCGGGACCGGGTGATCTGGCCGGAGACCTTCATCGCAATCACCTCGTCAGCCTCGCTGACCACCAGACCACCGACCAGGGATCCTCGGTCCTCGTTCAGCTTCATGGCCTTGATCCCCAGCCCGGCCCGGCCCTGTTGGCGGTAGTCCGAGACCGGGGTCCGTTTGGCGAAACCCCCGTCGGTGACGGTGAACACGTACCGGTCGTCCTGCGGCATCTCGGCGTCGATCACGCTCATCGACAGCAACGCATCCCCGTCCCGGAACCTCATCCCGGTAACCCCGGAGGTAGAACGCCCCATCGGGCGCAGCTGCTCGTCGTCGGCGGCAAATCGGATCGCCTGCCCTTTGGTTGAGATCAGCAGCACATCGTCGACCGGGTTACACAGGGCAGCCCCGATCAGCTCGTCGTCTTCCTCACGGAAGGCGATCGCGATCACCCCGGCCTGCCGTGGCGAATCGTAAGCGGTCAGGTCAGTCTTCTTCACCAGGCCATTACGGGTAGCCAGCAGCAGGTACGCGGCGTCCGTGTACGAGCGAATCGCCAACACCTCTGCGATCCGCTCGTCAGGCTGGAAACTCAGCAGCCCGGCGACATGGCCGCCTTTGGCGTCACGGCCGCCCTCCGGCAGCTGCCAGACCTTGGTCCGGTACACCCGGCCTTTGGTGGTGAAGAACAAGATCCAGTGGTGCGACGTGGTCGCGAATAGGTGCTCCACCTCGTCGTCGGCCCGCAGCGACGCGCCCCGGACACCTTTGCCGCCGCGGCGCTGAATCCGGTACTGGTCGGCCCGGGTCCGTTTGGCGTAGCCGCCGTGGGTGATCGTGACCACCACATCCTCGTCGGGAATCAGGTCCTCGTCGGACAAGTCACCATCGGCCGACACAATCCGGGTCCGGCGCTCGTCGCCGTACTTGTCGACGATCTCAGCCAACTCGGTGGCGATGATCTGCCGCTGCCGGTGCGGCTTGGCGAGCACATCCTGCAGGTCGGCGATCTGACGCTCGTACTCGGCCAGCCGGTCCACGATCCGCTGGATCTCCATCGCCGCCAGCCGCCGCAACTGGGTGTCGAGAATGTACGTAGCCTGCACCTCGTCGATCGACAGCAGGTCCATCAGCCCCTGCCGGGCCATCTCGGCGTCGCGGGAGGCGCGGATCAGCGCGATCACCTCGTCGAGCATGTTGAGTGCTTTGACCAGGCCGCGCAGGATGTGGGCCTGCTCCTCGGCCTTGCGCAACCGGTATCGGGTGCGGCGCACGATCACGTCCAGCTGGTGTTTCACCCAGGACGAGATGAATTGGTCCAGCCGCAAGGTCCGGGGCACGTCGTCGACCAGGGCCAGCATGTTGCAGCCGAAAGTGTCCTGCAGCGCGGTGTGCTTGTACAAGTTGTTCATCACCACGCGGGGCTGGGCGTCGCGTTTGAGCACGATCACCAGCCGCTGCCCGGTCCGGGCAGAGGAGTCGTCACGGATGTCGGCGATCCCGGTCAGCCGGCCCGAGTTCACCAGCTCGGCGATCTTCTGGGCAAGGTTGTCTGGGTTGCACATATACGGCAACTGCGAGACCACCAGCAGAGTACGGCCCTTGCTGTCCTCTTCGATGTCGATCACGGCCCGCATAATCACCGAGCCGCGACCGGTCCGGTACGCGTCCTCGATCCCCTTACGGCCGACGATCAGCGCCCCGCCGGGGAAATCCGGGCCTTTGATCCGGGCGATGCAGGCCTCGAGGAGTTCCTCTTTGGTGGCCTCGGGATGTTCCAGCGCCCACTGCACCGCATCGGCCACCTCACGCAGGTTGTGGGTGGGGATATTGGTGGCCATTCCGACTGCGATCCCGGTTGAGCCGTTGACCAGCAGATTCGGGAACCGGGCCGGCAGCACCACCGGCTCGGTCTCGCGGTTGTCGTAATTCGGTTTAAAATCGACGGTCTCTTCGTCGATGTCGCGGACCATCTCCATCGCCAGCGGCGCCATCCGACATTCGGTGTACCGCATCGCGGCAGCCGGGTCATTGCCCGGGGAGCCGAAATTACCCTGGCCAGCTACCAGCGGGGCCCGCATCACCCACGGCTGCGCCAACCGGACTAGGGTGTCGTAGATCGCCGAATCGCCGTGTGGGTGGTACAGGCCCATCACCTCGCCGACTACCCTGGAGCATTTGTTCCAGCCACGGTCGGGGCGGTAGCCGCCGTCGTACATCGTGTACAGCACCCGCCGGTGCACCGGTTTCAGCCCGTCGCGGACGTCAGGCAGGGCCCGGCCTACGATCACCGACATCGCATAGTCGAGGTAGCTACGTTGGATTTCGACCTGCAGATCCACCGGCTCGGTCTTAGCCTCAGCCAGCCCGGCCAGGACCTGGGCGGCGGCCGCCTCAGAATCGGCCTCGTCGGCGGTCTTGCCGTTCTCGGGCTCGATCGGTCCGTCAGTCATGGTTCTCCTCTACACGGCTCGACTCAGATGTCGAGGAACCGCACATCCTTGGCGTTGCGCTGAATGAAATGGCGGCGCTGCTCGACGTCCTCGCCCATCAGGATCGAGAACATTTGGTCGGCGCGGGCGGCGTCGTCGAGGGTGACCTGGAGCAGAATCCGGCCCTCGGGATCCATTGTGGTCTCCCATAGGTCGGCGGCGTTCATCTCACCCAAACCCTTGTACCGCTGGATCGGGTTGACATTCGGCAATTTCTTGCCGTTCGCCAGGCCATGGTCACGCAGGGCGTCCCGTTCAGCGTCGGTGTACGCGAGCTCGTGCGGGGCATTCGTCCAGCGGATCCGAAACAGCGGCGGCTGCGCCAGATACACATGCCCGGCGTCGATTAGTGGCTTCATGAACCGGAACAGCAGGGTCAACAGCAGCACCCGGATATGCGATCCGTCGACGTCGGCGTCGGCCATCAGCACGATCTTGTGATACCGCAGCTTGGCGATGTCGAAATCCTCGTGGACGCCGGTGCCGAGGACGTTGATGATCGCCTCGAC
>ERZ772971.784-NODE-784-length-19363-cov-4.000000_pt1 | contig 19363 bp, 17 predicted proteins | sample MGYA00511943_ERZ772971 | MGnify/ENA primary metagenome ERZ772971 (study PRJEB29015, sample SAMEA2737929) | human oral metagenome | biome: human oral; feature: human-associated habitat; material: dental | place: China | collected 2144 ... | reverse complement strand
ATTTTCAGATCCATCTCCATTATCTATTGTAGAGGCTTTGAAAATGAAGCTACCCCTATTAGTGTCTACATATTGTGGAAATCATTATGAGGCTCTTAAAGAAGGTATTAATGGATATGGCTTTGATCCGTATAATCCTGATGAAATTAAAGAAAAATATGAAAAACTACTATCAGAAAGAAATTTGTTTGATGAATATAGTCAGAATAGCTTTCAGCTGTACTTAGACAACTTTGATAAAAACACAAAAATAGAGAACTTTATAGTTAAAATGAATGAATAATTGTAAAATATAGAATAGAATGCCTTATAGTCGTTTGATTTCTACATTTATAAGGTTATTAATATATATGTTAATAATCTTATACGCTTCGTTTGAAGAGTTACCCAAGATGTTACTATCATTAGCGATAGTAGCCAACTTTTCTATTATCTTCAAAACTTATAGATGTTTGCCTATACTCTTAATGTTTTTGTTCTTCCTTACCTATGTAGTTAATTTGATACCTTTCTTTTTTGCAGGAGAATATATATTTGCCTACCGCCCCACACAAGGATTTTACGAAACTTTGCAAATACATACTATTTTTTTATGCGTCTTAGATACTTTTTTGCGCCCTATTAAAAAAAGATTCTATATCAATGAAAAAATTCCACAAACTGAGAATGTCTTTTTATACTTATCTCTATGCACCTTGTTTGTGTTTTTCCTCTTGTTTGCCATAAGAGGAGATACAATTATAGATACAGGAGGATATGGCCGAAAAGGAGATACTACTAGTATAGGAGGAATAGGAGAATATTTTTTAATATTGATCCCCTTGCTGTATATGTATAGTGGCAGAAGTTATATTATGAAAAAGATTGTTCATACCCTGATGTTGTTAATGGGTATAAAACTATTGTTATATGGAGGGAGAATTGGAGTGCTGATGATAGGATTATTATATCTTATATTTTATTACGATACTCGAAAAAATCATATATCACTTTTTAAGATATCGTGCTATGCCATTCCTGTTTTATATATTTTTGTACTGATAGGTGCTATCCGAGGTAATATTGCTTTAGCATTAACATCTTCTTGGGGCGAACTTTTACTTTTGCCTTTTAGAGGAGATCTTTTAAAAACTCATATAGAGTTTTTTGGTAATCAAAACGATATTTTTTATTCCTCTACAGTACTCAATCAAGCAGCTTTGTCAGATACACTAAGTTTAAATACACGCTTAGAGATGTTTTTCTATAATGTTCTTTCTTTGTTTGTGCCATATTCTTGGTTGCCGGAAAAAGCAGCTGTGATACCTTATGTCCAGAAAAATATAGCTCGTGTAGGGGGGGGAGGGCTTATCAGTGCCTATTCCTATTTTTTCCTTTCCTACCCCGGAATCATTCTCATAGGCTATTATATCGCTTCTCTAATCAATAAGTTGCAAAAAAGTAAAAATATTTATTTCATACTTTATTGTGTTATAGTCTTAGCTACCTACCCTCGTTGGTTTGGATATAATGTGATATCACTTTTTAAAATCTCTTTCTATATTATTATAGTATATATAATATTAAACAAGTTTCCTAAAATAAAAATAACTCTTTTCAATGCGAATACTCATAGATAATTCTAATCTTTTTGCGGGAGGAGGTATACAAGTCGCTACCTCTTTCCTAAATGATTTAAAAACTTTTAACAAGGAACATCTGTATTGGGTGCTCCAATCTCCCCATAGTGCCAAAACTATTGATAAAACTACCTTCCCTGAGAATTTTGTATTCTGTAATATTCCTGAAAAGATTTATACAGCCAAGCGTCTTCTGTCGTAGATTCTTTAAGATTTGAAGCAGAAAAATTAGGAATAAAAATAGAGACAGAATTTTTTGTAAAAAAAATAGAAAAAGAAGTCAAACCTAATGTTATTTTTACTACCTTTGGACCGTCATATCACAAAAGTAATTTCCCTAAAATAGTAGGTTTTGCTTTTGGACAAATGCTCTATACTAACTCCCCTTTCTATAACCAACTTTCTTTTTTACAGCAACTGAAATATAAACTGCTCATTTTCTTGAAGAAAAAAGCTTTTATAAACAATGCCGACGCCTTAGTCTTCGAAACAGAAAATGCAAGACTTATTTTTAAACAAAAAACAGGCTATAAAAAGAATACTTTTACAGTGCATAATACTCTCAACGTTATTTTTAACAAAAAGGAAGAATGGCTAAATTTACCTATTGAAAAGACTCAGTTGGATATCTTATGCCTTACAGCTAATTATCCACATAAAAACTTGTCTATCATCCCTAAACTTATAGAGGAAATTCAAAAAGAGGCTCTTAAGTTGAACTTTAAAGTGCATATTTCGCTAAAAAAAGAGGAACTAAATTTTGACAATCAGTATGATAATTATATTAATTATTTAGGAAGTGTATCTTTAGCCCAATTGCCCTCTCTGTATCAGCAGATGGATGTATTACTGATGCCTTCGTTATTAGAGACATTCTCTACCACTTACCTAGAGGCAATGGCAATGAGGATACCTATAGTAGCTTCAGATATGCCTTTCTCAAGAGATATTTGTGCAGAGGCGGCTTTGTATTGTAGTCCTTTGAAAGCTGAAGAGTATGCAGAAAAAATACTGCTACTGCATAAAAACATAGGCATAAGAGATAAACTTATACAAAAAGGAGAACAGAACCTCAAACGTTTTGGAACAAGTATAGACCGAACAAAAAAATATGTAGAAATTATAGAACAGATAGCAATAAATAATGAAAATAAAAAATAAAACTCTTCTCATAACAGGAGGAACAGGCTCTTTTGGAAACGCAGTATTACAGCGATTTCTACCTACCGATCATTTTAAAGAAATACGCATTTTCTCACGTGATGAGAAAAAGCAAGACGATATGCGCCACGTATTGCAGAACGCTAAAGTTAAATTTTATATAGGCGATGTTCGTGATAAAAGCACTGTTGATGTAGCTATGGCAGGAGTAGACTATGTATTCCATGCAGCTGCACTTAAACAAGTGCCTTCTTGTGAGTTCTTTCCTTTAGAAGCTATCAAAACTAATGTGTTAGGCACAGAAAATGTACTCAACTCAGCTATTGCTCATCAAGTGAAAAACGTAGTTGTACTTTCTACCGATAAGGCTTGCTACCCCATCAATGCAATGGGTATCTCAAAGGCAATGATGGAAAAAGTAGCTATTGCTAAAGGACGTCAGTTAGGAGAAAATGCTGTAACAACCATTTCTTGCACTCGATATGGCAATGTTATGGCTTCAAGAGGTTCTGTAATCCCCCTATGGATAGAACAAATGAAAGACAACAAAGTCATCACCTTAACCGACCCCAATATGACTCGCTTTATGATGACTTTAGCTGATGCTGTAGATCTTGTGCTTTATGCTTTTGAAAATGGACATAACGGAGACCTCTTCGTGCAAAAAGCTCCTGCTGCTACACTTACAGTATTAGCCGAAGCTCTAAAACAACTCTACAAAAAAGATACTGAAGTAAAAATTATAGGTACTCGCCACGGCGAAAAATTATATGAAACTTTAGTAGCTCGCGAAGAAATGGCTCGCGCTGAAGATATGGGCAACTATTTCCGAATCCCATGTGATACTCGCGACTTAAATTATGACAAGTATTTCAAAGATGGCCAAGAAAAGGTATCTCTCATAGAAGATTACCACTCTCATAACACTAACTGTTTAAGCATAGAGGAGATGAAATCCTTATTGCTAAAATTGGAAGAAATACAAAACGATATATGGTGTTTGAAGTAAAAACCATACAAGGAGAAATATTTACAGACAACCGAGGACAAATAAGTTCACTAAACGACTTTGTTTTTGAGGGGGTCGAACGTTTTTATTTTATCCATCATCCCAATAAAAACGTAATACGTGGATGGCATGGACATCAGCACGAAAAAAAATGGTTTTACTGTGTAAAAGGTTCTTTTACTATTGCATTAGTACAACCTGATGATTGGAATACTCCCTCTACTAATCTACCAGCTGATATTATCCAACTTAGCGAAAAAGATAGCAAAATACTTTGTGTGCCCGAAGGCTATGCAAATTGTATTAAAGCTTATGAAGATAACAGTATTTTATTAGTTTTCTCTGGAAAACGAATCCCAGAGGCCTACGAAGATAGTTGGCGTTACGATAGCCATTTATGGGTAGATTGGCAAAAATATTAAACAATGAAAAAAATAGGTATTACAGGACAAAAAGGTTTTATAGGAAGTCATTTGTACAATTCACTTCTTCTTTTTCCTAATGAGTTTGAATGTATCCCTTTTGAAGATGTTTATTTTGAAAAGGAAGAAACATTAGCAACGTTTGTAGCTCAATGTGATGTGATAGTGCATTTGGCAGCTGTCAATCGTCACGAAAGTGAACAAGTACTTTACAATACAAATGTCGCTCTTACTCAAAAATTAGTGATAGCACTTAAAAAAACTGAAAGTAAGGCACACGTTTTCATATCTTCTTCTACTCAAGAAGAACGTGAAAACCTTTATGGAAAATCCAAACGTATAGCACGTGAGCTTCTAAATGATTGGGCAAAAAACTATGGCGGAAAAGCCACAGGTCTCATTATTCCTAATGTATTTGGAGCATTTGGCAAACCCTTCTATAACTCGTTTATAGCTACCTTTTGTCATCAACTCACTCACGGGGAAACACCCTCCATCGCTACCGATGCTGAGGTAAAGCTCATTTATATACAAGAACTCATATCGCTTATTATAGAGGAAATCCGAGCAGAAAGAAGCTATCCTGCATTAGAAATAAGTCCTACAGCTACTAAAAAAGTGTCAGAAGTATTAACAGTTTTAGAAAATTTTAAAGTAAGCTATTTAGAGAAAGGTGAAATTCCTGTATTTAGCGAAGCTTTTGAACATAACTTGTTCAATACCTTTCGCTCATATATAGATCACAAGAACCATTTCCCCGTAAAACTTACTCAACATACCGATGATCGTGGAGCTTTCGTAGAAGTCATTCGTTTAGGAATTGGAGGACAATGTTCTTTTTCTACCACACACCCACATATCACTCGAGGCAATCATTACCACACCCGCAAGATAGAACGTTTTACTGTTATCAAAGGAAAAGCCCTAATTCAGTTGCGAAAAATCAACACTCAAGAAATATTAGAATTCTATTTAGATGGCAACGAACCTGCTTATGTAGATATGCCTATTTGGTACACTCACAACATTACTAACATAGGAAATGATGATTTGTACACTATCTTTTGGATTGATGAACCATATAATCCCAATAATCCCGATACTTATTTTTTAGAAGTATGAAGAAATTAAAAGTAGTAACTGTAGTGGGCACTCGCCCTGAAATTATTCGTTTATCCAGAGTCCTTGCAGCCTTAGATGCTTCCGAGGCAATAGAACATATCATTGTGCACACCGGTCAGAATTACGACTATGAGCTCAATCAAATTTTTTTTGAAGATTTACAACTCCGTAAACCGGATTATTTCTTAGAAGCAGCAGGTAAAACTGCTACCGAGACCATTGGTAACATTCTTATTAAAATAGACCCTTTGTTAGATGAGCTACAGCCCGATGCCTTTTTAGTATTAGGCGATACTAACTCTTGTTTATGTGCAATTCCCGCAAAGAAAAAACATATTCCTATTTTCCACATGGAAGCAGGTAATCGTTGTTTCGACCAACGAGTGCCCGAGGAAAGTAACCGAAAAATCGTAGATCATATTTCTGACATCAATCTCACCTATTCAAGCATAGCTCGTGAGTACCTCCTCAGAGAAGGCCTCCCTGCTGATAGGGTTATCAAAACAGGTTCTCCTATGTATGAAGTATTAAATCACTATCTACCTGAGATCCAAAAATCAAAAGTCCTACAAACTTTAGGTTTAGAGGAAGGTAAGTTCTTTGTAGTATCAGCCCATCGCGAAGAAAATATCAATTCCGAAAAAAACTTTACTAACCTAATGAATGCTCTCAATACAATCGCCGAACAGTATCATTACCCCATCATTGTCTCTACCCACCCGCGTACTCGCAATATGATAGATAAGAAACAAATAGCAATGCGCCCTGAAACACAATTCTTGAAACCTTTAGGATTTCACGATTACAATGCTTTACAACAAAAATCCTATGTAGTACTAAGTGATTCCGGTACAATTTCAGAAGAGTCTTCTATACTGAACTTCCGCGCCTTAAATCTTCGCGAAGCACACGAACGTCCTGAAGCAATGGAAGAAGCTTCTGTAATGATGGTAGGTTTATCTCCCGAGCGCATTATGCAAGGGCTCACACAAGTATTACAGCAACAAATAGGTAATCTGCGCAACTATCGACCTGTAGCCGATTATTCAATGCCTAACGTATCAGAAAAAGTAGTGCGTATCATCATTTCTTATACTGATTATGTAAAAAGAGTCGTTTGGCAAGAAAAAATATAAGTATGAAAACAAAAAGTATTTTATTTATTGTAGATGATTTTCTGCCTTATAGTACAAAAGTAACAGCAAAAATGATGTTTGAATTAGCAACATCTTTTAAAGAAAAAGGATTTTCTGTTAGTGTACTAACTCCTTTACACACATTGAAAAAAAAAAATGAAAGAAAAGATGTAGAGGGCATAGATACTATTTTCTTTAAATCAGGAAAAATAAAAAATACCTCTAAAATAGAGAGAACTATCAATGAATCACTACTATCCTATAAAGCGTGGAAATATTGTAAAGACTTTTTCAAAAACAACACATTTGATGCAATAGTCTATTATTCTCCCTCTATTTTTTGGGGGAGTTTAGTGTCAAAACTCAAAAAATTATACAATGCTAAAGCGTATTTAATATTGAGAGATATCTTTCCTCAATGGACCATAGACAATGGTCTTATAAAAAAAGATTCTCTTATTCACAAATATTTCAAATATTTTGAAAATACTAGCTATAAAAATGCCAATTATATTGGGGTAATGTCTGAAGCCAATTTAAAATGGTGCCAAGAAAATTTAAAAAATCCTGAGAAGTTTGAAGTATTGCCTAATTGGACAAAAATAGCCCCCACTATCTATCAATCAAAAAAATACAGAACTTCCTTACAATTAGAGAATAAGGTTGTCTTTTTCTATGGAGGAAACATCGGTCACGCTCAAAATATGATAACGTTGATAGATTTAGCAATTGCTATGAAACTTTTCTCTAATGCCCACTTTTTGTTTGTTGGGAAAGGAGATGAAGTACCGCTAATTTTAGAAAAACAAAAAGAGTACAACCTAACTAATATCACTTATTTACCAGCAATTGAGCAAGAAGAGTATTTCCAAATGCTATCAGAATTTGATGTTGGGCTTTTTAATCTACACCCTAATCATTTAACTCATAATTTTCCTGGCAAACTATTAGGGTATATGGAGTATTCCAAACCTATTTTAGGCTGTGTTAACAAGGGTAATGATTTAAAAGAGATTGTCAATGGAGCAAAAGCAGGTTTTATCTTTGAAAACAATGATAAACAAGAACTTTATGTAGCTGCACAACAATTATTACAATCAAAAGAATTACGGGAAAGGATGGGAAGCAATAGTTTTAATTTATTAAATCAAAAGTTCAATGTAGATACCATACAAAAACACATAGAGAAAACTCTATTTTGAGTAACATGCCCTTTGTATTTGAGGAAAATCTAATTAATCTAGCTTATAAAACAACTCATCTTGTCCACACATACCATACATCTAAAAAACAACACCTCCTATCCTTGCGATGAGAACACCTCTTTGCTAAGAGCTGCCTTAGATAACAACATTAGTTTGGAGTATTCGTGCTTTGCGGCGCGTTGTAGGAGTTGTAAAGTAAAAATACTTGAGGGAGAGGTACAAAACCTACAAGATGAGCAAGTACTTTCAGCAGAAGAAAAAGCAGCAGGTTATGTACTATCGTGTAATGTAGTACCCCGCTCTGAGGTAGTGTTAGAGGTGGAAGATTTGGGCATAAAACTACCTAAACCCCAAGTGAGCCCTTGTAAAATCAATAGCATTACAGCTGTAGCCTCACATATTATAGAGGTAGTTTTGCGCTTGCCTCCAAAGGTAGATTTCCAGTTCTTAGCAGGGCAATATGTAGATATCATCAGAAACGGACATAAACGAAGCTATTCTATTAGCCATAGCCAATACCGAGAAAACCAGCTGAAGCTCTTCATCCGCAATTATGAAGGAGGCTTGTTTAGCAACTATTGGTTTTACGAAGCTAAGCCTAACGACCTGCTCAGAGTAGAAGGCCCTTTAGGCACTTTTTTTTACCGGAACAAGGAGGAATGCACTCATATAGTCCTATTAGCCACAGGTACAGGAATTGCTCCTATAAAAGCTATTTTAGAACAGCTACAAGAAGCTCCCGAGTTATTAGCTAACAAAAAAGTATGGCTTTTGTGGGGGGGAAGAAAAAAAGAAGATCTCTTTTGGCAACCCCAAACAACATTAACCAATCTCACTTACATACCCGTACTCACTCGGGAAGAACAGTGGCAAGGAGCTAAGGGCTATGTGCAAGAAATAGCACTACAACAGCCTATTAACTGGCAAAAAGCACAAGTATATGCTTGTGGTAGCGAACTAATGATACAAAGTGCTCAAAAGCTACTCACTAAACAAGGATTGAAAGAAGAAAACTTTTTTGCTGATGCATTTGTTGCAGGTAATAAGTAGATTAAATTTTATGAAAGCAGTAATATTAGCAGGTGGTCTTGGTACGCGTTTAAGCGAGGAAACCATCGTCAAACCAAAACCAATGGTAGAAATAGGAGGAATGCCTATCTTATGGCATATCCTCAAAATTTATTCATACTATGGCATCAACGAGTTTATCATCTGTTGCGGTTATAAAGGCTACATCATCAAAGAGTACTTTGCAAATTACTTTTTGCACCAATCAGACATCACTTTCGATATGGCTAACAACGAGATGCACGTACACCAAAAACGCGCTGAGCCTTGGAAAGTAACCCTTGTAGATACCGGAGAACACTCAATGACCGGAGGACGTCTCAAACGCGTATTACCATACATCCAAAACGAAGAAGCTTTTTGCTTTACCTATGGCGACGGAGTGGCCGATATAGATATCTCCAAATTGATAGCCTTTCACAAAAATCACGGTAAGCAAGCCACCCTCACAGCTGTCTATCCCCCAGGACGCTTCGGCGCTTTAGATATCGTAGACAACCAGATTCTGAAGTTCCAAGAAAAACCCAAAGGCGATGGAGCTCTCGTAAATGGAGGATTCTTCGTACTATCTCCCAAAGTAATTGAACGTATTAAAGACGATACCACAATCTGGGAACAAGAACCTCTCAAAGGACTAGCAGCCGATGGACAGCTGATGAGCTACAAACACGAAGGATTCTGGCAACCTATGGACACACTCCGCGACAAAATGCTCTTAGAAGAATTATGGCAAACCGAAAAAGCCCCTTGGAAAATATGGAAATAGGAAAAGTTAATCCAAACTTTTGGAAAGGAAAACGCGTATTTCTTACAGGGCACACAGGCTTTAAAGGCTCTTGGCTATCACTATGGCTACAACTGATGGGAGCCGAAGTAAAAGGCTTTTCATTAACTCCTCCCACCACCCCATCTCTCTTTGCCGAAGCCAACGTAGCACAGCAGATGCAGAGCGAAATAGGCGATATTCGCGATTTTAGTAAACTCTCAGAGAGCATACGTACCTTTAACCCTGATGTATTACTGCATTTGGCAGCCCAACCTTTAGTACGACTCTCCTACAAAAAACCCATAGAAACATACAGCACCAATGTAATGGGAACTGTGAATGTGCTCGAAGCTTCTCGCTATGCATCACACCTAAAAGCAATAGTAGTAATTACTACTGATAAATGTTATGAAAACCGCGAATGGGAATGGGGCTATCGTGAAAACGAACCTATGGGTGGACACGACCCTTATAGCAACAGCAAAGGCTGTGCAGAATTAGTCGTTTCAGCCTATCGCCGTTCATTTTTCCTCACTAACGATACCGCAGCAGTAGCCTCTGCACGTGCAGGAAATGTGATAGGAGGTGGCGATTGGGCAGAAGACCGCCTCATCCCCGATATTTTGCGCGCTTTTGAAAAACAGCAACCCGTAATCATTCGCAACCCTCTATCTACACGCCCTTGGCAACACGTATTAGAGCCCCTTTCAGGCTACTTAGTTTTAGCTCAACAACTCTATAATCAAGGCAACACCTTTGCCGAAGGTTGGAACTTTGGCCCTAAAGATGACGATTGCCAGCCCGTTCAGTGGATTCTTGACAAAATGGTATACTTCTGGGGTGAAGGTGCTCATTACCAAATAGACAACAGCAAGCAACCCCACGAAGCCAACTTTTTAAAACTCGACTGTTCCAAAGCTGCCAACCGACTCAAATGGCATCCTCAATGGCGATTAGAACAAACCTTAGAGCAAATAATCCAATGGCATCGTGCTTGGTTACAAGGAGAAGAGATGCAAACTCACTGCTTGCGCGAAATAAAGGAATATATGAACTAAGGTTTTAGAAAAACAAACAAAGAAAAAACAGAAAAATATTCTGTAAGCAATCAGCAGAGGAAGAGTGGAACCACAGCGAAGAAGCAGTGAAGAAAGGACGAACAGAGAAAAAAGACAACAATACTACTTTGCGCCTGCAAATAGTATTTTTTTCTGCACAAAACCCACTCTGAAGCAATTTAACAAACCACAATTTAGCCAATTATTATATGTCTTTAGAAACAATCAGAGAAGAAATAGCAAAATTAGTAACCCAGTATGCCCAAGAGGCCTACAAGCCTAAATCCTTTGAAGCAGGCAAAACAGTGATTCCTCCTTCAGGAAAAGTAATTGGCGAACAAGAACTCCAAAATATGGTAGCCGCTTCTTTAGATGCGTGGCTTACCACAGGCCGCTTCAATGCCGCTTTTGAGCAGAAGTTGGCAGCCTTTCTAGGAGTAAAATACTGCATTACCGTAAACTCAGGCTCTTCAGCCAACTTAGTAGCCTTTAGCGCGCTCACCTCACCTAAATTAGGCAACCGTGCTATCAAAAAAGGCGATGAGGTAATAGGCGTAGCTGCTGGCTTCCCTACTACGGTAAACCCTATTGTTCAGTTTGGGGCAGTACCTGTCTTTGTAGATGTAGACCTGCGCACCCACAATATAAATGTAGACCTTATAGAGCAAGCCATTACCCCTAAAACAAAGGCAATTATGCTTGCCCATACCTTGGGGAACCCTTTCAACTTAGAGAAAGTAAAAGCCCTTTGCGAAAAATATAAACTATGGCTCGTAGAAGATTGCTGCGATGCCTTAGGCGCCACCTACAACGGACAGAAAGTAGGAACTTTTGGCGATATTGCCACACTTAGTTTCTATCCTGCCCACCATATCACAATGGGCGAGGGAGGAGCCGTTTTCACTAATAATGCAGAGCTAAAAACCATAGCCGAGTCTTTCCGCGATTGGGGGCGTGATTGCTATTGCGCACCAGGGAAAGACAATACTTGCAACTGCCGTTTTTCTCAGCAGCACAGCGATTTGCCTTTTGGATACGACCATAAATACGTGTATTCACACATAGGCTACAACCTAAAAATCAGCGATATGCAAGCTGCTTGTGGCTTAGCACAGTTAGACCGTGTAGAGGAGTTTATAGAAAAACGCCGTAAGAATTTCGCCTACCTCAAAGAGCGACTCCAAACCCTCACTGATTTTCTATATCTACCAGAGGCTACTCCTAATAGCAATCCTTCGTGGTTTGGCTTTCCTATCACCCTTAAAGAGGAGGCCGGTACTGCTCGAGTAGATTTGCTTCGTTTCTTAGACCAACAGAAAATAGGCACTCGCTTACTCTTTGCTGGAAATCTTACAAAGCAACCTTACTTTAAAAACATAGAGTATCGCGTCGTAGGCGACCTAACCAATACCGACATTACAATGAACCAAACCTTTTGGGTAGGTATCTATCCCGCCTTGGGTGAGCAAGAATTAGATTACGTAGCAGAGCAATTAGAAGAATTCTTTGGAGTAGGATTTTAATTACTCGTGCTACGAGTATTCTAAAACTCTAATGAGCAAAACAATAAATCTAAACATCAACTAATCGTATCTATGAGAGTACTTTTAACAGGAGCGACAGGTTTTTTGGGAAGCCATTTGCTGAAAGCATTGGTAAGTAAGGGTTATGAAGTAGTAGTACTCAAGCGCTCCTCCTCAGATATGGAACGTTTAAAAGGCTTTGAAAACACTTTTAAAAGCTACGATATAGACCGAGAGCCTTTACAAAAGGCTTTTGAAGACCAGTATATTGACACCATCATTCATACAGCCTGTGTGTATGGAAGAAAAGGAGAAAGTATGCAACAGATACTCGAAACAAACTTAATGTTTGGTATTGAATTGCTTAACACCGGTACCTTTTTTAACACCGGTACCTTTTTTAACACCGGCACCTTATTGTATAAATATTTAAATTATTACGTTTTATCAAAAAAACAATTTGAAGAATGGTTGCAATTGGCATCTGATAAAATACAAGTAGTGAACTTAAAATTAGAACATATGTTTGGAGAACAAGATGGTAAAGATAAATTCACTACTTGGATTTTAAATGAACTTAAACAAGAGAAACCTGTTATTCCACTTACAGCAGGCTTACAAAAGAGAGATTTTATCTATATAGACGATGTTGTAAATGCCTATCTTACTTGTTTACAACAAAAAGAAAAGCTAAAAACTTTTAATGACATAGAGGTAGGAACAGGCGTACTCACTCCTGTAAAGACTTTTGTAACACTTGTCAAAGAAGCATTAGAAAAGCTCAAAGGCAAACCTATAGAAACACAGCTAAATTTTGGAGCTCTCCCCTATCGAGAAGGAGAGATTATGGAACCTAAAGTAGATAACCATATTTTACGTTCTTTAGGATGGAAACCTAAAAAGAGTTTAGAAGAAAATATATGGAACTTTGTAAAAAACGAAATAAATAATTAATAGTCTTGATAGCAATTTTAGGAGCAGGCATAGCAGGCATAGCAGCAGGATACCATTTATCACAAAGGGGTATTGAACATACTATCTTTGAGAAAAATGCTTTTTGGGGAGGATTGTGTGATAACTTCTCAATAGGAGAAGGTTTCTTGTTTGATAAGTTTGTCCATCTTTCTTTTACAAAATCAGAAGTAGTAAAAAATCTTTTCCAAAACAATACTACTTTCTATAGTCATAAACCTGAATCGTCTAATTACTATAAGAATTTATGGCTAAAACATCCAGTCCAAAACAACCTTGCTCCCCTATCCATAGAAGAAAAGGTAAAAATTATAGAAGACTTTGTTGCTAAACCTACTCTTAATACTATTCAGAATTATGAAGATTGGCTATTAGTGCAATTTGGAACGTATTTTAAAGAGCATTTTTCAGAAAAATACACTTATAAGTATTGGGCACTTCCTTCAAAAGAGCTCACTACAGACTGGTTAGGAGGTCGGATTAGTATTCCATCTTTAGAAACTCTATTAAGAGGAGCTTTTGAAGTGCAAGAAGAGAACTTTTATTACGCTCAAGAGATGCGCTATCCACAACAAGGAGGCTATAAAAGTTTCCTAAATACAATGGCTGCAAATACATCTATAAAAACACAAAAAGAAGTTGTTCTTATTGACCCTATTTACAAGAAAATTAGTTTTACAGATGGTTCAGAAACTAACTATGAAAAACTTATTAGCTCTTTACCTCTGCCTGAGATAGTAAAAATTATAAAAGATGCTCCTAAAAGCATTCTTGAAGCAGGTAAGAAACTGTTGGCAACCTCAGGTCAGTTAGTGTCTATAGGATTCAATCGCCCTAATATACCTAAACACTTATGGTTTTATATCTATGATGAGGATATTTTGCCTGCAAGAGCCTATTCTCCTTCACTAAAGTCTCCATATAATGTACCAAAAGGAAAAAGTTCACTACAATTTGAGACTTATTTTTCAAAAATGAAGCCTAAACAGCTTTCTGGTGATAGTTTGGTTGCTCATATCATAGAGAAAGGCATACAGATGCAACTTTGGGAGCTTAACGACATTGCCGTTTCCGATTATCGAGAAGAAAAATACGCTAACGTAGTATTTGATTTCAATAGGAAAAGCAATGTAGCACTAATACAAGATTATTTGAAGTCAGTAGGTATTATTAGTATAGGACGGTTTGGAGAATGGGATTATTTTTGGAGTGACCAAAGTTTACTAAGCGGCTTTGAAGGAGCTAATACAATAGAAAACAGATGATAAACATAAGTAAAACAGATGTACTTTGGAATTATATAGCACAGTTCTTTAGTTTAGCTTCAGGGCTCATTACCCTACCTCTTATTTTAAAGATGCTAACAGTTGAAGAAATAGCTCTCAACTATATTTTCCTAACCGTTTCATCGTTAGTACTCCTCTTCGACTTTGGTTTTTCTCCTCAATTTAGCCGAAATGTGAGCTATGTGTATGGAGGAGCACAAAAACTAAAAAAAGAAGGTATAGACGATACTCCCTCTGGAGAAGTGGGTATCAACTACCGATTAATTGCAACTCTCGTAAAAGTAGGTCAGTTTGTTTATCTCCGTTTGGCTTTGTTCGTACTATTGGTAATGCTAACGGTCGGAAGTTTATATATTTATAAAGTTACTGATGGCTTCCATTCTGTAGCCCATTCATTACCTATTTGGATACTTTTTTCGCTTTCTACAGCTTTTACTATTTATTATGAATATTATAATTTCCTTTTGACAGGAAAAGGTGCTATCAAAGAAACAAAGATAGCTTTACTCGCCTCTCGGATTGTTTATATAGGACTTACTTTTTTATTTTTGTATTTAGGTTGGGGACTGATGGGAGTTGTATTGGCAAATTTTATAGCTCCTTTTGTAAATAGAATGTTGTGTTATCGATTCCTTTTCACAGAAGATTTTAAAAACCAATTGAAACCTTACAATATTAGCAAGGAAGAAATCAGTGCAACTTTTGATATTATATGGTACAATGCTAAAAAATTGGGGTTAGTTTTTGTAGGAGCTTATGCTATTACAAAATTTAGTATGTTTCTAGCTGGTTTATACTTATCAAACGCAGAAATAGCTTCTTATGGATTGATGATGCAATTAGTAAACATACTCTCGGCAGTAGCTACTACTTTTTTTATTACCTTCCAACCCAAATTTGCAGCCTTACGTGTAGAAGGTAATCAGCAGGGATTTGTACAATTGTTTGCCTTTAGTATGATCATTTTTTATATTTTATTTACTTTGGGCGGATGCAGTTTGTTGTTTTTTGGCAATACAGCCTTAAATTACATACACTCAAATGCTTTTTTGCCCAATAAACTTATTCTTTGCCTTTATATAATAGTTGTACTTTTAGAAAACAATCACTCACATTTTGCTACAGCTATTATCAGTAAAAACAACATCCCTTTTGTTAAACCAGCTCTTATAGCAGGAATTGGGATAGCGATAGGGAGCTTTGTAGTGTTGAAATACACTTTCTTAGGAATTTTAGGTCTAGTCCTCGTACAAGGCTTTTGTCAAGTGGTGTACAACAATTGGAAATGGCCACTTGTTGTACTTAGAGAGTTTAAAATCACAATGCTCCAATTCGTACATATAGGCGTACAAGAAACGTATTACAAACTAAAAACCTTTTTTCAATGAGATATACAGCAGTAACCCAAATACCCTCTATAGCTATAAAGCAAGGAACGGTTCCTGAAGGAGCTCAAATTACAATCGCAATCCCTACCTACAAACGAGCTCATTTGCTTAGAGAAACCATCGATAGTTGTTTAGCTCAACAAACAAACTATCCTTTCGCTATAATGGTAATAGATAATAATCCTGAGCGAGAGTGTAAAACAGAACAATTGTTACGAGAGTATGAAGCTATTCCTCATCTGTTTTATTATAAAAACACTGAGAACATAGGGATGACAGGTAATTGGAACAAACTTTTTGAACTGGCTCAAACAAACTTTGTGGTAATGCTTCACGATGATGATTTGCTGTATAATGATTACGTAGAGAAAGTAGAATGTATATTGAGGAAATATAATTATGATATAAATGCTTTATTCTTAGATATAAAAGTTTTTTCTAATTATAAAAATATACCAAAAAGAGATTCTAAAAAAATGACTATTAAAAGTATTATACCTTTTGATTTCTCATTTGGTAATAGTTGTGCTCCTACTGGAGTACTAATTAAAAGAAGTGTATTCATAAATTTAGATGGATTTAATGATTCTTATTTTCCTTCATCAGATTATGAAATGTATGTAAGGCTTTCCTATCTTGGAAAAACATTTAAGTTATTTGATTATACTCTATCATTATATAGAATTTCAGAAAATGAGAGTATGAACTCTGATACTATCTTAAGAATGAGTGAGAAAGATAAAATAATCACAAATGACATAGTAAAAAGCTATCCAACATTATATAAAAAATTATTTTATATTTATCAAAAAAATAGAGAACTTTTACATTTCATAGGTGCAAAAGAAGTTTTTAAAGTTAACTTTCCTGAAATAAACCAGAAAATAAGAGAACTAAAAAGCAAAATAATATTTTTTGACAAATTAATTTTCTTAGGCTGGCGTGTTTTTATAAAATTACACTTTATGCTAAAGCCTAAAACAACTATAAAACTATGAATATAGGTATTTTATACATTGCTACAGGTAGATATATTACATTTTGGGAAGACTTTTTTAAAAGCGCTGAAAAGTACTTTATTACAGAAGCTACTAAACACTATTTTGTATTTACTGATACACAAAACTCTATAGAGGGAGAAGATACAAAACGTGTAAAACGTATCTACCAACAAAAATTAGGCTGGCCCTATGATACACTTATGCGATTTGAAATTTTTCTAAAAGCTGAAAAGGAGCTTGAGCAGATGGACTATATCTTCTTCTTCAACGCTAATATGAAATTTATCCAAAATGTTGAAGCCGAAGAATTCTTACCTATTAAAGAAAACTTATTAGGAATTAGACATCCTATCTTTCTTAATAATCGAAATATGTTCACCTATGATAGAACTCCTCTTTCATTAGCTTATATGGAAGAAGATGAAGGGGAAAACTATTTTATGGGTAGTTTAAATGGTGGAAAAACTAAAGAATATTTAACTCTCATTCATACATTAGCTAAAAATACACAAAAAGACCTCGAAAACAATATTGTTGCTTTGTGGCATGACGAAAGTCATCTAAATCGCTATTTTTATGATCACAAAAATGAAGTCCGTATCTTACCTATAGGATATTTTGATGCAGAAAGAAAAAAAATTATAGAAAAAACAAAAATTATTCTTCAAGACAAAGGACATTATCGTTTTGGCGGACATTTATGGCTTAGAGGGCAAACAAACAAAAAATTAACGAAATTTGAATGGCAATTTGATAATTTAAAAAATATGATAAAAAGAAATTTTACACAGTTTTTTAAATCTATATTCCATAACCAAACTAACTATGTATTTTTGCAAGGAGGTTTAGGTAATCAACTCTATATGCTTTCGTATGCTTTTTATCTTAAAAAACAAGGGTTTGAGAATGTAAGGATGATTACTTTTTATCAAAAAACCAAAGGAAACACAAAGGATAAAAACAAACGGAATCTTCTCACTGAATTACCTGAGAAATTAGATTTAAAACTTTCTTATATCCCTAAATATTTGTTTGCTGTGCTGAAACGTTTGCAATGGCTGCCTCTGTACAAAAGTTTATGGAGTAAAATAATAAATATAGATATTGAGCCTTTAAAAGAATGGGCTGTATATCGCCCAGTGATAAATCACACAGCTATTTTTAAATACCATATAGGTTTCTACCAAGCTTATCAGTATATTACAAATGAATTTAAAGAACAAATAAGGAAAGTTACACAGGAATTAGTTCCCAACAACTCCTCTTATGTCGTTTCAAAAAATGATATAGCAATACATATCCGCAGAGGAGATTTTTTTACTAATGGGAATGAAAATATTTATAGCAGAATCGAAGTGTCATACTATTTAAAAGCCTTAGCCTTACTTTCTAATAAGATAAAAATTGAAAAAGTATATATTTTTTCAGATGATTTTAAAGCCATACAAGAGGATATACAAAAAATAAACAAACTATATGAGGTGATCCTAATAGAAGGACAATCTGTGTTAGAAGATTTTGCTATTTTACAACAATTTAGTAATTTTGTCATAGGAAATAGTACTTTCGCTTGGTGGACTGCAATACTTGCAAAGCCTGATAATGTAGTAGTTCCTAAAAAACCTTGGAAAATAGAAATGAAAGGGATGTCTCCTTATCCCAAAGAATGGATACAACTTGAAAATGAAATTAACATTTAATATACGCAATCTCTCTCTCTCTCTTATAATCACATTTTCAGGATTTTATCTTACTAAAATAGTTCCTATAAGTCCTATATATTTTTTCTATTTGATAGGAACTATAGTAATGTTAAGTCTTAGAATATTCAATCATATTCCCTTTCGTACTAGTAAATTGTGGATTATATATATGATATATATTATTTATCTCATTATAACTCAATTTTTCCTTGAAGCTAATAATACAGCTTTAATAAATGTCCTCTTTTCCTTAATATATTTTGTAACAGTACTTAATATAGCCTCTTATAGTACAAATAAAATTTTAGTAAAATATTCTAAATATTTTGTTTGGTTTACTATAATACTATTAACTATTGAAGCATATTGGAGACTTACTCATCCCATATTTCTATTAGAAGGAGCCGTAAAAGATTATAGAGATATGGATGGAATGCTTTTCTATGCCTATAAATACTCAAGTATAATGTTTATGGACTCTAATTTTGTAGGAACTTATGGACTTATTGCTTTTTTTTATTATTATTATTTACGAAAAAAAAAATATGTAAAAAGTATTATTCCCTTGATATTATTATTTATTCTCATTGTAGGCACCTTGTCAAGAAGTGCAATAATTACTACTTTTATAACTCTTTTTCTGCTTTATTTTTTATTGGTAAAAATCAGATTCTATCATATCCTCATAATGATGATTTTTGTGAGTTTAATAGTTTTTTTCCTAATCCCTACAATAGAAAATGATGGAAGTTTTTCAACTAAATTTGAAATTTTAGCATCTACATGGGAATATATGAAACATTGTTCTATTTTAGATTTTCTATTAGGAGTAGGTTTTGCTAATAGTTACAAATACATGGAAATAGGAGGGCATAATCTTTTTGTTATTCAATTTGTAGAATCCGGATTAATTGGGACTATCCT